>Ga0214543_1010200_pt1 | contig 14081 bp, 7 predicted proteins | sample CNSS2metaG_FD_160094 | JGI IMG/M metagenome (GOLD analysis project Ga0214543, IMG submission 160094) | Root nodule microbial communities from cowpea collected in UCLA plant growth center, Los Angeles, California, USA - CNSS2 | ecosystem: Host-associated > Plants > Roots > Nodule | place: USA...
AAAAAAAAAAAAAAAAAAAAAAAAAATAAAAAAAAAAAAAAAAAAAAAAAAAAAAAAAAAAAAAAAAAAAAAAAATATATATATATATATATATAGGGGTTACTTGATTAATTGTGAATATTTTAATAATTTAAACGAGAATGGAGATAGGCAGGGACGGGTATTATGGCGGGTATATGTACATCCCCATACCCATCCCCATACCCAACTGAAAAAGTTGGGGATTCCCCATACCCATACTCATACCCAGTCAATGCGGGAATTCCCCGTCAAAACGGGGACGGATTCGGGCAATACCCACAGAGACGGATTTATTTGCCATCTCTACTAATGAGGTGCATTAAGCTTTACTTGTAGAGCAACTCTTTACTTTATACTTGAGAAAAGAACATACTTTTGTGTGTGAGTAGAAAGTAATTTTGCTGTTTATTTTTCATTATATTCCGTAGGTTAATGTTGAAGTATAGGTGAGAGTAAAGAACTGTATGTTATGCTATTCACGAAAAATTACAGCACCATACATTATAATATATTGTTATTCTGAATATACTATTATTTGCTTACTATTTTTTACGGCATATGATAATGGTGGGGCATTAACGAGGTTAATGTCCTGAGCAACTCGCCGGTCTCCCAAACACGATATTTTCTAACGGTTAACTATTCTTCTCTCTCTCCACACACACTCAGAGTAGTGAAGAACACAAGAACATCATAAGTTCATGTTGGTTCCTCTCACACAATGCTAAGTTACAGGTCACTGCATTTTTGTTTTCTGCTCACGGTTTTCTTGTCCAGTTCCTTTCTGTTGTCGCACCAAGCTTCAGGTATTTCACTCACAACTCTCTCCCTCTGGCTTTTTATTCACTGTTTAGGAGACCCTAAAATCTTGGAAGCCAAACAAGCCTCTAATTTAAACAAATGTTCTCACTTTTTTTCACTGGGTTTAGTGGGGGACACATAAGTCACCACTATGACAATGCAGAACAGTGTTTCATATGATTGTGGCTACTCTCTCACTCTTGAAGATGTTTCCTCAGAAAGCAAAGCACATGACCATTTTGTTTTTTACAGGGCCAGAAAATGAGGGAAAGGATGTTGTAGGCTTTTCTAGGTTGTATGTATACGATGCCGCACCACCGTTCGAGAACTCGCCCGTTCCCTTAGCTGCTGAGAGAACACGAAGAAAAGACCCTCTTAATAGCTTCAACAAGTACATATATGGATGGAATATCAGTGACAACCATTATTGGGCTGTAAGCACTTCGAACCGTTACTCCTTTGTACTGAGGACTGATAATGGTTTTATAGTGTGCCACTGAGGACTGTATTTCGTTAATTGTGCTGTTCTGTTAGGCTCAGAATCTGTGCTTCTATTGTGGTTCTGGGATTTACATCACCTATCTTCAGCTATCATTTTAGTTTATCTGCCCAAACTATGAAATATGGAATTGTTGGAAAAGTATGTAACGAAGAGTGGTGGTTGTATTTGAATTGAAAGTATCTGTGTAGCAATAAAAAGGAGATGCTTTTGGTGCACACATTTGTGTTACCTATTTTATCCTTCGATTGATATAGATGCAACTGCAAGTATTATTCCAATATATGTATAGGATAAAACACAAGGACAGGATCTCTGCAGCCTTTGGTGATGTTTTCTGATCAAAATTTGATTGTTATATCAATGACCTTAGGAGGAACTCATTGGTAAAAATGACAAAAAGCATAAAAAGTAATGCACTAGAAGTGATCCATTTATTAATATCTTGAGTAGTATCCGGGTTTGTGTAAAATTGGAGCCACTATATATGCTTTATTAAAAATACATTTAAATATTCCTTTGCAGGTGTTTTTAAGGAAAACCAATATTTATCTCCATGGTGGTCATATATGCTTTATTTAGTTTTACTGGATGAAGATAATGAATGGTCCTGTAGTGTGCTTCAAATTTAATTGTTTGAATTTGATTTGGCTGAATTAGATTACAGTTGGGTAATAATCTGGTGACTTCTGACTGATTTCTGTTGTTATGCTTTTCTTTTCTTTAATTTTGTCTCTTTCCACTTTCAGCACTTTAATCTTACCAAGCTGTTTGGTTTGCAATGTTGAATTTAAAAAGGCAAAACCCACTAACTATTTTTTTATTGAATGCAGTCTGTGGCATATACTGCAGTTCCTATGTTCAGTATTGCAGCAGTTTGGTTCTTGGGCTTTGGCTTGTGCTTAATGACTATTGGTGTTTGTTACTTCTGTCGTAAAAGAGAGCCTTATGGTTATTCACCAACATGCTATGCCCTTTCCCTTATTCTCCTGATATTGTTCACATTTGCAGCAGTGTGTGTACACATCTCTCTCCTTATGTTTTGCTTGTTTCAGGTTTTGTTGGATCTGTATCACAAATTGCACTTTTCTGTGTTAACAGGATTGGATGTGCAGTTCTCTACATCGGCCAGGGAAGTTTCCATCACAGCATGTCTTCCACATTGCAGTACGTGGTACATCAAGCTGATTCCACTGTGGATAAGCTTAGGAACGTGTCAGATTATCTTGCTCAGGCTAAACAGGTTGGAATCGATCGAATTTTTCTCCCCACAAATGTTCAAACTGATATTGATGCGGCAGAAACAGATATCAATAACTCTGCTGGCACACTTGCTGACAAGACAAAAGAGAACTCAGACAACATACAAGATCTCTTAGACTCTGCGTAATGATTGATTCTGATGTTTCCACTACAGATATTTGTTTTTTTGCTTTAGTTTTTACTCTATAACACCAATGTAACAATGATACAGGAGGTTGGCGCTGATCATAATAGCTGCTGTTATGCTAGTCTTGACATTTCTTGGATTTTGTAAGTCTCTTCTGTGCCCCCAATTTAGATGCACAAGTTCTTACTTGCTATGGAATTCATTTCCTTCTTTTTACTTGTTACTACAGTATTCTCAATTTTTGGAATACAGCTCCTTGTGTATATGTAAGTAATATATACTGTGTACCACCCAATGTTACATACCTTTCTTGCGATTCTTTGATAGCAAACAGAACTCCACTTCACATTATGTTTTCTCATGAAACACTTGGCATAAATAATTGCAGCTTGGTAATGGCAGGATGGGTTCTTGTTACTGGTGCCCTTATATTATGTGGTTCGTTCCTTGTTCTCCATAAGTAAGTTCCTATTTCCCCTCCCTAAAATAGTCAAAAAGTATTCAATGATTTCACCATATATCTTATTTATTAAATTCTTTTTTGCTGCTTCTTTAGGAAATTCTTATTAGTAAGTTGTATGTAAGCTTCATATAAAAGCTGCATTGTCTAATTAACGTGTCATAAGTGATTAGTTTCAGATTGAGAGCACTTTGCACATTTCTCTCTCAATTTTTTCTTTGAAGTTTATCCTTCTCTCATGATATCAGAGATCCTTTCTTGAGCTTCTTTTATCCACCGCTGCTCTCTGGTTCAGTTCTTCTTTTTCTCTTCTTTGATAGTCGAGAATCTTTGATCGTTGTTCTTGCATATTTTTCTTTTTGAAACTTAAGTTTTCTTCTCAATCTGAAATTATCACTTATCACAAGTTTGGACCATAGAATGCAGCTTTTATGCGAAGCTTGCATATGAAATTTGGCATTTAGTGTGGAGCTAATTCCTTTGTGTTTTGGTAGTGCAACAGCAGACAGTTGTTTAGCAGTGAATGAATGGATCCAGTATCCAATTGCACACACGGCAATGGACGATATTCTGCCATGTGTGGACAATGCTACTGCACAAGAAACATTTTTACGAAGCAAAGAAGTAACTTCTGAACTAGTGAATTTGGTGAACCAGGTTATCACCAACGCCTCCAACATAAACTTCGCTCCCAATTTCACCCCACTCTACTATAACCAATCTGGTCCCCTCTTGCCGCTCCTCTGCAATCCCTTCCATCCCGACATGACTGATAGACAATGTGATACTGGTGAAGTGACCCTAAGCAATGCAACACAGGTACATAAATTGAACCACCTTCATATAACATACAAACACTGCCAAAACTAAATAACATAGAGAAAGTCCTAAATTAGCAGAAAAAATGTAGAGTTAATGTTAATATTAGTTTATGTGTGATGCAGGTGTACGGCGGTTTCGTGTGCCAGGTTTCACCATCTGAGATATGCATGACGCAGGGGCGTTTGACCCCCACCTTCTACAACCAAGTCTCCGCCGGAATAAACGTGGCCAACGCTTTGTATAATGATGCCCCCTCTTTGGTTGAGCTACAAGATTGCACCTTTGTTCGGGAAACTCTAAGCGTTATATCTACGGATCATTGTCCTGGTCTAAGGCGTTACAGTAGATGGATCTATGTTGGATTGGTAATGGTCTCTTTTGCTGTCATGTTCTCTTTGATCTTCTGGATCGTGTATGGAAGAGAGCGTAGACATCGTCTGCATAGAAAAGAGTTAAAGGACTTGACTCCTACACGTGCACCACCACCAGGACAAGCACTAGCATTAGCCCAAATCCCTGAAGGAGACAAGTATAATTAACAAACTAGTTGATAATGATGTTGCTCTTCCATTGGTAGTTGGTGGATGAACATGTTTGAACTGTGTTTAGCTTTTTCCGGTGTTGGGTGTATAATGTTGTAGCTTCTTTGTATGACACGCTAGCTTTTTAATCAAATGTCATTATTTTACGTGGCATGATGAAGAGGAGGAATCAAACAGCATACGAGGCACAAACAGAAGGATAGAGCACATTGTTTGTTCTTGTGAGGGCAATCATGACACCAACATGTCATGTCACAGCTCTTAGATGTTGGACATGTTTTGTTTGGATGCAGTCACGGGAAAAAGTTATCTCAATATGGTCCTGAAAATATACAAAAAATAGGGAATAGTGCACCCAATTTGACTGAATGTTGAGCTGTCTCTCTTTCATTTTGTGGATAAGTTAGCAGACTCTTCCATTTGGACCCAAACAGAACCCACTGAAAATAAAACAGGTTAAGAAAAGAACAAGAACACCTCTGCAAGACAAAACGCTTCCTTAATGTAAGAAAAGAATAAAGAAGCAATGAATTTTCCTAAATGAATGGCTTTTTACAGTGAACATCTAATCTTAATTAGTTCATAGCCTCGGTTGTTAATATATCCTTACATTGTTCAAATTTATATAATTCTTATGTTTTTTATATATATATACTCATGAATCCGTTATTAATAAGAAAAATAATTTCTGAAATGTCATTCCTTAATTGTGATTAAAAAAAACAGAAACTAGCCCTCTTAAAAAGATTGAGAGGATATGATTTTCTAAAAAAATTCTTAAATATTTGCAAAAACTTTAATTTGTCATTTCGAATACACATACTAACTCTGTTAACTTATAAATAAATAGATGGAAGATTTATAATTCCTCTAAAATGAAACTCATAATCATTTATCACTTGGATTGATGCTAAAACCATTTCAGTGTACTTTTGTTATAATTAACGTCCATTTTTTATCAACACATATAGTGTATTTTTTCTTTAAAACCAACAACTTTGTATTGGTTGGTTGTCTTATAATATTTAAAGGATTAATAAATAAAGTTTGAAGAAAAATTATTGTGAACAAATATTAGTAACATTAAATATTATAGTTTTAATACAATCTTTCGTAATATTATGATGAAAATAATAAGCCAGCCTCAACCTGCGTGATTGTTATTAGGCCATATTTTATTAAAAAAAAGTAAGGTTAAATATATGTTGTGTTCCTGTAAAACCTAAAATGTTTTTTTTTTTTAATTTGTATTGTTTTTTCCTTGTAAATTTTCTATATATATATTTTTTATATTTTTACTAATCAAATTAATAAACGAAAAGGTATGGTTGACGATTTTAACAATCATTAATATCCTAAAATCCTAAGAGGTAAAGAAAACACGACGAGGTTAAAAAGTCGTTTTATAAATTTTCCTATTTTGAACCATTTTATTGCACAACTTTTGCACAATTGACTATAAGTGGTTAATTTTTATTGATTGCTTTTTGACCAAGATCGATCACGTAATTTTTTAAAATTGTAGAACCATGTGTTTATAGAATTATGAAAAATTATCAGATTTTACTACTGAATATTTTAGGTTTTCGGTGGTCATCAATAATTTTTTTTATTATCCTTTTTTGGCTATCTTTTGATATTGAAAACATATTAGAAATATTACAACAACTCACACGTCGTCATGTTTAATCACCAAATTATATTATCTTAATTTTTTTAAAACTATTTGATACTATTTTCTAATTTCTTAGTCATTTTTTTTATTTGAGGCATCAAGTGGACCATTTTTCTGAGGGATCTTTTGTTGCCAAATGTCATCTATCAGTTTTTGTTTTTTGTATTCAACTACTCATCATTCATCACAAAAGTTAGGCTATTTTAATAAACGCGTTTTTAGGGATACTTCTTGTGATGTTAAACTAAGGAAAAACTCAACACTGCTTTTTGACTGCTATAATTTTACAACTTCAAACTCGATTTTTCATTTCTGAAAATTAATTAATATTGATTTGAAATTGATATATCATTTAATTACTTAAAGAAAATGCTACATGCGAGTAATAATATTATTAAATACGCATTTATATAAGAAACATTGGTTTTTATGGGAAAAATTGGGATTTAAGAAAAAATAATTTGACAATCTTTTCAGTTTCTTCACATTTTGGTAGGTATTTGACATCGAATATAATCGGATGTAAGGAAATCAAATAAAAGAATGAGGGATTATATAAAGTCAAAAGAAGGACATTTGTTTGCTTGAAGAGAAAAATAACAAAAAATAAAGGAAAATTATGATTTTCAAAATTAAATTAAATTAATTAATTAAAATTAATAATAGTATCATTACAAAATTACTTCTATATTTTCTGCTTACTTTTATAAACGAAATAATTTTATTAAAATTAATATCTTTAAATTAAGATTTTTTTTCTCGATGTTTATATTTTAATATATAATTATAAACACTTTTTATTATAATTTTTTTTTCTAAAAATATTAGACTTAATTTGTAAGATCTCATTTAAATCTCTGCATGTCTTTATCTTATTTCTTTAAGTTTTAATTGCTCAACTTAGTTAATGTTGCACCGGATATGTTGCATTTAATTAATTTGTTTCAAGTCCCTAAGTTTTGAATGACTATCATCAAGTCTTAATTGAAAATTTCTCATAAGTTAGAAAAGTTATTCTCAATAATATTTTGTGAAGAATTTAAAATAAATTTTATTTTTGTTTATTTGTGACGGTTTTAATATAATTATTGTGTTGTATTTTTAATATTTGAACTTTGAAGAAATTTCAAATGTTGAATTGTTAAGGTAGGTTTTAATATAATCATTGATTACATTTGTGAAAAAGAAAATATATGCATTTAAGTAAGAATGCTGTTTTGAGTTCAAATTCCGAAATTAAGAGTTTTAAGTTATAAATATTTCAATTAAAGTGATTAGAGACAACTGTGTGAATATTACATAGTTATCTTAATAAAATAATATTAATTTTGAAATATATTTGTTATAAAATATGAATATGAATATGAAATTTATGTATTTTATCTGGTGAGGTGAGTGAAAAATAAAATATATAGACTTAATAAAAAAATAATATATTTCTTTATACCATATTTTACTACCAAATAAGAAAATTTTCTTTTTTATTATTTTCCTACCATGCCATTTGTGTGATTTTTTTAGGAAATATAAATTGTTAGTATCACTTTTTTTATATATATATATAAAATAGTATCTTGTGTGTTATAAACATAGAAAAAGTCATATGCTATGTTGTTTCACAACGTGGGGTTACAAAATTGGCATGAAGTAAAAAGTCAAATAGTTGAAAATTTGAATTTGAAGACCGACCAATCTGAATTAGTCTAACAAAACAGCTACGAACACTTGTTTGAGAGGGGAGAACGTCATATCCTCTTAAATTCAAACACAAACTCGGCTATATGGTTACATACTCATCAACCAATATTGTTATTGTTATTATTGCTTTTTATCGTTAGCTACTATTTTATTTATTTTTTTGTGATAATTATTTCTTTCATTTTTTAGATAATTTTCGTTTTTATTTATACATGATTTTTGAAGTTTAAAACAATACTAACTACCTTTTTATTACTGATTATTCATTTAATATTTAATTAATTTTCACTTAAGAAATGAAAGAGGATATATTAAGAAAACTCGTTATGTAGGATAAAAAGCTATTATATTTTTAGTTCTTTTTATTTATTTATTGATATATATATATATATATATATAAAGAAGAAAATAGTAAAAGTATGTAATATTGAAATGACAACATGAAATAAAGATAAAAATATTATTGTAACGTTTGTATAAAATTAAATTTGATCTTAATTTAAAGATAATAAAAGTAAAAAATTTTAAAAAAATTTAAGACTGAAATTAAATTAAAATAATAAATATATGAATATTAATATAACATGTGATATAAATAATTTTAAAAAATTAAAAAATAAAATAAAAAATGTAACTGACAAGTGATCCATACCTCATGTTATTACTACCATATTGTTTAAAATAATCTGTTATGTATTTTCAAATTGAAACTAAAAAAATCTTATAATATATTTGAGATTTTGATAAAAAAAAGTGAACAAGAAAGTATTTTAATAAAAAAAAAAAATACACAAGGAAAAAGTTCAAGCTAAACACACTTAATATAACAGCCCCATTCTACTTATTTGTTCTGAATAAAATACGTCTACGTTGAAATAAAGTTTCCTCTAGTTTTTCTTACTACAACTAAATATTATGTGCACACTGAATAGTAGGTATTTTCTTATACTTCCATGTAAACTTAGATTCGTATTGACCTAATCTTATACTTATTGTTTACTTTCTTTTACTATAAAAGAAATTAGCCAGTACAATATATACGCTTCTATTTTACCATAACATTATAAATTATTCATTCCTGATAAAAAAAAAAACGAGGCCTTGAACATACATAAAAGATGAATTTTCTCTTGCATCATGATTATTCCATACCAAAAGTCACAACATCAAGAACGGAATTCTTCTTTAATATTACATCCGCAAAAACATTCCTTTATCAATTGAAATTCTACTTCTAATAACCTTTTTTGTATTATTATGTCATAATTTAATAAAAAGGTATAAAAAATTTAAAATATGTTTAATACAATGAAATAGTACTAACTGGGTTTCTTGATTAATTTATTTGGATGAATTTATATTTAAATTCAGGTGAAAAAAAATACACACAGACACCCTCACTTGCCCTGAAATAGAATGTGTAATACCTCTTCTAGTTTGAAAAAATTAAGTTTGTTCTTGAAATACTAAGAGAGCATCTTGTTAACTAGCCATCTCAAAATACTTCTTTGTGATTGAACATGTATTAGGGAAAATGTTTTTGTTTTTGCTTTTAGTGTTGTGGCACAATCTCATGTAATTTTTAAGAGAGTTTATGGTGTTTGATTAGTTTATTTATTCTTTATTCGTGGTATATAGGTTGAGACATTCCAATTGTCTTATTTATTAAATTTGTTATCGAGATTAAAAAAAACTCTCAAAACACTAAGAAACCTAGTTAAAGAATTACATAAAAAATCTTTATGAAAATTCTTTAAAAAATTAAAATGTTTTTATTTTGCATTCTAATATAAACTTTTATATTGTTAATCTGTGTCTTGATAGTTGTAATAAAAATTAGTGGTATACCTTTTCTAGCAGTAAGTATGTTTGATATCTTTAACATTGAATATATATATATATATATATATATATATATATATATATATATATATATATTAAAAAATATAAAAACTGAAAAGATACTATAGTGAAGTTTAAAATAATGATTAATAAAAAAAAGTTGCAATAAAAAAAAGCCTGGCTCAATCATCTCCTTCGTCACGCTCCATAAATAAGAATTATGTAATCCAACTACTTTTTATTTGACTTCTGTATACATTTTTATTCAATATTCAGTATTTCATATATTGTACCATATTTATTTCTATAACCAAGAAAAATATTTTCTTTTTCAGAATTTTACTTTGATGTATTGATAAAAAAATATTATATATATATATATATATATATATATATATATATATATTCAATTATAACGTAGTTCATAACTAAATCATGTTATAAAAATATATAATTTAGTTTTTAGAGTTTGAATTTACCTTCTTTTTTCACAATTACATTTGAAAGAGGTGTACTAAGTAATGAAATAAAGTATACAAAAATATTATATATATTTTTATTTGATGTAAACTAAAATATTTACAAAATGATATCAGAAATGAAGAATAAAATATCTTATAAAGGTATATTATCACAATTATATACATCACTATTTTAAATAATTTGTTATAATCAGTAAGTTAAGTTAATATTTTAAATTGCAGTTTTTGTGTATTTTTGTTTTTATTTTATGCACGATTTTATTACTATTCCTTTAGTCTTTGAAAAATAAATGCATACTGATCAATATTTAATTTTTTTACAATAATCATTCTAAATATTAGTTCCGTGGACATAAAAATATCTCATATTTCATATAAATATATATGAATTTAATAAAAAAAATATTAATAGTAAATGTAATTTTATACTAAGTAATATATTTCATAATAAAATTGTTAGTTATAGTAAGTATTTAAAGAACATATCTACAATACTTTTTAATTAATTATCATTATCATATATGAATCTTAGTAATTAATGTCTCAGGATGCTAAGAATAAATAAAATAAATATTAAAAATTTTATTAATTACATTGACCCAAATAAATTTTGTATGGAGGTCTCTAAATTGACAAAGTTATGTGACTAGCAAGGGGTTGAACCAACCAAAGAGGCTTCATCCTTTGGTAATAAAATTTTATTGGGAGTACAGGACCCACAGGAGAAAAAAAAAAAAAAGTGGCGAAGCGAATGACACTATAATTACCGACAAAGGAGGAGTGGCTTTCTGGTACATTCGCCTTCGACCGTTTCCCTATAATTCAATACGTGTCAGCCTTTGCGCTCTTCTAGGAACCTTACTCCACCAACGGCTCAACCTGCCATCGTTATCAGGAGTCCGCATCACACCAGCCGTTGGATTCCGATCCTACCCATAATCCTCATCCTGTTCTACTTCTCACACAACCTAGCCCCACTCAACCCTGGTTAAGTTAATTAACTACATCACCTAGGTCGAAAAAACCCCTTCCCTTTGAGCCTATTAACTCTTCACCCTCACAGACTCCCATCTTTAAAACCGGCCTCCGAGACTCGCTAGGTTTGCCAAACCAATTCCCCATAGGGGTCCTTAGAGAGACCAATCCTCTTCCCTCTCACTCTCGCTCTCTATCTCTTCCTTTCTCTCCTCTTTCAATGGCTTCCTCATCTTCCAGAACAAAGTCAAGTGGACCCGTTCTACGCTCTCTCTCACCCTCCACCAGATTCTGTTCCTACACCACATCCAAAACCCCTTTCTCTTCCCCTTCTTCAGCCTTTGCTTCCTCCACAGGCTCCACCTTCTCCTCTCCCTCCTCCACCTTCTTCACCAACACTCGTCACCAAAACTCCCACACAAACCACCACACTCATCACCGTGCGGCTTCCCCCACACGTGTCAATCTATACTCGCCCACTCCTCCTTCCTCTTCCGTACGCTTCTCCATCGACCCCCGTTCCATCTCTCCCAACCGCTCAATCTCCAACCAGATCATCACCAAGAACAGCCGTCCCATCTCTGGCCACAAGAAAACCTGCATGTGTTCCCCTACCACACACCCTGGCTCCTTCCGATGCAGCCTCCACAAGAGCACTGGCAGCAACAACCACCACGCCGATTCGTACCCTTCCAATCGCCTCAACATGCGCAGATCCGCGATGAAGAACTCGCTCGTGAGGATCGGAGGCGTGGAGGGCGAGTGGGTGAAACGTGCCCTAACCGCGCTTATTCGGCCCAGTTCTCATCAGCAAAGGAGGAGAGCGGCCTTCGAGCCCAGGCCCAGCCGTCTCTCTGTCATGTCCAAGGCCCAGGATCTTTGATTTTTTTTTCAATTTAATTTTACAGGTTCGTTCTCCATTTTACTGCTATTGCGGTGGTTTACCCACCCCTAGCGCCCTGATCTGCCGCCAGAGTTGGATTCCGGCGAAGCGGTTTGGAGGTAGCGGCGAGTCCTCTCCGGCGAGTTTTGATTTCGTCGTCTGGAGCAGCAGATTGGTGAATTGTCTTCTTGGCGCATTTCCCCATAGATCTATGACACTGGACCCACACACACAATTGCTATTGTACATAACTTTTGCTATGGAAGCAGAGTTTTGGACCGATTGTCATTTTTGCCTTTTCCATGGTTAAATTGCAGAAAACATACATCATGAAATCCACATATAAGCCTTTATTCGAGGCATAAAATCTGCCAATTGAATTAATTAAATTAAATCCTAACATTAACATAAGTTAATTGGTGATTTGGACTCCGTTGATCAATTGCGTGACCCATATCAGTGGTTCTGTCTGCAGTGTTCGTTAATTTTCCGTCAATGGCCGCCGTTTCCATTTGGCTCCTGGGTAGTTCCACCGTTAGGAACCGTTCCGTTACCCGTGATGCCGTTGACCGTCTGTTACGTTGGTCCAGTTGCTTTACGTGCTGTGTCAGGTATTCACTTTCAGTCTTTATTAATTTACTTTTTATTTATTTTCTTTAGTATTTATGTTACTAACTTTATATGATTTGTTTGTTTATATCTAATTTATTTAATTGAAGGTTGGTTGTGTAGCTGGACTTTGGAATTGGGAATATTTGAATTCTTGTGTTGGAAGCTGGCGTTCATACATTTAGAAGAAAGAGGCTGAAGTTTTTGACAAAAAGTAGAAAGAAACCCTAGCACAAAGGAGGACCAATTCTATGAATTCTGTAACAGGACAAGGAGAAGAAGAACATTAAAAAAAAAAGTTATACCAAAAATCAATTTAAAATGATTATCCTATTATAATATGAACAGTGTGAAGAAAGAAACACGCTCTCGTGGAGGATGAAATCTGAAACCGGACAAAAATAAGAAAAATAAATATAAAAACGAATAAATGAATGAAAATCTCAAAATAAAAAATAAAGAAAATTTGAAATTTGGTAACTTTTATTGAATTTAATAAGGTTTGGTCAGGAAACGTTGAAGATGATGGAACTTGTTTATGAAGCAGTGCCAGCTGGCCATGTGGGGGGTGCTTTTTAATTCATCTCCAGCTTTCACAATAATAACGCACTACAATTTTGGCATTTAATTTTAAATCAATTTTGAAAACGGCTTTTGATTAACATAATATCGAGGTAATCAGGTAAATTTGTTTGAACCACTGTAATATTGACGACTATTTTTTTTTCTTGAAATTAGTATTTTGAAGTATATTATTAGAAAACATTTATTGATGGTTGACTGAAAAAACTGAAAGTTATTTAATGGCAGTGACGTTGTAATGTGGTCATTCTGGCAATCTAGAATGGTAATGGCCATTACATATAAAGAAGAAAGGGCACAACTCACAACACCACAGTTGCTTACACCTCACGCATTATGGTTGGATTAGATCACACGTTCATTCATGCTTACTTTAGTTTTAAACAAATAAATAAAAGGACTGAAAATAGTGGATAATTATTCAGTAAGGTAAAATATGTGAAAAATAATAATAAATAAACAAAAAAATCAACAAATATATTTTAGAACTTTTTCACTCTCTATCGAACCTACTAATAATTTTTCTCTCTATATTTCTCTCTCCAATCTACCAAACACACCCGAGTAGGGATGGCAACGGGGCGGGGACGGGTTTCGCTATCCCATACCCATTCCCGCATAAAAAATTCATCCCCATCCCCATACCCAAACCCAACGGGTATCAAACTTTTTTCCCATCCCCATCCCCACCGGGTAACGGGTATAATCTCGTACCCATACCCATACCCGTGTTCTAACTACTTCAATATTAATTTTTATAAAAGAAAAAAAATTACGGTAAAGAAAACATAATATTATGA
>Ga0214543_1010211_pt1 | contig 14067 bp, 9 predicted proteins | sample CNSS2metaG_FD_160094 | JGI IMG/M metagenome (GOLD analysis project Ga0214543, IMG submission 160094) | Root nodule microbial communities from cowpea collected in UCLA plant growth center, Los Angeles, California, USA - CNSS2 | ecosystem: Host-associated > Plants > Roots > Nodule | place: USA...
GTTTTTGTGTCTGTATTTTTTTTTTTTTTTTTTTTTTGTTGTGGAACAGTCCCTTAGTAAAGTTTCCCTCATCATCCCATTCCCATCATATTATTGTTTGTTCACTTCAAAGGGGAAGTTTACATTTTACAGTATTTTTTTTGGTAAATAATGAAAATGCATGATGCTTGAAAAGCCAGGTTTGGTGAGTGCTGAATAACTGCAGAATGTGATCTTTCCTGCTCTTTCATTAAATCCCAAATTTTGTTTTTGCTCAAGTAATTATGATGCTTCTTATGTTATCAAGGAAGAAAATAAAAAACTAAAAAATATGGGGCTTGTTTTATTATTTGGGATGCTTTTGCAGACCTGGTTTACTAGAGGATTGCCTCAAATGTTGTTTCACATGTCTGTAAGCTTGGGCAGTGAATAGCTTCTAGTTTTATGGTCACAAGTGGCTTTATTTATCTGCTCAATACACCACTCATTGTATGTATGACTCTTATCGATTGAAAAGGTTACCATATTCTATTCAAGCATATTATATCTTCATATTATATACTACCAAAGCAGACAAATTTTAATTTCCATATTGTGGTTTCTTCTTAAACTAGCCGATAGTGCAAGATTATGCAAGTTTCATTTTAGGTCTAATATAAATGTTCCCAGATACATGTTTAGTGTGTGATGGGAGAAGAAGCTAAAATGTGCTACAAGGACAAGGAAGACTAGCAGAGAAAGATGCCACTATAATGGTTCAAAGGGTATATAGGATTTGATTGAAGACTAATTTGGTCGTGTGGTAATGATAGATAAATGTTGATCTAAGTCTGAACTCCAAATCAAATTCTTTGTCGATTGTATATGTTGGTTAGGTAAACATATTTAATCTGATATTATGGAATTTGCATCTTATAGAGTGTGACGGTGACTCAGAATGGAATGCCATGTTTTTAAATAGGGATTTGTTTAATTTTCAGTATGATCTTAAGTAGTCATCATCTGGGTATGATTGATGTCTATAAATGTTACTTTCTAGATTGTCTTTTTGGCGTTTTATCAGTGATTATAATGCTCTTTGGTGTATATCTAGCCAAAATTGATTCTTTTCGCGAGAGGAGGTTTTGTGATTCATCATCTATAAATAGCTCATATTTTGGTCTTTTTTCACACGCTGAAGTTAGTTTTAAGAAGGATTGATTCAATTGTTTTAGAATGATTTTATGTTTGGCTTCATTTGTTAGTGGTTGCAGAATAGATGATAAATGTTATGCATAATCGTCACCAATAAAAGTAATTTGTCATATACATTAACTGTAATATCACTTTATATTAATCACGCAATCCAATTAACAAAAAATTAAATTGCAGAGATTCAATTGAAAAAAATATAATAATTTTGAGTACTCAATGGACCAAAAAGATTTAATAGAAAGTCAAGTGAAAATACTCATATTTATCAAGGGCGTGAAACTTAATTAAGCCTTCTTATTTAATATTAGACAGAAAATTGTATTATGTATTCTAATTTGATTAATTTTCTGACTGGGATTCTTATCATTTTCAGAGAAGAACTGCACAACATGGCACAGATTTTGGCTCCCTCTACACAATGGCAGATGAGAATCACCAAATCCTCTCTCCATGCAAGTCCCATTACTTCAAATTCATGGAGTTCTTTATTGATGAAACAAAATAAGAAAACCAGTTCTGCTAAATTTAGAGTGCTGGCAGTTAAGTCTGACAATAGCGCCATCAACAGGCTGGAGGGTCTACTTAATTTGGATATCACTCCATTCACGGACAAGATCATTGCTGAGTACATTTGGTATTCATTCTATTCTGCCTCTGAATACCATACTTCATCGAATCTAAGGACTAACTTCTCTACAAGTACTTCTAATACAAAAAAAAGGAACATTTAAGGACTTAATTATGTTTAGCGTCTCCAATTTGATGGGAATCTGGAATCAGTCTTTTAAATTTGGAAAGAAATATTTTAGTTCCTCAAGTTTGAGAAAAACATACATTCTTAGTCCCTAAACACTGTATTTGAGAGATTAAAATGATTTTTTCCTAAATCAAATTCATTTTAAATTTCAAGGATTAGAAAATAATTCAGCCAAAACGAAACAAACTTATCAGAGTTAAAAATTAGCTTACACATGAATTAATTTGTAATTTTTTCTCGTATATTAAGTTAAATTTTAAGTTATACATAAACTAATTTTAGTTTATGCAGGAACTTATTTCATTTTAGTCTCTTACAAGTGTTTACAGAGAAGTTTGTTGAAACATATTCTAACTATTTCCGGCGTGACAATACGAGGTAATTAAAACTGATTTTTTGTATTTTGAAACAGGATTGGGGGGACAGGAATTGATGTGCGCAGTAAATCAAGAGTATGTTATTTATAATGTTGTAAACATAAAAAGAGGGGTCAGTGTTACCATTGTTATTTGAATTGTTTCATGATACTCATGATAACTCTATACTTCATTTTTTAGACAATATCAAAGCCTGTTGAACATCCCTCTGAGCTTCCTAAATGGAACTATGATGGATCTAGTACTGGACAGGCACCTGGTGAAGATAGTGAAGTAATCCTATAGTAAGAATTTTGGCTCTCATCCTTCTATTAATCTTGCTAACTCTTCCACATTGCAAACTTAATTTGAATCTGTTTTTTATTCTCCAGTCCCCAGGCAATTTTCAAAGATCCTTTCCGTGGTGGCAACAATATTTTGGTAAGGGCAGTTATGCTTGAAATATGTCTCATGGATGTTGATTGAAATTAAAACACAGATATTATCAAATAAACTGATACTTGTTTTGCAAAGGTCATTTGTGATTCTTACACACCTGCTGGTGAACCTATCCCTACAAACAAGCGATACAGAGCTGCTGAAGTTTTCAGTAACCCTAAGGTCATTGCTGAAGTTCCATGGTATATATAATTCTTCTTATCTTTACACATAAATAATTTATTCATATATTTATTTTTGGTTTAGTGTTAATACCAACTATTGTTGAATAACTCTGTGACAGGTACTTGGGTATTATGGGGTGTCCAAGTTCCACATTGAGTACTGTGATATGATAGATAATGACTTAATGAGTAATAATTCCAATTAAAATGCTTTTGAGATTGGGTTTTCCAAGCGCTTGGGTACTTGTTACTGTGATATATGCACAACTTCTATGTATGATGATTTATGACCTAAAATAGAAATAGATAATGACTTAACGAGCAATAGTGGCAACTGAAATTCTGACAGGTTTGATATTTCTTATCTTGTGATGCCTAACGAAATCATGACTGACCATTTGATTACGCTTACTGTAGAAGATAACTGAACTTTGTTCTTGAATTACAATCTTAACAGAAAACATGCTAATGTTTGTATGTTGATTGTTCAAAGGTATGGAATAGAACAAGAGTACACCTTACTTCAAACAAATGTGAAATGGCCTTTAGGTTGGCCTGTTGGTGGCTATCCTGGCCCTCAGGTAATGTCACTTCTTTTATTTCCTTTGGCTTTTATTCACAGTATGGTGTGGGGGGCGGGTATGTTTTCCAAGGGCCTGTAGAAATTCAGGTTTTGGGTTTTCTCACTTATATGTTGTTCAACTTGTTCATTGTTACATAATATGGGACTGTCACACTGATCTCCTACTCCATTCAATATGTCAATTTCATAATGAGGATTTAGTTTGTTATTTTTTCATATTTCAGGGTCCTTATTATTGCAGTGCTGGGGCAGATAAGTCATTTGGACGTGATATATCTGATGCTCATTACAAGGCTTGCTTATTTGCTGGAATTAACATCAGTGGCACCAACGGGGAGGTTATGCCTGGGCAGGTACATCTCTTGCATTTCCCTTTGTTTCAAGTCCAATGAATGTCACATAAGTTTTTCTCATTATTTCTTCTATGCATATTGCAGTGGGAGTATCAAGTTGGTCCTAGTGTAGGTATTGAGGCTGGTGATCATATCTGGGCATCAAGGTACATCCTCGAGGTAATTCACTTTGCCTACCTTTCAGTTTACACACACACTGTTGGACTATTTAACACAAAGGTTAAATTCTTGAAAGAACCAATTCATAAAGAATGTCACAGTACCTTAATCCTGTGGGTATTTTTGGTTCAATATAATGTCAAAGGTTTTAGCTTTTGTGTTGTTCTTGTTCATGTTCTGGTGAATTTTAAGAAGTGGCTCTTTGCTCTAAGCTTGATACATTATCATTATTTGTGTGCTTACCTGAAAATTGCTCCATATGCTTGTAGTTATGCGTTATTTTCAATGAACAGTTATTGCCCATAAATCTTTTAAACTCTTTCCTCTTTTAGAGGCAGATAAGTAAGGTCAAAGAACACCCTGAATGTCCCGTGTAAACTATACTTTGTGCTTATTCTCTTGGCCCTTATCCAATTTTGTGTCTTCTAGTTAAAATATTACATTTTGGTCTGATCTGACAGAGAATTACTGAACAAGCTGGTGTTGTGCTCTCTCTTGATCCAAAACCAATAGAGGTACCGTAATGCTTTAATTGGCAGTATTGATTATCCTATCATATCTGTATTAATTGTTTTGGTGAAACATAGGGTGACTGGAATGGTGCAGGATGCCACACCAATTACAGGTTTTTGGCCATACCTCTTTGCATATGTCTTTTTGATTTACTAAATTACTGAGTTTGTAAAACACATTTGCCTTTTAGTACAAAGAGCATGAGGGAAGATGGAGGCTTTGAGGTAATAAAGAAGGCAATTTTGAATCTATCACTTCGCCATAATGAGCACATTAGTGCATATGGAGAAGGAAATGAAAGAAGGTTGACAGGAAAGCATGAGACAGCAAGCATTAACACATTTTCTTGGGTATGTTTTCAAACTTGCCAATAACTATTATTGTTAAGGACACCATAATCAAGTATGAAGCTTTTCTTCTTGTGTGAAGGATACTAATAAAATTGAACGTGCAGGGAGTTGCTAATCGTGGTTGCTCAATCCGTGTGGGAAGAGACACAGAGAAGAATGGCAAAGGTGAGGTCATTACTTATTTGACTTTTGAATAATAATTGCTATTTGCCAATGCAACAACTTCAGCTTACTATTAGGCTTATTGATTGGATATTCTTGCCGTGTCTCTTTGATCCCATTTTTCTAATTTTATTGTTCTTGCTATTTTTTGTTGTTTTCTTTTTCTGTTCCAATTTTTTTATTATACCACCAAACTAAAAATATGTAATATCTAAAATTGTCAAATATTACTGTAGATTAACTATTAACCCTAATCCTATTGATCATAGGTTACTTGGAGGACAGGCGCCCTGCTTCAAACATGGATCCATATGTTGTGACATCATTACTTGCAGAGACTACACTATTGTGGGAGCCAACTCTGGAGGCTGAAGCTCTTGCAGCTCAGAAGTTATCATTGAAGGTCTGAATTTATTGATTGATGGCATTGTGGATGGAACCTGTAGTTTGTAAGGAGCTGGAAAGCTCTTGCACTTTCCTTTTACATCATTACTTGTTTGGACCAAAGAGGTTGCCATGCCCAGTTACATTGGTTGTCATATGAAATTCACATCGTATATCAGAAGTTTGGTTGGTACTATTTGCTTCTGGACAAAAAATTTCATTTATGCTTGGCCACATTCTGTGTCCCCTCTTAATTTCTTCGCCTACAAATAACTGAGCTTTCTTTTTTGGTCAAGAGAATAACTGAGTTTGTATAGCTCAGAAATGTAGGCATTCAATTTTTCTTACATTACAACTGTTTCTTTGGAGAGGAGACTTAGCTTAATTAAAATATTGAGAACCTTGTAATGAACATGGAACATGAATCAAACCTTGTGTGAAAGGATTTACAGACCCTTTCATGAGGTAAACCAGAAAATGGTGGAGGAGATTACAAGCCATCCTTTGTGTGGCATGTTAATGGTGATGGAAAAGAACCGTGTCATTGTCAGTGAACATGTCTTGTGAGCTACATATCAGTGACATTATATTATCCACACATTAACAATATTTATCTGTAAAAATAAATTATATTTGTTGATAACGAAGACATGTGAATATGAAGTGTACATGTACAAGCCACATAATATAAGAAATTGAATGATTTGGTCGGTATTAATTAACAATCCACGCTAGATTTTTTTAAGAAAAAGTGTGTCGCCTTGACTATAGTTAGCTTCTGTTAGTTATAGGTAGTTTCCAGCTGGAACCGTTTTCTGAAGTTCGTGTTTTTTCCTCCTTGTGTATATATCTCATTATTCTTTAAGAATGATGGAATCAGGCCATAGCTCTAATTTTCTTCTTCAATAAAAAGTTAAATTAACAAAAAAAAAAAACTCCTTTCACTTCTTTTGTATGGAGAAGTATGTCAAAAGTATACCTTTAATATTACCAAAATTTTAAATAATTTACAAAATACAAACAAGACATTGTAGTATGCCAAAAATAAAGAATGAAATACCACTCGTAACAACTCGGGGTAGTGAAAAAAAAAAAGTAATAAGAAGTAGGTAGTTTCTTGTATTTTCATAATTTTTTTTCCTTACTTTTAAATAAAAGAATTTCGTTTTTGTCCTTTTTTCTACAATTCAGAAATCATTTCTGTAAAAAATAATTTCTAAATTATACAATCCCAAAACTAAAAATAATTTTTAAATTATGTAATTTAGAAGTTATTTTTCTTTAAAAGAAACTTGTAGGTTACACAAATTGAAAATAAAAAATGCTTTTCAAATTATATAATTTGAGAATAAAGATTGTTTTTAATTTCTTTTTTTGAATTGTACAATTTAAAAATAAAAAATAATTTTTAGATTATACAACCAAAAGGTTAAATTATTTTCAAATTATACAATCTAAAAGTTAAATAAATTCCAAATCTAAATTCTGAAAAGTATCTTTAATTTCTAAATTACACAAAAAAAAAAAGAAAAACGGAATTTTGTTTATATGGTATCCAAGAGATAAATTTGTTTAGGTATAGAAATAAGGTACCTAAAAAGTAAGGTATCGGTAATGAGTTAGGACGAAATGGAAAAAAATGAGTTCCGACTGAAGTGTCACCCGGTAATGACTGAAATAGAAATAGTAAAATAAATATCAAGTAAATTACTAGGTCCAGTTTAACAGAGAAAAAGTCACTCTGGCAGTAAAAATGTTCTCCAAATCAAATTATTTTGGGTGAAAATATGGATTGCATTATTTTAATATTTAATACTTAAAAATATAAAATTTATAATTTAAGTTAAAAATTAAATATAAAAGCAATTAATTATTTGTTAATCCCACCAAGTTAGCTGATAATAAGAACGTCCAATCCTTATTCACCTGGAAGATAGTCCATAGTTTCAATTTTTCATGGTGTGCTCAATGTGACAGTGAACACAAACCAGAGAGTGCTACCCATTGGGTTCGTTGTTATCAATCTTTCAACCACTCGACCGAATTCTGAAACATCGCATGATTACAACGCCACGGAGATTGCAGCATAGTCACCGACTTCGTGAGGCAATTCAGAACCGAATTGCCTCTCACTTCAACCACCCATGAACTGTAACCATGCCACCTTCATTTCGGTCTCACTCGCGCCACCAAGTTCTGTGCTTTTCCCAAAACGCTCTTCCGCAGTCCTCACGCCGAAGCAAACCCTTTTGGCCAGGAACGTGAGACTCAGAGTCAGAGCAAGCGCTTCAAAGGGTGATGGTAATGCACAGGCAGCAAATTGTTCGCAGTGGGTCCCCGTGGGATCTTTCGCCGCCGACAAAGTTTTCAGATTGATCGCCGGCGCCACAGCCAGTCCCATTGGCCAGTTTGTTCCGTACCCCACCACGTTTCTTCACTCTGTCGACCCTCGAGTTAAATTGGTCAGTCATGTGTTATCAATTTATGGTTTTTTATCTTTCGGCACTTAAAGCTTGTGCTTTTATCTGTTATGTTTTCTGCTGAGTTTTGATTATTAAGGAATAAATGAACAATTTGGTCTTCATCCTCTTTGTTAAATAGTCTTCCTTTTACTTATAAAATTATGTAAGTAGTCTCTACAATACTAGAAATCATGTCGCAGAGTTTCTTAAGTATTGAAACATTCTTCAAATTAGTCTCTTATATAAAATAATCAACCGAGGAACTAAATTGATAGATATTCAATATTTAAGAACTATTCAGAAGAAAATGTCATACTTAGGGACTAAATTCATGATTTATACCATAATAGATGTTAACTGTCGAGTTTTTTAATATGAATGTGAAAATGAAATAGTGATTTTATTTTCTGTAATATGAAATTGAGTTATCCCCTAATCATTACAAATTAAAAAATATACAAACTTGTGATGACTCTTATCATCATCATTTTAGCAGAGGAATTGGTGAATGCATTGTGTGGGCTGAGAGAGTTAAGGGAGGGTGTTATTCCGCATAATTTAAGGCTATGTTTGCTTTACTATTTGGCCTCTCCTAGGTGAATGCATTCAAGCTTATGATTAAAAGTAATCCAAATGTGCACCGAGTCTGTTTATGTAACTCGAGGCTTTGGTTGGCTTCTGCTGACTATAGTTTGTGATAGTCCTTGGTAAAGAGAAATGCAACAGCTAACCGGTAATGGAAACATAAGAATAGATCATTGGGTGAGCCGATTTCGTGTGTTTTTTCCAATTCTAAAACACCATCTGCTTATTGATCAGCCACAGAGTTGGACTGCTGTGGGCATATTGGACTGGTAGTGAGGTTGCTTTTAATACATGTTTGATTACTTTCACTTTGTGATGCTTAACATCAGAGTTCTTATCAGCTATAAATTGCAACAAATATTTTTACAATTGTTAATAGATTGGTTGTGTAGCTAGAATGTTTGAATTGTTTGTTTTGACTGCTTGGTTTATGTGTTTTTGTGACCAATCAGTTTGATTTCACAGGTATGGCTTTTAGCCCTGGTTGTTCTACCTGCAAGGTCTCACATAATTATGCGATTTGGATTGGTGATATACTTGACTTTGCTTTCAATGTGGGTTCTACCAAGAAATGCTTGGACGGTAAATAATTGTTAATCCTTGTCTTATGTAACTCAGGAAGTGGGATCATATTCATATATGTATGGATTGTTCACATTGCTTAATCATCGTTGGTTGTTGATCATTAATTAGGGGGCTGTTGGGATTAATAGTCCAAGGATGTTGATCTGTCAGTTAAAGCTTTGCATTGTGTTTCATTTGATGTTCTCTAAGATTTGAGTTAGCTCGTACCATATCATAAATAACTTGGATTTTCCTTTATGTTGTGTCAAATTTATTTGGTTGTTGGCTGTTTATTCAGCTTTTTTTTTTTTTTTTTTTTTTTGGAGGTGTTTGTTTTTTTTTTTTTTAAATTTTTTTTGTTATTTTCTTTTTTTTTTTTTTTTTTTTTTTTTTTTTCTATCTTGAAGTGATGTGTTGATTGGAAAAATTTCGTGATAATTTCTCTTGTAGGATCAACTGGGAAGAGTTTATTTTCTATCTGGATTACTATTCATAACACTAGGGCTGGGTTCAGATGGTGTACCCGCACTTGTTCAGTTGAGAACACCACCACCTGCAATGATGGGGCTTCCTCATCTTCCTGTATCTTTAACAGGTTATGCATATACAATCACAAAGTTAGGTCCATTAACATTTACCAGGAAAGGCCTATCTGTAGCAAGCACTGTTGCATGTTTGACTTTTACTGTAAGTTGCTCTCTGTATTTCTGCCATTTCTTTTCATTTAGTGACGGAAGCTTCCTAAAACAAACATAATTTTTATGATTCTGACTTTCTGAGAATTTGATCTGCATTTCTTTGTAAGGTATTTCAAAGTGCAAGTCTCTGCCTCACAACTACCACCCCCGAACAACTAGCATTTGCATTACGATGGTTTATGCTCCCTCTGAGATACATAGGTGTCTCTGTGTCAGAAATTGTTCTTACACTTTTACTGTCATTGAGGTTTATCAGTCTCGTTTTTGATGAGGTAGGAGATTAAAGGATTTTACGTACTACAGTATGAATTTGATAAAGATAGTTTTCATCTGAATTTGATAAATATACAGCTTGTTTTAATTGTTTCAAATTTATATTCTTCCATGATTACTAAAACGACCATGCACAGGCACATGAGGTGTGGTGGCTATTTTGATAGATATTGCTGATTACTGATGAAGTCTATTTTTTTTTAATTAGTGTTGATGATTGCTTACTAGCGTGTGTGATGTGTTTGAATTATTGTAATAAACACTGCATCTTGTTGCAAGAAATTAGGGTTTCGTATGTTGTATTTGTTTATGAGTAACGAATTAGAAAACTGTTAGTTTTGAATCTGTTATCTTAGTTAGTTGGGGCTGAGATGATTAGAGAAATAAGACATGCTGCCTATAAATAATAGATGTGAAAGAAAGGGGTGTCTTTTCAATTGAGAAGAGTACTTTACTTTGGATGTTATGGGAACTCAGAGAGATCAAACTTATGGATGTTATGGGAAAGTAAACAGAGCGGTAAAAGATATCTTCCTGATTTCTACAATTTTGAAGTACATCCAAACAGGAATGAGACAATGTCTTGCTTAATAAAGTTCAGTTGTTACTGATGTTTGTATTAGATTTAGCAAAGACAATAAATAGTTTTCAGAAAGACTGTTTATTAGCAATTTTACATACTACGGTGGAAAGGTTGGCCTAGATATTAGCCAAGTACAACACACAAGTAGATAATAGTAGTAAATATGTGAATTAATAAAAATTATTTGACAAATGGAAGTAAAATTGGACACTTCGTCAACTTAAACTGCTATGCTTAATCCATTCATTTTCCTTTTGCTGCGAGTTAAAATCCATAATTTCATATTGTTTTGTTGCAGGTCCGGAACATTGCTTTGGGGATTGTATCCCGTAGGATAAATTGGAAGCAGCTGACTGTTATGGAGACCATTGATAGTAAGTAAATATTGCAAAAGTTCTTGTTCTTTTTTGTAATCTTTTCTTGACTTTCCAGCTAACTAGGTGATGGATATTAGTTGGTTAACAATTTTGCATAAAACTCATTCGGATTCTTTAGAAGAAAAAGTATTAACTCGCACCAAATCACAGAAATGACCACAATCTCTTGCTGTTCCAGAGTTTAGACACCCAAAGATTATCATTGTCCAGAAAACTACCGAACGTCACTCCTCCCTGTCTCCCAACACTACCACAGCAGTAAAAATGAAAAATATTTAACTGTCTGCATGATTGATTTTGTAACTGTCGTACATAACTGTTTGTTTGCATAATTAAATATGTAATCTTCCTAAAGTCCTACATAAAACCACACCATGGTTGAGCCCCACATTCTACACCCTCTTCTGGAATATACTTTCCAAACACGAGGCTATTGAAACGGGTATAAGTAGTGTCTTATGTGTAGTCTAGGATATAGAAATTGATACAATGGAGTGCTTATCCTAACACATTTGTTTTTGTGTATGTCGATTATAAGGATGATTAGACTGGTAATCGCCATCTTTAGTTGCCTATTCATGAACTAGTTTACTTTTCTTCCAATAGCACTTAACATTTTCATGTTATGTGGCATGGACCTTATACTCATATAGTTTATCTAATTACATGTGTCCAACCATTTTTTTCTTTGAAAATGACAGAGTATTTAAGAAAATTGTCAATATTTGGATTGATACATGAATTGCTACAGTTACCTTATATGACATGTTAGTGTAATGAACTGTGCCAGTCTTATTCTGAACACAATAACGCATGCCAGTATAATAATCTCATTGAACTTTCTTCTTCTGTAATGCTAACAGGCACATGTACCTCCTTTTAAATGACATAGAATGAAAGCAAAATAGGATTTTTTTTGCGTGCAGTATAATTAGGATTTTATATTATGTGATAGATAGTTTGTCTGGAAACTTAGTTCTGCAATGGACAAGCTATTCTTAATTACGTTAATGTTTAATGGTTTTGCACTAGACTGAAAGCTTTTATTTCAAGATATTTCTTCATTGTCATGATTCTTTTGTTTTCCCTTACATGACTTTGCAGTTTTTTTTAACTACTTCCGGCGCATCTTCAAAAATATTTTCAGCCATGCAGAGCAAATTTCTCAGGTTTATCTTAAATTTACAGTCTTCTGCTTTGTCTAGGTTTCTTTGAAATTCTTCAACTTTATCATATTTGCAACTCATTCTTGATCTGTTGAATAATCAGATGAATTTGTTTCAAATTCATAAACCGTTTTGAAGGCTTTTCAGATACAAGCTTTCACTGATGTTACTTTCAGTTTCCACTTATGAAAAGTGGCCCAGTTAGAAATGTGTTCTTTTGTTTATTTCATAGTTTGAACTATATGTTGATTTCAATAACAATTCTGAGTTCAGAAAATATATACTTTAATTAAATTAGTACTCAATTTCCCTAGACATCTTGTGGACTGACCTGGTAACATTAATATGTTGTTATGATTGTATTCATCAGAAAAAGAAAAAAAATCGAAGGTTGTGTTCTGATATTTTAACATAAAATACTGCAGGCTATGATAGTCAGAGGTTTTAAAGGGGACAGTGGCAGTCACAAAATTTACTTTTTGTCGGAATCATCGTTTGGGATGGTAGATGCTATATGCTTGCTGTTCTTGACAGTTGTCATAGGAGTTGCTCTCCTGTCTGAGTACTACCTTGTCTAACAATATATGCCATTCCATCTGTAAGAGCATTCTATAGTGATACGTATTTTCATCAGTAAGTTAATTTGTCATCTTTCTGCTTGCTTGTGAAAAATTAGTATCACATGTTCAAGGGGATTTCATCAAGTCCTGCAGTTTTTCCATAAAGATAAAAAGGGACCTTACGGCACACCGGAAAAGATGGAAAGATGAACTGAGGAAAATGTGGGTGGTTTTGGTATGTTTTAGTAGAGATTGAGTGGATTTGCACTCTTTATCACATTCTTCCCTACCAGTTGTTTCGGTTCAAATCCTTTTATAAAGGTTCAAGCAGTTTTTTCATGACTCATCATGTCAATGGGCTAAATTATTTCGGAAGCATTTCTAAAAGAATATAAGGAGATTATGAAATAATCTTTCTATAAGTTAAAAAACATCTTTTATAAAAACTTGTATAGGAGAACTTTCACAAATTAATTTATACATAAAACACAATTTAATTAAAATTGGGAAAAACTGATTTATTTAGATAGTCTAATGCATTCAACTATTGATTACTTCTTTGTGCTATTTTCTTGTAGTATCACAGAATAAAAAATATTAATGTGTCGTTTTCATAGTATGTTTAAAATTTATTATTTATTATGGACTGTGTAATTGAGAAGATCTTAATGTGTAATTCGAAACAGGAATTTTATATGGTATAATTTGAAAATATCCCAAAATACATATTCTATAATATATAGTTTTGAATTGAATATAATAGATTATAGAATATAGTTTCAAATTGGTTACAAGACTTTATGAAATAGATAAGTTGCTTTTTTTTATTTTTTCATATTATCATGATAAGAGAAGAAATTATGAATTGCATTAAGAAAAGCCTAACTATTGAATCTAAGTTCAAGAGCCGTATATGTAAGTGAAGCATACTCTTGTATTGCGAGATAGTGATAAATAATCGTAAAACTTATACAAATTTCAAAGTTGTAAATAAATATAAGAACATATAACACGCTCTTTATTGTTGTAATATTTAATGCAAAATATCTGTTCCAGAATTACAAAACTATACTAGAAAGAAAGTTATTAAAGTTTGTCACCAACTTTGATTTTATCTGCCCAATTTGTTTTATGGATATGGCATTGTCTTCTTGAGCTTACACATTTTGAAGCTAAACAGTAGTGGAATGCATCAAAACATTATTACGATATTCACTCAAAGCCAACAGTGGAAACACATTTCTGTAGAATGCATAATGAATCAAGCAACTACTCTTGTACGCCCCCACGGCCTCCTGCCACAATTAAGTCACACACAAACATTAAACAATTTTGGTGCAATAACTAAGATTCATAATTCAAAAGATAGAGATTTGAGAGGTACTT
>Ga0214543_1010213_pt1 | contig 14066 bp, 9 predicted proteins | sample CNSS2metaG_FD_160094 | JGI IMG/M metagenome (GOLD analysis project Ga0214543, IMG submission 160094) | Root nodule microbial communities from cowpea collected in UCLA plant growth center, Los Angeles, California, USA - CNSS2 | ecosystem: Host-associated > Plants > Roots > Nodule | place: USA...
TTTTGTTAATAATAATGTTTCCATTTTATATTCTATTTTTAGATAGAGTGATCAGTTTAATTTGTTCGAACATTTATTTGTCGTTGAGTGATAGAATTTATATCTGTCTAAGCAAAATACACCTTTATTTGCCTTTGGTGTGACCTTGCTCTAAATGTTCTTCAGTAGTAACCCTAAACCATATCAACACAAATGCTTTACATTTGTGATTGTCGGCCAAAGCAATTCCTATGTTGCTGTTGACAAATTACGAAGTTTAGCCAATATGGGGTTGAATGTGATGTTTTCCTATTTATCCGATTGAAAAGAACAACTGAACACAATCAAATTAATACAACAATTTTGCAAAACTATGAAACTCGTGTCACTGTAAGAACATTCATGTATAGGAGTAGAGCAGAGCAATCATAACAATCTAATATGTCATAGATATATTAGATCATAGATCATAAATGTAGATAAAGACATCACAGAAGTTGTTAAAAGAAAGCTAATTTGATGTCTTGTGATTCTAGTTTTCTTGTTGTCTTTTGTTTGAGATGATTTAATGTCTGTGAGGGACCCAATTGGTATTATTATCATATTTCCAATAAATCCTAATGTAACTAAGTTTAATAGACTTGTAATGATAAGAGCAAAAACTGCTGATAGCAAACTAATACATAAAATGAAAAGGGAGAAAATTTTATAACTGGTAGTTAACTTGTGTATTTTCCTCTATATGATCCAACATTCAAAGCCATGATCTTATGCTGTACTCTGATTGGATGAATGGAAATAACTACACTTGCAGGGAGAATCAAGGATATTGGATGCACCAAATATTAGAAATGATTACTACGCAAACATCATGGATTGGGGGAAAAACAACATTCTTGCTGTTGCTTTAGGCTCAAACATGTACCTTTGGAATTCAGACAATAGTAATGTAACAAAGTTGTTTAATGCCTCTGGCAACGATTTTCCTACAAGTGTTTCCTGGTCAGAGGATACCAAATACCTGGCAATAGGATTCAAGAGCTCAAAACTTGAACTCTGGGATGCAGAATCTTCCAAACCAGTATGCTTCTCTAAGATAAACAAGTAGTTAGTTATACAATATAACTGTGTGTACATAACTCAGCTTTTAACTTTCAGATAAGGATCCTTGAAGGTCATGGTGAAAGGATAGCAACCATTGCGTGGAATGGTCATATTTTAACTTCAGGAAGCCATGACAAGTACATAATAAACCATGATGGTAATCAGTTATTCCTTATAACCCTTTTCAGATTATTGAGTGTATAGCAAGATAGTGATGAAATGAGAGACTTTTGACCCTCTTGTAAGCAGTTAGAGCAAGAACAAACGTGATGTCCCGGGTAAAAGCACACAGAGCAGAAGTTTGTGGTCTTAAATGGTCAAGGGGCAACATGTTGGCAAGTGGTGGAAATGAAAATCATATTTATGTATGGGAGTTGGCCAAAATGAGTTCATCCAATTTCTTGCACTGTTTTAAGGATCATTGTGCTGCAGTCAAGGCACTTGCCTGGTGTCCTTATGATTCAGGTGTGCTTGCCTCTGGAGGTGGCACTGAAGATAGGTGTATCAAGTTATGGAATGTGAAACATGGAACCTGCATTTGCAGCATAGATACAAAAGCTCAGGCAAGACAGTTATTTGTTATCATGTTGCATTAGTTGTTAAGTATCAAGCATTGTCATTAGCCAAAAAGAATAAATCATCATTTCTCTTATTTGGACTGATGTATCAAACTTTTTCTAGCTGAATGATACATGCATGCAATTATTTCATGCAGGTTTGCGGATTAGAATGGAATAGACATCACAAAGAGGTATTAAGTGGTCATGGATTCAGCACAAGTGCACATCACAACCAACTTTGTTTGTGGAGATATCCATCTATGACTAAAGTGGGAGCCTTGGAACGTCACACTTCTAGAGTACTTGATCTATGTCAGGTATGTTGCAAGTCATAATATAAAACTCTAGTATCAATGAGTCCAGATTCTCGGTTGGATTTTTTAGTGTTATCTTCTGCTAAACATTAAAAACATACTGACATGACATTGGTATGTTAAAATTCTTTCTAGTATATTATAAAATATCAAATTCAGTGTCCATTGGTGTATTTTAAAGACACAACATACAAATAACATAGAAAAATCTAGCAGAGAATCCAAATTCTGCGGTGTGAATTTTCATAGGGAACAAAGATTGAGAATGAAGAACAGAATGAGGAATTGCGCCATTAAGCCACAATATGACAAGCAATTAGCTAACAATAAGAATTTAATCTTTTTTTTGCAGAGTCCAGATGGTTTAACAGTGGTGTCAGCTGGAGCAGATGAAACTCTTCGATTTTGGAATGTATTTGGACCACCTGTAAGTAATAACTATGAGACAGATCTGGATAACCTTTTGTCTCTCAAGGTGTCTCCAATAAGGTGATGGAAACAGAGACAATTTTCTTCGTTCATGGTTATGTTTTTGTGTAAATAGTAACGTTGACAGTGGTCTTAATACATTAGCAATTTTTTTTAATTTAACATTACTGAGAGAAAGAGATATATATAATACTAGTAGCAGAACATTGAAGATTCTTGTATTTGTAATCACAAAAGAATGAGGAAATCCTCAAAGTAGCTTATCGTGTTGTTGTTTTATTAGTGATACACCTATTTACGAAAAATGTATGCGATATTAAACGTATAATTTAGTTGATGATATACAATACTGCTTTAGGAACTATATATATGTCTAATAGTGAAATAAAATAAATAATTATTCAAATATTTCGTTTTAAAAGAAGAAAATCACAATTATAATTACAATGAAAAAGAAAGAAAGAACAATGCAATATTTATCTAAAAAATGGTTTATTATAAAAATTGAAAAAAATGAAATATTTGAAAAAAAATAAAGATAGATAATAATGGTTAATTAGCCCTACATAAAAGTAATAGTGATCATAATAACAAATAGGGGGCTTCTCCCTACACCTCCAAAGAGTTCTACTGCGTCCAAAAAATTTCAAATTTTCAATAGTGCCCCTCTAAACTCTTTGACTATTTAGCGGTAAAATCTTTAACCGGCTTTCAAAATCCGGTGAACAAATAGATTTGTAATTGTAAACCGGCATTTTAAATGTGGTTAAGTGATATAATGGAATTCAAAATCTGTTTTCTTTGTATATCGGCATTCGAAGTCCAATTGAAATGTCTACCAGCATTCGAAGCTCGATTCCAAAATTCAAAATCAGCTTTTTTTTTTTTTGAACTGGCATTGATAGTTCGGTTGATGATATCAATTTTGTTATTTTTTTTATTTGATTTGTTTATTGATTTAATTTCAATTATTTTATAATTTATGTACTAATTATTTAATTTTATATTATTTATATTTTATACAAGTATATTAAATAAAATTTTATTATTTTAAATTTTAAAGTTATTTTTACTTTGTTAATTTTTAATTAATAATGATAAATTTTTATTTAAAATATTTATTTTTAAAATATGTAGATTAATTATATTTAATTATTTTCAAGTTATTTTTACTTATTTTTTATTTGTTAACTTTTAATGTTTTTATTTATTTATTTGATTTTATTTATAAGATTTAATTTCAATTTTTTTTATATTTATATATTAATTATTTAATTTTAGATTTTATATTAAATAAAATTATATACGACAATGGAAATCCGATTAACTATTTTTTATTTAAAATTCATATTTATATACCGACATTGCAATTCCGTTAGTTTAATTTTATTTATTTATTTTATATATAAATTTTAATTTTAATTTGATTAATATTATTAAGTTGGTGTTTAATTATTTTTATAATATATTTTATTAATATTTATTTATTTTTTAATTCTGAACTTGAGTTTTTATGTATTTATTTTATTATTTTTGTTTTAATTTGTTATTTTTTATTCATTTTATTACTTTATTTATTATTTTATTTCTAATATATTTTTTTAGTTAAATATTTTATAGTTACTTTTACTTTGTTAATTTTTAATTAATAATGATAAAATTTTATTTAAAATATTTGTCTTTATAATATCTAGATTAATTAAATTTAATTATTTTCAAGTTGTTTTTACTTAATTATTATTTTTTAGTTTTTAATGTTTTTATTTATTTATTTAATTTTATTTATAAGATTTAATTTCAACTTTTTTTATATTTATATATTAATTATTTAATTTTAAATTGTTTATTTTATATATAACTATATTAAATAAAATTATATGTCGACAATGGAAGTTCGGTTGGTAAACTATTTTTTATTTAAAGTTGATATTTGTATACCGGCGTTCCAATTCCGTAGTTTAGCTTTTTTATTTATTTTACATATAGGATCTAATTTCAATCTGATTAATATATTAAGTTATTTTAATTCTAATTTGTTAATATATATATATATATATATATATATATATATATATATTAGTTATTATTATTTTAAATTTTATGTTATTCTTATATTTTTATTTGTTTAATTTTTAAAATTTTGTCATGGCTAGAACATGTGGAGCCTTCACACACTCACTTGGTACCTTTAGACAGGAAGAAGAAACACGAGTCAATTGTTTTGTACACAAGGTGTTGTTAGACGTAGACCTACAGGCTTCGAATGCCGGTATATATAGAAAACGGATTCTAAATTCCGTTAAATCACTTAACCGGACTTCAAATGCCGATTCACAAATTCAAATTCGCTTGGTACTATTCACTGGATTTCAAAAGCCGGTTAAAGATTTTACCGGGTTTCAAAATATGAAAGAACATGTGATTTCATAGTAGAGGCAGAAAGGATTTTTTTTTTTAACTTTTACCGTTGAATAGTCAAAAAGTTCATAAGGATATTATAGAAAATTTAAATTTTTTTGGAAATGCAGTAGAACTGGGTGTAGGAAGAAGCCCCTAACAAATAAATTGAAAAACGAAGATACGGGTCATGGTCCTTATCCTCTACATCTGGTACTAGAAGTGGAAAGGCTTTTTCTTCTTGCGACTCCACAATTTTAACTGCACCTCCATAATTTTCAATATCATTTGTAGTGGTGACTTTCGAATTACTTGTTCCAAAAATCTTCTGGAACATAATTTTCAGAACAGAATTTTTGGATCACATTTTATGTAACACACTTTTCAGAATATATATGATATCTTCCAAAATGAGATTTTCAGAACTGAATTTCCAAAACACGCTTTTTGGAACATAAAAGATGTGTTCTGGAATGAGCTTTTTGAAACATAATTTTTAAAATAAGCTTTCGGAAACATATATGATACCTGAATGAGCTTTAAAGAACAAACTTCTCTTCTTCCTCCTCTCAAAGACTGCAACAACAATGGAGAACAATGGTGTAGTTGGAGGAGGCAACGATAGCAGCAATGGAGAAATGGGTAGAAGCAGTAACAGAGGTGGCATGGTGCAAATAGTACCTTTTGTCTTTTTATTACTACAATGGGGGTGCAAATAGTAATAGAGGGAGGTAGTAATAATGGGAGCGCTAATAGTAATTATACGGAGGTAGTAATAATGGGGGTTTAGGAAGAAAAAAAAAAGGGAAAATTAGACAGGTGAACACGCGCGGCATAGACCTAAATAAATGTTTAGACTTATATAAAATATCATTTGCTAAAAATGTCAGTCTCTGATAATTTTAAGCGAATATAAATAATAACTTTAAGTATCAATACATTATATGAAATTTGTTATAATGTATTAAAAATTATATATTTATGTATCTTTCTTTATTGAGCATGGCGATATACATATATATAGTCAAACCTAAAAGATTGTTAAAAAATTAAATTATATATATTCTCAAATAATGTTATGAGTTTTTTAATATATTTTTATATATATATATATATATATATATATATATATATATATATATATATATATAAACTAAACAAATTATGCCATTTTATAATAAAAAATTACAATATAAATCTATTATTTTGTTTCAATGGTTATAAGTAAAATTATTTGTTCATTAATTAATTAACTCCAAACATATAATATCACTTTTTATTAACGTGAAAATGTTTAAATATTTCAAACACAAGTTTTCCATTAATTTTGCATATTTATTTAAAAAAATACACGTTGAGATTGCAATGAAACATGTCAACAGATGAACATCATTTGACTGCAAGGCAAAAAGAGGTGGCAATGGAATACAGCAGGCTTCACTGATACCTAAGCCAAAGCTCAACTAAGTAAGATTTGTTTCCCCTTTCGGAAAGAAACTTAGTGTTTTTTTTTTTTCTCTAACAACATCAAAGTCTAATTGGTTCTTGCAAGACAATGCATAAATTAAGTCTCAAAGCCTTCAACACATGTTGTATAAACTATGTATGAAGCACTAAATTACAACATTTATCATAGAACAAAATTTGCAGCTTGAAGTGATTGAGCCTCTATACCACATCCAGCTAGAGCAAAGAATACACACTTCTAAACTCCATATGAAAAATATTTTACTCATCTGCACCCAAGTCAGCATCACTATCAGGATAAACCTCAGGAATAGTTTCACTGCTCCTTGGTTTCTGTTCTCTTTTATTCCTCTCAGCCTCTTTCTCCCGCTCCACAATTCGAGCCTTAGCTTGTTCAAGTCTTGAGCTGACAGAATCCCAAGATACAAGCTTATCCATGAACACTGATATATAATCAGGGCGCTGGTTCTACAAAGATAACAAAGCAGTCAAAGACTACTGAGAAGAATTATCAGAGATAGTAATCACAGTGTAATTCTCTGAACTCAAATCTCACCTGAAAATCAATGTAGTAAGCATGCTGAATAAAAGTGAAATATTATCACAAAGTCAGCAAACTTTTTACCAAAGAAATGAAATGATAGTTTTAATGTACTAAAATCCAGTAAAACAAAGTAAACTAGATTAGTACCTCCCAGACATCAATGGTAAGGAGTGGCTGCAAGAAATAAAACATTGAATCTTGTCAGACATTTTAACCATGATGCTGAGACCTTACCTTAGCATTCATGTTTTAAAGTATAAAATGAATTTTGGATGTTATAGGTAATCCTTATAACTTACATGATAGTAGTTCCAAACAAGAGGGTTCACAGCATTGGGAGTCTTCACCACAACCAGTTTCTTGTCCTCGTCAGATGGAAGAGGATTCACAGCATTTCCCACGTCAATTTTGCTTTCTTTATCTATATATGAAAGGGAAAAGAAGGGTATGAAAAGGAAAATTATCAGATATACCAAGAAAATTAAAAATGAATGCCAGAAATCAGAAGGGTATTTACTCACAGGCAAGCCATGCCCATCCTGAGCCAAATTGTGTTGAAGCAGCAGTCTTGAACTCGTCAAGGAAATTTTCAAATGAACCAAAGTCTCTTTTAATCAGCTTTAGAAGATCCCCAGATGGCTTTCCACCACCGCCGGGTTTCATCGACTCCCAGAAGAAGTCATGGTTCCATGCCTGCAAAAAGTTGAACATGATTGCTATGCAATGGTTTAGAAAAATAGACAAGAATTTATGATTACAAGAATGCATGCCTGTGCTGCATTGTTGAAAGCCGGAAGAAAGTCACCCTTATTATACGAAATAACTACAACATTCTCCAGTGACTTCTCTTCTAGATCCGTTCCATCGATTTGCCTGTTCAGATTATCTACATAAGTCCTGTGATGTTTCCCCCAGTGATATTCGAGTGTCTCCTGACTCATAATAGGCTCCAAAGCATTCTGAGAGTTTTCATTGTGACAGTATTCGTAAAAACATGTAATATCAGTTCAGCATAAACTTAAGAATCTGCACAAGTACAAGACATATGGTAGGTCATTGCAAAAACTACATGAAACTCTTGTGGTACTGTTCAATCAGTTCAGTGTAACTGATGTGGTGCACAGAAAGAAACTAAATGGCTAGTTATAATAAACTGAAGTCTGTCCAATAGAGTGATGGTGATTATAATAATTCACGTCCATGCGATATTAACTTCAAGAAAAAGATAAAGCCAGACCAAATCTAATTTTATGGCAATTGCTATGTTTCATTTGAAGCACTGTTCCCTTTAAAAGTTTGCCAGCTTGAAGGAAGAGTTTGCCAATCATAAACCATACACCAAAATCTCATTTCCAAGGTGAATTTCAAGTCCTCTTGCAATTGGGTCCAACACGGTTAATTCTAATAAGTAATAAATGGAGTAATGGACAAACTTTGGATCTTACCAGTGGATATGGTGGTGGCTTCAGCTCAAACTTTGCAGTGATTTTAATACGTCCAGCTTTCCTTATACATCTACTCTGCAGCATTGAACATATTTTCATAAAATTAAAGGCCAATAAAACAATATTCATTTTACATTTTGTTTCTTTAAGGAGATGAAAGAGTGAGAGGTTAAATAGGCAAATTTTTAAACAGGACATGCTTTTCCAGTCAGAAAATTTAAGTGAAAAGTCCAACATGATCAGACAAACACCCCAAATCATAAAATGTAGTAGTAATCCATAAAGAGGTTGTATTTGCCATAAAGTTTGAGCATTTATTGCTGAATTGAAGGTCAGTTTCTGTTTACCTATTTCATTCACTTCTTTTCCATAACTCAGTTTTCTAATAGATCAATTTACACATTTCAGACGATTTTGCCTCAATAGGCCTGGAAGTTTTCACTTTATTTATAGACTCTTTCTGGTCTCTAGATTTGAAGTGTTCTTCTCACAACATAATAAAAATATGACACAAAAGGATACTAAGCAACAGGTGATAAAAGATTTGAGTTTCGCATAAACAGATTTATGCAAGGGATTCCAGAGACCCGGTAAACCACACTTAGTGACAGTAAGAAACCAACATCTAGCATCAGACATTTCACATTTTCCTACATTCGAAGATTGAAATGAATATGTATTTAAGAATGTTTGAGAGCTCCTAATATACATTCTGCAATACAACGATTAACAAATGCTATTACCACTGGGAAAAAAGCCCAAAATCCTCTTTCAAATGCTAAAACTAAATATATTATGCAGTACAGGTTTAAGAAACTAAGAGAATGTCATTGTAATGAACATGTTCTTCCTAGTTCCTAAAGCATCCCACAGTACAATATATATATATATATATATATATATATATATGAGAAATAACACACTCTCCGTCACACTCGTAATTTTATAGTTTTCAATAAATTTTAATCAATAGCAGAATGTATAAAGTGTTGTACATCTTGAGTATTCCAAAATTTTGAATATTCCAAAAGGCAACAAACACTATATTGCTTAGTATTCTCACTTTCAAAGAGTTTATATACAAGACTCTCCACATACTTTCAAAGTGGATAATAAACATACGGATTCCATTGGTAAATACAGCAAGCAACAGCAAAAGACACATGATAATAAAAAATCAACCACTACTATTCCTTTTCTATTAAAAAAAAAAAAACAGATAAATAAGTGTTTGATCCTTCTTGAATTTAAAATTTTGAGTTCTAGTCCCTCTGAAATTTTTTGTCAATTGTCAATCCATTTTTATTGCTCATAATCAGTACCACCAGACAAAAATGGGAACAAAAGGCTAAACTTTAAATAACCATGAGCAATAAAAATATGAGGAACTGAAGATAGGGAACAAGTTCTAGAGAACTAAAAGTAAAAATCTGAACTGAATGGGAAAACAAAAACTTATTTATCACAAAAAAAAAAATCTTGAAATGGTAGAATTGTGCGTTGGAAATGGAAATGGGTGACTGGTTCGAAAGCAAACCTCTTTCTTCGACAATTTGAAGGTACCCAGAGAGAACCCTGCTAGTCAAAGGAGAAACCCATGTCAGAGAGAAAGAGGAGAGAGAGAAGAGAGAGATAGGTGGAACCTTGAGTTTGGCGAGGAAGAAAAGCCGAAGATGATAAAAGAGTAGAAGCAGCAGTGGAAGGGGAGGAAAGGCAATTCATCTCTTCTGCTTCTCACTGAAATGTTTCAAAATATTTTGACTCTCCTAATCTTCTTGTCTGTAACACCACTATACAGTATAAGACCAGATACTATGGAATTCAAAACATGGTACAAACCTCGTTTCTACTTTTCTTATACCTCAGTTTTACCTCCTTATTCAAAATCACTTTTCTACATAGTTATCAATATTTCATTTTTTTTTTTTTTTACTTTAATCTCACGCTGAAGCTTTTTTTTCACTGTTTTCACTGGATATTCTTCTAAAGAAAAGAGATAAGGAGGGTAAAATAAAAAGAGAAATATAATAGAAAAAATTATAGGTTTATGATTTCAAGTTTCTGAAATTTAAATAATTCTGATTTTGGTATTTAAATTAAGGGATTAAAAGGAATTTTGTATTTCTTAATATAAGTTATTTTTTTAAGGAAATTATTTCTCTTTCATTTCAATTCAAATTGTGAGAAAAGAATTTTTATTGAGTCAGACCTTACCCTTTCTTAAATATTTAATCTTTTTATCTTTTCTATTTTTTATCACTTTATTTTTACCCAAACAAAGGATAAGTATAATTAGAAATAGAAAGGAAAATATTATACAATAAGAAGTAAAATTATATTATATATATTACTTAAGTTGCAACTATAAATTGTACAAACATACGCCATTGTTAAAAAATTGGTTATTATAGTTGATACTGAGGAACGGATGAATTGGCTTAAAATAATAATGAAATTATTTGCGTGGCTATTCCCTTAGGGGATTGTGAATTTGTTTCATCACAAATTTACTTATTTATCTCTCTAAACATTAGATAATGAATCTTGTTAGATTTTAACATTAAGATCAAACTTCCAAAGACTGGTTTGTTTTTATTTCTCCGCCAATTATGTGTTACACTGTTTGTTACGTGTTAACTTTGCGTCTTCGAACAAGTGTGTGAAAAAGACTTCGAACTAGTAACAACAATATTTAATATTTAAACTATTGATTCAATAAATCCATTGAAAACTGTTCAAGAGTGAGTGTGTCCCCGCTATGTAATTTGATTTGCTCCATAAATGTGATTCCCAATCAAATGTAAATGAAATTGATCTTTGCTCCAATAACTGCTCAGATTTGATCAAGTAATTAAATTACCCACGCCAACTTATTATTTAAGATATATTTCGCAGATTCCATGTCCAAATTGCAAATCTTTTTCACACAGATTAATAGGGTCATAAATCGTTATGTTCAATCTTTAGTTGAACCCTGCAAGTTTTGTTATGCATGTGAGTTATGTAAATGGCTAGCTTAGAATATAGTTTTTGGATCCTGAAAGTAATTATTCTTACCAAACAAGAAAAGATGTGACACTACAGACATGAAGAGTAAAGAATTAATAGATTTAATCAAATAACACAAATTAGTGGTAATTCTATTTTGAAGAAAATCTCATGGTAAATTGTTTTATGGTGCTCATGAGGGCTTTATGCCCAAACCCTTTTCTTTGGGGCAAGATCTGATGTCTTTATTTCATCTATCTTTGCAGCAACAATAAAATCATTCATACTTAAACCTCCTGCAAAATTTTGAACCATTTCAATATCATGTTACAAGATGAGAATACATGGATGTCAGAACAACATCTCTTGATCATTAACAACAATAATATGAACAACCTCAGCAATATCATTGTATAAAAAAAGATGCATAATTATCAAGATTAGAATTTCGCAGTCATATAACTACTTACAATGATCAATATTTATTGTTCTCATTTAAGTGACTCCCATAAATGAGGTATATATAATGAGCAACTCATATATACACACATTGGTACCTACTAGATGATGTTCCCTGTGGGGTTTTTGCGTTCTCTACCAGGAACTTGCAACTAGTAACTAAAACAAGTGCTAAATAGAATGAAAGAAACTGATGATATAGGGATTTTGATGAAATGCAACTAAAATGAAAATATTCTATTGTATTGAATGTGATGAACAAGAAGAAGGGTGGTTCAAATTTATTGCTTACCAATGGAAGCAGTCCATAGTTCTGCCCTCACTTGATTTGGTTGTTCCAAGTAGATATTAGGGAAATGGCCTGTAGCCTCAACAACCTTAGAGATCCTGTTAATGAGTTCAACCCCACTTTTAAAATCTCTCAATTTCCACAAGCACTGAAGTTTATGTTTACCTTCCTCATTCACAAGTCTCCAACCCACAACCTACAAAAATGAAGAGAAAATAAGTCCTGGGAAGGTGGAAAAAGTAAAAAGAACCATCACACAGCTATCCATTTTTCTGTAAAACAGAAGTTTATAACAGGTAACTATGTACTGCTTCAACATTATGCATAATTCCAATGCACAGTTATCATTGGACTGTACTAACTTGTGTTGACTCAATCAAAAGTTTTCAAAATGTGCAGAACCAGATTACATAAGATGCTTCTCTGTACAGAACCAGATTACATATGATGCTTCTGAGAACAGAAACCAAACTAAAAACTCCATATTTTCAGAGTCTAAAAAAATGTGAACCATCCCAAACATACAATAGAATCAATCAACGACAATTTAGCATCATTTGATTCATTTAATTCATATTCATAATAAACAACAATGTCATCCGAAACCAAAAGTCAATCAATCATCTTGTTTCAACTATAAAGACTAAACGGATAACCAATCATCTCTTTCATATGACGATAAGTAGAGTGTAGACACACCAACATAACTTGAGTCTGTTTGGATAAATTTTATGTAAAAATAAAATAAGTTTATTATTTTAAAACTAAATTCAGTTTATGCATATGTATTAATCAACCGTTCCCATATCAATCTTACACAACCTAGTTTTTTTATTTAATATCTAAAGTGTATTTTGACATGTTTCTCTACAAAAACAGTGAGAAAGAAAGAAAAATAGTTTATCTACAACTTAAAGATAATTTATGCCTTAAATCATTTTTATCTAATTTTTCCGCAAAAAAATTCTTCCAATACAATAGTTGGTATCACAATTGAGAAAAAAATTGTAGTTGTTACCTTTCTGATGAGCATCTGAGCGTCCTGTTCTGAGATGGGGGGTTGCAAAGGGGAAATGGGAGCACAATCCTGCTGCGCGAGAGAGAGAGCAGAGATATTGGGGATGAGGATTTTGTGTTCGGTGTTGCCGTATCCCAGCACCTTATCTCCGAACGAGCTCTCCAATTCCGCCGGAAAAGGGTCCCTCGCACCGAAGTCCCCCAGGAACTGGTTCGCGTCGATGGCGCGCGTCACCACCAGCGACGCCGCCCCGTTTCCGCCGCCGCTCAGCGACGGGACGCGCGTGGGCCACGTCATAACCTTCGGGTGCATCCCAAGAAACGCATGGTTAAAGTTTAGATTAAGGTTAAGGTTAAGGTTACATGCGGTGGCCATCTAAAACAACAACACAGTGTGTGATGTTTGGTAGAGAAGGAACTGAATTGCAGAAAAGGTGTGCTTGTGAGGTGTGAGTGTGTGGCGTTTGAAGAACTGCAATATATTATATTATCTAGTGGTGGAGGGAACTCTAAAGCCATTTTTTCTCTTCCTTTTATTTTTAAATTAAAGAATTCTTGTTCACTTATATGGTTGGTTCGGATCAAATTTTCATCGTTAAAATAATATTTAATTTCTATTTTCCTTCAATTTTATTATTTTAGTTTTAATATTATTTCTTTAAATTAGATTTTAATTTTCTTAATTTTTTTATTTATTTTTTTAAAATTGTTAATAATTAAGGATAATGAATAGGGATGGCAACGGGGCGGGGCGGGGACGGGTTTCGCTATCTCATACCCATCTCCGTATAAAAAATTCATCACATCCCCATACCCAAATCCAACGGGTATCAAACTTTTTTCCCATCCCCATCCCCACCGGGTAACGAGTATAATCTCGTATTCATACCTGTACCCGTATTCTAACTACTTCAATATTAATTTTTATAAAAGAAAAAAAATTACGCTAAAGAAAACATAATATTATGAAATATTCAATATTAGGAGGATTTTCTTCGATGCCAAATACCTTAAAATAAATTATAATTGTTTACATTTTATATTAGAATACCAAATAAAATTTCATGTGAACCA
>Ga0214543_1010215_pt1 | contig 14061 bp, 7 predicted proteins | sample CNSS2metaG_FD_160094 | JGI IMG/M metagenome (GOLD analysis project Ga0214543, IMG submission 160094) | Root nodule microbial communities from cowpea collected in UCLA plant growth center, Los Angeles, California, USA - CNSS2 | ecosystem: Host-associated > Plants > Roots > Nodule | place: USA...
GATTAGCTCCTTGACTAATAGATTAGCTGTGAGTATTGTATTAAGTAAGTGAAAACATACTCACGATAATCGATTAGATAAATGGCTAATTGAATTAGTGACAGCAAAAACCTTTGTATAAAAGCTGTTTTGTAATCTGTTTTGGGTCTGGATTTTTGAGAGAGATCACGCAGTCTTCATCAGTGAAAGAGCAATCTGAGAGACAGAAGAGCTTCAGAAGATTCTGCAATTAACCCAAGCACAGATCCAAGAATGGTTGATGGTTGACTCTACCATGATGGATCTTGCATGATTCAAGGAGCATCAATCCAAATTTGCACAACATAGGTGTTTTCGTTTCTTGTTTTGTTTTCTGTATCTTTGATTACAGTAGCTTCAGTGGTTGAAGTGTGGATCTAGGTGCAATTGTGTGGATACATTGCTCCTAGGGGAAGTTCTTGATTGTTGAATCAAGTTCTTGGGTTTTGGGGTTAGAATTACATAGGTGTGCTTGTAATTCTTGAAACCTTTGTGTTTAGTGGAATCCTCCTAAGTGTATTACTTAGGAGAAGACTGGATGTAGATTCGCCTTGAATCGAACCAGTATAAATTGTGTGTTTTGATTCCTCTTCTCTCTTTTAATTCTTCTTGATTGTTTTAAAACAGTCCATTAACCCAGAACTGTGTGATTGATTAACTAAGCTTTAAACCTTAAAGACTCCTTCAAGATTCACGTTAAACAAGTGAGAAATTCATTAATCAACACAGATCCCCTTGTGGTTAAGAGTATTAGACAGATCTGTTTTAACAATCTGGTTGAGTTGTGTTTAAGTGGTAGGAGGAGTGCAACTTTGTAAAAATTAGGGGTGCAACTTTGTAAAAACTAAGGGTGCATAACAGACTTTTTAAATGGTTCACTTGCAGGAGGAGTGTGTAAAATAAAAATTGGGGGTGCATAAGTGATTTTTCCAGAACTTGCTAATTTCAGCCTTATTTAAAGGTGATTTATAACTTCAATCAATTTATTTTCCCACCTTGAATGAGCTTAATCTTAACTTCAACTGCATCAACAAACGTTAAAATATTCAAAAATAATTTATGCAGCTAAAAATCACTTTTTAACACATTTTAAATCAGAACCTAATTATCAGAACTGTCAATTAAATCACTCTTTAAGCATACAAATTCAATTAAATACCCAGAATTAAACACTGAATGAGGGCAAAAATACGCATTCATCATAACCACACACTTATCCTTTTGCACTCTTGGGAAAAATTGAGCAATTCCAAAACTTGTTCTGAGGTATTTTATTTCACATCAACATTGGATCAAAGAAATGAAACTTACTTGAGACAAATCAATATTCTAGAAATCAAGTTATCATGCATAAACAAACGGAAAGATTCTATTTTTCACACATGAGTTAATCTTTTGAATTCACAAGACAATCAATTATGAAAGAAAGCACTCACGTCAAATGTGTATTTTCTCACCAAAATTCGCTCAAGTGTTTTGGCTTGTGTTTTCTCAGTCATGGTCAGTTGTATGTTGTTTTATCAAGAGGTGTTTCTTAAACTTCCACAAAAATCCTTATTAAAGAAGGACACCTTGAAGGACAACAATGCATTTTTACCAAGAATGTTGTTTATAAGGAAATTTTGTTATCTCAAAACTAGGTATTGTTCGTTTTTTACTTCATTTGTGTCACTAAAATGACTATATCTTCATAGTCTACTTAATTATACTTCTATTTACAACTATGATAGTAAAAGTCATCATATTTATTTGATACCTTGCAGGTACGATAATAACTAAGGACAACTTACACCTCAATGAAGAAATACATGTAAGTCATTTCCACAATTTCATACCATAAGAGGTGATATCCAATAAGTGTAGTTTTAAAAGTTTAGTTCCCAATCTTGCAATAGTTGGCATTTTCTTTGTAGAATACAAAATTTTTAAACCAATGGAACGCTTGGAAGGATTAATATTCACCTTCATTGGTTAGGCCAATAGATAACAAGGTAATCAAATTAATTTATTTCAACTATAATTTTTCATATATAGTACAACTATATTGTACATCATGTTTACATATATTGTTCTTCAATTGTAGATTCATCATTTGGAAATTTATTCTATTGGTTGGGGATCCACTGTGATAACTGATAAAACACAACTTTCAAATTTAATCAAACGAGAATTACTTTCTCAAAAGACATGCAGGTATTATGCACATTTAAAATTATTTACTTTCTTCCATTATTCTTATATTACACCAAACAAAATCTTTATTCTTTTTTTTACTTCATTCCATTACCAAGGAATAACAAAAATCATTACCAATCCATACTCATTGTAAGACCCGAGAAAATTAAATAGTTAATTAAATAATTATTTAATAAATACGGGTAAAAGAAGCCTTTAAGGCATTTAATGCAGAAAGTTATGATGTGAAAAAGTACTAGCTTAAGTGGTTGAGAGTACTTTGATTGTGTGAGAAGACTTGGGTTCGGGTCCTATGTATGCCAATTGTGTGTTATTTTATTTATGCATTATTTTGATGATATACTTGAATGCTAGACGTGATAATAAAATACTAAAATTGTAGGAAATATCACAAATATGAATTGGTTGATTTGGTTGTGCATTTGACTTGGAAATTGATGGGTTGTGGGTTCAAACCTTGTTGAGAACTAATTAACTCTTTTTGCCAAATTTTCCTTTGGCATGGATATGAAAGGGTTGAGGAACCCTAGCAGCCAAGAGGGACAATCCAATAGAGCTAAAAACATCCTACTAATGGGTCTTGATTAGTCATTAAGCACATTCTAATTAAATTTTTGTTTAGGGTGTAAAGGGTAATTAAGGGAGAGTTAATTTGGAGAGAGGGAGAGGAATTACAGAGAGAGAGACCTGGAATAGTGGTGTGAACGTTGGTCAGTGAGGTTCTGACAATTGGCACGCACTACAGAGAGGAATTGGAGTGGAGAACCAGTCTTGGGAGTGTAAACAAAGAACATGAGTGTTTTTGGGGTTAGAGACACGTTCAATTCGAATTTGGGGCGAGGATACGAGGGAAGGGGAGTTGTTTACTTTGATTTTGATTGAATATGATGAACTGTGCCTTGTATGAATGAAATTGCTTTGCTTCCCTGCCATTTTGACGTTGTTTTTACGAGGTTTCTGGGTTTTGCCCAAAAACCGCCCGATGGCAAGGCCCGAGTGGGCGACATAACAAACTTTGCCTATGTTCTTCATTTCTGCATGAACCACTTGGCGGCAATGAAGATCTGTTAGGTGGCGCGACATTGTTCGTGTTTTCTTGATTGATTCTTGTTGCTATTTGAGTGAAAATCAATGTGATTTTTGGAATTGATCTGTGTAAACCCTATTGGGTGTCGTGAATCTATGAAACTCATTACAAACTGTGTGCATAGCCAAATTTTGGAACATATCCGTGTGTGCACCCTATAATCGTATGTGTAAAATTTGGAGGGGGTTGAATTGGGGTTGATTCTAGAGAGTAGAAGCCAAGTGAAATCTAAGAATTAATTGAGAACAGAAGGTTCATATTATTGTAGATGCATTGTTGAAATTTGGAGTTAGATATAAAAGGTTTGCTATCAGCCGTGGCATGGAGAAACCTATGTTTGGTTGGGTACTGGTGTACCACCTACCGGCGCTACACTTGCCGCCAGGCGAAGATGAAGTGCAGTTACGGGATTGCGAGGTTAGACAATGGAAAAATGGAGAGAGGAACCTAGGAGAGTGAGTAGTACTGAAAATTTATTGGTGAAACTGTGAGGAACAATATAATTATGGTATTGAATTATGGGGATTGGAAGAGGTGGGAAGGTATGAGTATATTATGGTGTGGTTGCAGGAAAGTTAATTAAAGATAGGGAAGATAATGATTCTAATTCAAAGATTTAGGTTTGGAAAGTATAAGTTGGCTTGGAGGTGTAAAATTGGGACATGGGATAGTGTGTCTTAGTGAGTTGAGGTATTAGCTATGACTTGTGTAAGATGGATGGAAAGCTAAATGAGTGGAAGAGGTATTACTGTTCTAATGTGATTTAGGCTGGGAATGTGCTATAAGGTAATGTCTGGTGTGGACTCATTTGGAGTTAGGTTGGATCCTTGATTTATGATTGAAGAACTTGGTTAATCCTAGATTTCGTTGTGAGATTGAGAATGGGAAAAATTATAGGTAATGGGTTCACTTGTAAGGTGCCAAGGAGTCAAGAATAAGAATTGAATGGATGAGAGTGTAATGCTGCCTTGGAGGAGTCAAAAGGAGGTGAGATAATCGGGACTGACGCGTGAAAACAATAAATTGGTACACTACTGATACAGCGCCTAGCGGCGTGAGTGTGCGCACCAAGCGGTAGGAGCTCCAAGAAGGGGTCTGTAGCGATTGGCGCCTGGTAGTAGGGTAGGATCCGCCAAGCGGACGCGGAGTAGTGGGCGTTCTGTTCGTGGACCCTGCACCTGGCGATGTGGCTTGAACTGCCAAGCAGTTTGCACTGATTTCGCTTGGCGGCTGCGCCAGGCGATTGTGCTGCAGATTATGACTTGTGTGTGTTGCTTTTAAGTGACAATGATGCTATGCTTGGATCGGGAGATGTTGTGCCATGAGCGGGTAGGTTCATGGATGGTGGTTAACATGTGATGGTATGAGCGGGGAGGTTTATATCCAGTTACTCTCGTGTGGGATACGAGCGAGGTAGGTTCGTATGTTCCGTGCTCACGCTTGAGAGATGCTACGTGCGGAGAGGTACGTGGCTGGTGGATCACATGTGTTGGACTACGGGCGGGTAAGTCCGTAGAGCAGGACTACGAGCGGGGAGGTTCGTAGAGGTAGGACCACGAGCGGGCAGGTTCGTGTGAGCATCATAATCCTAAGTCCAAGGCTAACCATTTGTGTGATTTGAAGGCTGAAAAGCCTTGGGGTTAAGGTCTTGGCCAAGAAACTAAATGGATTAATTAAGATGGGTGTCTTATATATAATCTGTGGTTATATATGTTATTTTTATTTTTATCAGCTCACCCTTTTTGTTTGTGTATGGCGATGATTGTGTGATTCGTTACACGGGAGCAGATGTTGATACAGGTGATGCTGAGGATGCTCAGGCAACGGAGTGAGGGCTAGCTGGGATTAGAGCTAGGCAAATTTTATTATCTTTTCATTTATGATTATGGATTTTGGAAATTGTAAAGATTTAATACTACGATTTTAATAATTTTGGTGCGATGTTTAGATATTTTAAATTTTTTCGCGTTTGGGAACAATAATATCTTGAAGTTTTATTTTATTTTCTTTATTTATTTATTTAATTAAGTAATATTCCTTAGGGATGTTACACTCACTACAACAACAATCTTTGTTTTTATCAAAATATATGCATCAATGATGTTATTACTATTTCTTCAATATTTTTATACCATTACATATACATTTAATGTTTCATAAGTAAATAACAATATTCAATGACATTTTTTAGTTCTTTAAAACTCAACAACTTATGGATCATGCCTTCTACAAAGAATTAAGAAGACTGCTTCACAAGTAAATAATGATTTTTTTTATTATTTATACATAATTCAATTGCTACATAATATTTTTTTTATTTTTATATATATATATATATATATATATATATATATATATATATATTAACAATAATATTTACTTTTTATAAAATGCAAGGAAGTTGAAACACATCCTAGACATCAATCTTTATTTGAGCTCCTAATTAAAGAAATGTTTAAGCATGTAAATCTATGATACTTTTATTTACTAATTTTTTTCTACATCATGTATGTAGTAAATATATGTTTCAATTTTTTATCGAATGTAAATTTATTTTATAGATGGACTTTAAATTTTAGACACCTACTAAAATAGTTTGTATATTTATAGACAAGTACCATTGGCTCCATCACATATAGCTCATTAACCCCAAATATTGATTAAATGTATTAAATATTAGTTGATACACAATCTTACGAATTAGTAATTTAGTGCTTTCTTTTTCAACCAATCTACGTATACCCATGATAAATTGTCATTAATTATTCTTAGTATTATACATATAGATACATAAAAAAATGAACACACAGGCGCATCAGCGCCTGTGTTTTCGCTAGTGATATTAATACTTATAGTTGATAGTAATAATGATCAAAATAATTATAGTTGATAAGAATAATAACAATAATAATTATAGTTAATAATAATAGTAATAATTATAATTATAATTATAGTTATAGTTAGAGCCAATAATAATAATAATAATTATAGTTATGATCGATAATAATAATAATAATACTATAAAAATAAAATAATAAATATCATAAAAATTATGTTATATTGTTGTAAATGTTATTATTAAAGTTATAAAGTTTTAAATTTAGTTTTAAATATAATAAATAAAATTGATATCACGATTTGGTGCAATTAACTGATTTTACGAAATAATTATAATAGTCTCTTACCCGTGCGTGTGTGCACGGTTTATTCTTTTTTTTTATTTCAAATATTTTCGGAATAATAATACGGTTAAGTATGTTTTTAGTCTCTGAACCTTTACCTAAAATTGAAATTCGTCTTGCTCGAAACTTCGCGTTCAACACCTCAAAAAACAGGTTAATGTACTTGGGTTAAAATGATTGCAGTCATCCATTTTTAAAGGTTAGGGACCAAGATGTATCGAAGTTTTGGACAAGGACAAATTTCAATTTTGGGTCAAAGTTCAGGGACTAAAAACAAACTTAACCCATAATAATATAATTGTTATTATATTTATTTAACCATTATAAATAAAATTAATATAAATTGTAAATTGTAAAATTTTTAAAAGATTAAAAATCTATTTAGCAAAAGTATCTATAACTATATATAAAGAAGATTCCCTCTTTTGTGTCCACATTTCATAATTCCAACTTTATCCTTTATAATGTAATTATTTGTTAAATTTTTAAAAATTAACGGTTACTTTTACAAGTTTTTATAAAACTATTTATTTATCTTCTTCTTCTTTTTTCTCATATTCATCAACTATTATTTTCTCATATTTTCTCCATACATTTCACTTTATTTTTGATAAATATAATTTTATTTTATTTATTAACTTAATAACATTACAATATCATATGTAGGGATAAACAATTTAAAACACATAAAAATGTGAAAAAGATATTGGTCATACCAAATTAGAGAAAAAAAATTAAGTTAAACTTAAAATATTGTAAACAAAAGTAACATGTATATATAAATAAAATGTAATATATTGTGAAATGTAATCCATATAATAAAGTTAAAGTAGGATGTTTTTATCAATGTAGATATTAACTGTAATAACTAATTATTATTGTGTACATATGATTTCTTTTGTTTGGAATTCATTTGGGTATTTGGGTTTTTTCGTTGTTGTTAAATTATAAAATTGACATATAAATTTATTAATGATATATAATAAAATAATATTTTTATATTAAATAAATTATATTTTTCTAGTTTTTTCTAGTGTTTTAAATCAATTCTATTTTTTTTATAAATATTATGTGAACCAAATTGGGTGCTCACACTTTTTCTTGATCTAAAAGGAGTATGGTGTTATGTAATAAGGTATACAACATTCATTTACTTTTGTTTTATAATGTTTTAGTATTTTGGAGAAAAATTAAGTAAAATAATTTCGCTTTGAAAGTTGTCACCGTAATTTTTTTTCTATTTATAACAAAAAGTATTATTGTTTTGTCCCTAAGGGTTTATTCACTTCTGAACATTGATTTGGGGAGGAAGAGAGGATAAATTTGAGTATATTAGAGGATGCAATTTGTGTTGTTCTTTGTAAGATATTTGGAGGTGAGAGTAAGTGGCTTTAAAAGTAAAGTTTGTGAAAGTTTACTGATTTGATTGATTTAATTGATTAAAAATTAAGTTTAATTGAAAGAAAAACAAGATTACCAAATTATCCTTAATGTTGAAAGTAATCTAAAATTATATTTAGATGAGTTAGATTTATTTTATAAAAAATATTTAAACGAACAAATTAAAAAATTATTTTTTAATAAAAATAAAATATATTTACTTCTTCAACTTCTTTTTTGATAAAGAATTTAGACATTTGGGATATTAATTATTATTGTAAGCCTAATTTTAAAAGTAATTACATTTTTATCATAATTATGCAACATTATTAATGAATTAACGAGAATTAAGAGAATGAGAAATGAATCGAGGGCATAATGGTAATCTTTCTCAAATTACCTTCAAATCATCTCATATGAGAAAAGATGCGAAAATAAGTGAATCTTTTGTTCCTTCCTTTCACTCTCTCTCAAATTCCTAGAAGTGAACATGTAACTCACCCTCAAATCATACCTCTCTAATCACTCTCAACAGTAAATCCCTTCAAGTGAACACAACATAAGGGTTTGGAGAAGAATATTGTAAATCTGTCATTTAGTAATATTACATCACTACACTGTCATCTAACTTTAGTAACTTTTCCTTTGTTACATTTATTTTAAATGTGATGATCCATAAATTTAGTTAGATTTCCTTGGTTTCACTTAAATAAATGTTACAATACATACCATTTTTCATAAAAAATATCATTACACATAAAACATTCCAAGAAATAATATAATAGCAAAACCTAAACCCTATGATGAGTTATTATTTTCCCTTATTTTATTGCCTTTTTGTGCCCATTTTGATGGTTGTTTAGTACTTAATTGTCTATTGTTAGTGCATTTTCATCCATATTGGGCTTCATTGGACCATTATTCTGAATTTTGATTAATTTGACATTAATTGATCTAATTTCCGTTTCTAATTATTTTTAGGTATTTTGTGAAGCAATTTTGGAGCTTGGATATTAATCTTAATATGAAGAGATTTTCCACATCATTTCCATGTCATTTCCACACCATTTCCATTTCATTCAAGTGATTGGGCCAACATTTTGGGCCCAGAGTGGGATTTTTGTAATGTTGCTGCCTTGAGTTGCATTTTTGTAGATATGAGTGGCAGAGTGATGTGATCACGAGATTTTAGGTCCGATTTTCGTTTTGGGCAACTACCTTTTTCCTCATACTCCATTTTTCATGTTTTTAGAGCTTGTATGGTGACCATGGAGGAACCCACTCATTTTTCTGCACTTTGAATTGACACCCACTTGGGGATTTTGATATTTTTGCACCTTGGAACAACGTAGGTATATTTTTTATTGCAGTGTTGTTTAGTTTCTTCACTGTTTTTGTTTTCACCTTTCATTGAAGCATTTTGGTTTTCGTTTCTGCCTATTACATTTTAATTTTTGCCCATTTACTTTTTCTTGTTCTTTGGTGCATTGAAAGGATGAATTTTATTAGGATTATATTTTGTTGCAGATCCATTCCCATGGAGGGCTGATTTTGTGATTGATGCAAATTTGAGGTTTTGTCCATCAATGTTTTATGTTGATTGGGTTGCTCTTTGTTCTTTAATTTTGAAACTTGAAAACTTGAATGATTCTGTTCTAGGCAAGCTTAATATCCAATACCATTTTTGTATGCTGAACTCGTGCTTAATGGGTTCCATTATTAGCTGTTGAGATTATTGAATGCACACCTTGCTTAAGGGTATGATGAAACTCGGTTATCTTTGCTTAATTAGTTAATTTCAAGTGGATTGAGAGTAAACCCTATCAACGTAATCTGTTTTGAACCTAGGATAAGTTGCATTTGAATCAGGGAATCAGTTCTTTTAGTTTTGTTTAAGTAATTAATTAAATCTATTTCATAACTGCAAATTTAATTCTGTGTTGAATCTTCCAAACCCCCTATTAAGTTGTGTTTGTCTACATTAGGAACCTTTGACCGATAATATTGGTTGGGAGACAACTTTGGGTTCATTACCAAGTACTACATTTAAATGCAATATTTGGTCGAGTATGACCACGATCACCCTGCCTCCGCACCACCCACCACTAATGGGCCTTTCGAAGTGGGTGTCGTGACAACAAGCCGCTACAGTTCGTGACTATTTGTCTTCCTTCATTAAAGTGATCTCTCCTTCCTTTCTCTAATTCATGTTTCATCTTCTTCGACACCATGTCATTGTCTCCAACGAACCACAATCGAACTAAAATAAATCGCGGAAGAGCGACTGGGAGTGCTTGCGACCGGTGGTGGTGAAGTACATGTTGTGGAATACGACATGCATAACCCACCACTAATGTGGCTTTAGGAGTGGTTGTCGTGACAACAACCCGCTACAATCGAGACTTTCTATTTTCCTTCACCAACGAATCTCTCCTTCCTCTCTTCGATTCGCATTTTAGCTTCTCCGACACCATGTCATCGTCTTCAATAAACCACTATCGAACTAAAAAAAATCACGGAAGAGTGATTTGGAGTGCTTGCGACCAGTGGTGATGAAGTACATGTCGTTGAACATAGTGTTTTTGGTGATCTGCTGATGAAGGATTATGTTGTTCCTTTTTAAGATGATTGAATATGGTGTCGGATGTGAAGGTTGATTAAGAAAGCTAAGTGAAATCCCTACTGGACATTAAGATAGCATGTTATCTAGATGTGAAGGTTCCTTTCACAAAGCTCAAGAGAAGAAGATGATGGATTGATTCAAACAAAAAGTAACTCTTCCTTGCCCTTCTTTTTCTTTTCAATGGAATTTCAATCCCAAGGGCAAGTGTAAAAACATTTTCAAGAGTGGAGTACTCATACAACTCTACTTGGTCTTGTATGTCTCTCCTAAGACCACTCACAAATCTTTTTATTTTCTCTTTGTTAGTTTCTTTTATTTCAACCCTACGCATTTGAGACTCTAATTCTTTAAAGTACTCACTCACACTCATAGAACCTTGGTGAAGCCTTTGGAGCTTCAAAAGAAGTTCCTTTCTATAGGAGGGAGGAACAAATCTAGCGCGCATAAGAGTTTTAATGTCCATCCAAGAAGCCGTGGGTGGCCCTTGGTTACAATTCTTACAAACTTTATGCCACCAAGTATTGGCATACTCCAAAACTCCTAAAACAACTAGATCAACTTGTGCTTGATCATTTACATGATTTTTATTGAAAATTTGATCAACTTTAGCTTCCCAATCAAGGAAGATTTTGGGATCACTTCCACCATAGAACTTAGGAATCTTGGGACTTTGCTTCTCTTGTATTGGGTTGCGCCTAGAATGCCCTCTTTTTCTAGCCTCTCTTTCTTGCTCTTTAGCTTCAAGCCTTTGAATGTGCTCTTGGATTCTTAGGTCACTTTACTCCTTGTCTTTTATCAATTATTCAAAGGTATCCTTCCTAGACAACTCCAAATCCCGAAGCAATCTCACCAATGTATTGTTTTTGTTCGTGGTGGAGGGGGTGATGGTATCCGGGTGGTGGTGGTGTTAGTAGTGTTAGTGGTGGTTGTAGTGGTAGTCATGGTGGCTATAGTGGCCATGGCGGTGCAGTGGTGGGAGTGGTGACTGTGGTGGTGGTGGTGGTGCTGGACGTGGTTGATGAAGGATTATGATGTTTCTTTTTAAGATTAATGAATATGGTGTGAGTTGATTAAGAAAGCTAAGTGAAATCCCCACTTGACATTAAGATAGCAAGCTATCTAGATGTGAAGGTTCCTTTCAGAAAGCTCAAGAGAAGAAGATGATGGATTGATTCAAAACAAAAAGGAAATGGAAAGCACATAAACCATAGAAAACCAAGAATAATCAAAGGAAGAAGAAAACATAAAATGGAAAGGAAAGAAATGGTAAAAAATGTGAGAAGCATGCCACTACAAGGCTAGGCTAGAAGCCATGGCAACCTTGAAGATGAGTGGATGTGTGTCGCCACTTGTTATGCAAGATAAGGCTTAAAAGTATTCACTCCCAAGGGAGGAAACTCTCACAAATGGTTGAGACACAAGAGTGTTTATGCTTCGAAATGTTCAACCCCTTTACATGTCTACACTACAACAAATTTCCAGATTTGCGAGGGAACAATCCCTAGCTAATCCCTCGCTGATCCCTCACTAAATGATTTAGCGAAGGATTAGTGAGGAAACAACAAGGACACTAAACCTTAGCTAAATTATAGGTAGCTAATTAGTGAGGGAACTACTCCCTGGGTAATCCCTAGCTAATCCTTAGCTAATCCCTAACAAACTACTTGAAGTAAATCTCTAGCTAATCCCTAGCAAACGGTTTGTAGAAAATCTCTAGCTAATCCTTAGCAAACGGTTTGTAGCAAATCGCTAACTAATCCCTAGCAAACTATTTGTTGCAAATCTCTAGCTAATCCCTAGCAAACTATTTGTAGGAAATCTCTAGCTAATCCCTAGCAAAATGGTTGTAGCAAAGCCCTAGCAAAATGTTTGTAGCAAATCCCTAGCGAATCCTTAACAAACTAATTGTAGCACATCCCTAGCTAATCCCTAGCAAAATGTTTGTAGCAAATCTCTAGCCACTCCCTAGCAAACTAATTGTAGCAAATCTCTAGTTAATGCTTAGCAAATTATTTGTAGCAAATCCCTAGCTAATCCCTAGCAAAATGTTTGTAGCAAATCCCTCGCTAATCCCTAGCAAAATGTTTGTAGCAAATTTCTAGCTAATCCCTAACAATTTCTAGCAAATTTCTAACAAATCTTTGGTTCATCCTTAGCAAGTGGTTGTAGCTAAAAAGTTCTTTTAAACTTGTTTATAACAATTAGTGAAGGCTTAATCCTTCCAATGAACTATTTAGTCAAATTAACAACTTAACTTAATCTCCACCTTAATACATTTTTATGCATTTATATTCTAACCACAATATATTTACCGTATGCATTAATCTATTTCTCTTCTCTATCAAAATATATGTATGCTCAATAAAACCAAAGTTGGATGTATATGGTTTTGTGCAAAATGGTGATTGAGTAATAGGAAGAAGAAATATAAGAAATGATGACGTTATAAATACACTTATATTAAATAAACAGTTGTAAACAACTCGCACTGATTACTGAATTCTGATTCCATGAAGAAGGAATAATTAACTTTTCTTGCCAGTTTTCAGCATAAATACATTATACTAATATTAATATGAAATAACTAATATTTATCACTTGTGCTTGGGTAATGGGTAATGATGAACGAAAAAAAGTGAAGAGTCTTCAACCCATGCATTCCACAGATTTTGTCAAAGAAAAAATCCTGCACAAACAAATCAACAGAATTCAGATTGCATATATACAAATTAAAAATAAGCCTACGAAGAATCACATTCAACTTTCGGCTCACTCTGCTAAAAAAACCTAATTGATCATGTTCTTAATTTTTGTATGAATGTTTATTGAGAAATTCATCCTAATAATTAAAAGATTACAAGGGGTGAGTTAATGTATGTGGTTGGCTCTGATTGCTCATAATCTAACTATTCATCTAGGAACCTATCATGTTGGTCCGGTCCACCAACAATAGCCCCCACTATAACGTTTGGGTTAGGGGATTGTGAATTCATGACACCGAAACCTGCATGACATTGGATCTTTCCAGGGTGTACACCAATGGACGGTAAAGATGAACCCCTATGGTGTATCCTTCTTAGGTACCTTGGACCATACCCCACCATGTACGACATCTTTAAGGGGTTGTCTCCAAGCAAGTAATCCACCTGCAAATACAATAATTAAAATAATCAACTTTAGTTAACAACACCATCACAGTTTTTAAGACACATTTTATTCAAATGACTATGGCACACAGGTATATGCTTCAAGCTAGTTTTCTTTTTCTTTTATCCCAACCTGTTTTTTAGCTTGTATCACACCTAGCCAAACTCGACCAAATAAGTAAACAATACATATACCAAGGTAGTCAAGTATTCACCCTAGGCCGAGTTAGCCTAAGTTTTACCAGTTCTAACCTAAACATCTTGATGAAGGATTATCTTGTTCCTTTTTAAGATTATTGAAAATGGTGTGAGTTGATTAAGAAAGCTAAGTGAAATCCCCACTTGACATTAAGATAGCAAGCTATCTAGATGTGAAGGTTCCTTTCACAAAGCTCAAGAGAAGAAGATGATGGATTGATTCAAAACAAA
>Ga0214543_1010221_pt1 | contig 14051 bp, 10 predicted proteins | sample CNSS2metaG_FD_160094 | JGI IMG/M metagenome (GOLD analysis project Ga0214543, IMG submission 160094) | Root nodule microbial communities from cowpea collected in UCLA plant growth center, Los Angeles, California, USA - CNSS2 | ecosystem: Host-associated > Plants > Roots > Nodule | place: USA...
ACCAAGTCATTAAGGGGACCTCGGATTGAGTTCATTTGTTCCAAGCTTGGTTCATACAATTTGTATGCTCCAGCTTGAGGGGGAGTGTTAGAATTATTACCTATTGTATCATTAACCCTATGTGTAAGGTGTTGAGTGTGGGAAACTACCTACTGCCGTATCTACTATTGCATGTAATCATGCCTAGTATCTTAGAGTATTCTTTTCATATCTTTTCATATGTACTTGCTTGCTTCATTATAAATAGAAGAGGAGGAGAGTGGTACTGTTGTCCACTACTCATATTTTAAAGTCTCAGTCTCAAGTATGAATATTGAAAATGGATACCCGCGAGTAACAGGGGTATTATTTATATCTGCTTGTTAACGGGATGGGTACGTGTATCACAGTATCCGTACCCGTGGATACCCGTACCCGTTATACTCTAATTTAAATTAAAAAAAATTATTAATATTTTCTTTTATAAATACTCGCGGGTACCCATGGATATTAGAAAAATATGTAGGTACCTGCATAACGAAAATCCGCACGGATATGAATAGGGTACGGGGCGGATATTTATCCAACGGGTAGGGTACGGGGGAGCTACTACCCGTACTCTACCCGCCCTGTTGACATCCCTAGCCATAACCCAATATGGTTTTTGTTATAACTTTATCAAGGATTTTTGGGTCTTCGATATTTTCTATTATCCAATATCAATAACATTGGCATTGACAATAGTGGTTGGCAATGGTTGTTGGTGGTAGTAAGTAGCAAGGGCAAAGGAAGGCTGAAAAAGAATAAAAGAGGGGTGGCTAAAGTTGTGTGTATTAAGTGAAATTAAATTTGACTAGGCCTAACCCAAGGGAGGCCGAAGAAGAATGAGAGAGGGGTGGTTAAAGTTGTGTATTAAATTAAATTAAATTTTATTGGGCCTAACCCAATTTGTAACCATGTGTTTTAAAACATTCAGAACACAAATATAACATTCCTGCCTAGGTTGTGGCAGTAACTGGTAAAGGTAAAAGAATGATAGAGGAGGGTTTTGGTAAATTAGGTTAGGTTAAATAAATGTTTTACTGGGCCTACCAATATTTTTACCTTATTTTTCAAACACTCAAAAAACACATAAGAATACAATTAGGGTTAGTGTGTCATTGCCTATCTCTTCTTTCTCCCATGCCACTTCTCTTCCACTTTGCTACTCTTTTATTCTCCAAGTCGCAGCTGCCCATTTCTTCTCTTGGTCTCTGTTGTTCAAGTTCTTGTCTTCTTTCTCCACTCCGCTTTTTCCGCCATTATCATTCCTCCACCACCATCCAAAAAGCAGTCACCACGTAAAACGCGTTTCGCCACCATCTTTTTGTGGAGGCAGGTTGGGAAATTGATGCTAGTTTCTACCATGGCCAAAATTTGATAACACTGTATCTTATCTTAAGAACCATGGAATGTCGCATCCAGGTCATAAATAGTCAATCTTCATTATCCCAACTCACAAAATTAGTGCATCTGACCATAGTCCTCCACCCTTAATGTTGTCTATTCTTAACCATCCTTTGAGAATTCTCCAAATGTACTACTATCACTGCAAATAATTTCGGCCATCAAACTAATAGGAACCCACCATGTTTAGAAGATCATTAAGGCCATAAGGTATGAATTTCACCATCAACATTGTAAATAGAAAACAAGGTCAGAGATATCGTAGATATACTCAAATAGACCCAATTTGCAAGAGAATTAAATAACTTAGATTTATTCAAAACGGAGCCAACGGAAGTCATTAGCATTCTTTACGAACTCAAAGGGTGATGTTGGCAATGGCAACAAATGGACGTTGTTGGAACTAGGTGTGTGAGTTAAACATGGCAATATGTGTTGGGACATATGATGACTCCTTTGAATATATGTTGTGATCGTCAATGTGGGGCGCATGTCTCTAGCTCATCACCAACCCCAAGATAGGGGCTAGTTGAGCAAACAACAGGGATGCACAATGTTTCTCTATTTGCATCGCAACAAAAACAAAGCTCGAAGATCGAGAGCTCCAATACCAACTTGAACTACACAAGGAACCAAGAAAATAATTTTGTTGATAACAATCACACCAATTACAATTGAGCTCCTCTATATGTAACGACCAATCTCTCTAAAATAAGGAAACAAAGTATGTAAAAAGAAATATTAAGATTCTGAAGATACTTTCTATTAATTGATACCTTAATCTTGAAGATATTTATATCTCAATAAACTACTATTTACAACAGAGTTCACTAGATCAAATTCAAAAGAACAAAACAGAAACAATATTATGTTTATAGTTACTAACCTTGTGAATGATGTTTCGTTCCTTGAGCCCCTCACTTGCCATCATGAAACTGTAGGCATGTATACAAGAATTTATGAGAAAAAAATGCAATTCAGAGTGTTCAATGTGAGTTTGTTTCAGCTTATTTTGAAGAAATAATAGCTTGTTAGTCAACTTCTAGGGAGATATTTTGACCAAAACAAAATAATTACTTCCACAGGAATAATCTGAACCAAACGTGCTAAAAGTAAGACAACAGCACTTGTAAAAAATGGTTTACAGTATAGTAACAGCTATAATGCATAATAGAACATGTTTGAATATTTTGGTATCCATAGAAAATAGGAAAAAACTAAACATTTACGTTAACATTGTTAGAAATAAATGACAAAACACAAAAGTGCAACTGTAGAAGATACAGACGGTATTTGAGCTCCATTCTCATTTTCTGCAGGTGCCAACGGTGTAACTAGCGGAGACAAATCCTTCTAAAAAGGGATGACAAACACAATTCAGTAAAAAAACATCACAGCTAACATTTAAATGACATGTCCATGAGGTATAACTTGATGTTTCTACCTGAATCTCCTCCATGCTGGTATCTGAATGGCTGGCATCCAAGAAAACCTATAGTCACAGATCAGCCAGGAAGCTTCAATTAGAAAAGTAACATGACATATTAAAAAATACCAGCAAACTGTAATTGTATTAATAGCATTGTACCATTATGAGCCGAGCAGCTTTGGAGCTTCTGACCACCATCCACTGTCCTTCTTCAGAATAGAAAAGCCATTCCCGTGCACGAATCTGAGATTTAACATTCAGTCATCAAATTCAAACAAAAAAACTTCATAATTGGAAGCCCTAGGTGTAAACTGCAGATAGATATCAAAGAGTTGACATCTTGTGGAATCAGCTCTATAGATGCATATCAATGCACATCTTACTCAAAATAATAAATAAATTAAAGTGAAAAAACCGAAAAAGAAAGAACCTAAGAAATAGTTGAAACCTCTTCTATCTGCCAACAAACCAGCATCCCTACCTCTATAACAAACATGCACATTCAAAAACAAGACTATGCAATCAACAAAAAGGTAAAAGATATCTCTGCAAAAACACACCTTAGGCACAATGAAAATCCCACAATGATATGTAAAAGGTTCAGCCAGTTCCTCAGCATCAAGAATTACAGCCCTATAAGAAAAAGTAGAGCACCCTGGTCCACCCAAAGTTATCTGCAATCGCCGACCTTGAGAAAGCTTTAGCAGTTCCTCTTGCAGATCTTCCACAGAATATAATATCCCAGAGTCACTAGAGTACTTTTCACGAATTAGATTCTCATTTTGAAGGGCTTCGCCAAATCCAGAAACCTTGATAAAATGAAAACAAAAAAAAAAAGACCAAAACAGAAAATGATAAAAAGTTAAGTTAGAAATAGAATATCTACAAAATATCTTAGAAAACCTTCAAAGTAATTTGAAAATATTATGAATATATTACATTATTAACTGGTCCTCTAAGCTCTAACTAAGAAGCAATCTTAGGAGATGTCCCCAATTGTTTCCTGATGAATTTAGGATTACAAATCTTTTTGTTCAGTGGTTTGAACTTGCATTAGCAGTACTTGGTATCTTACATCAAATGAATTCCATATCACAATATTCAGAGCCCTTTATCTATTCCTCCTTCCTATATAAACCTTAAAACTTTAACAACTAATAACAACTGTAACATTAATCATCCATAACTACTTATTTTATGAAAGCTCTTACACCTGAGAGAACTTAACAAAAAGTAGTAGTGCAGATATTCTACCTGTTTTGAGTTACAATTAAGAGAAGAATTATGAAGCAATGATGTAATCTGATGCACTGCAGTAGATAGCTCCTTCTCCACAACCACCATAAACGTTTCAAGGCTAGGTTTACCAGAAGACTTTAAAGGTATGGCATCGACACTCATTTTCCACCCAAGTCGGAACTTTGAGAAAAGTAGATCTGGAAATTGTGAATTAATTATATTTCCAGTCGCACAAAATCAAGCATGTCAAAAAATGAAAAAGATAGCATGTAAAACAGTAGCAAATTATTTCATTGCAATGCAAAGGAAAAACAGATACAATCAATTGAAACAGAAACTAAGATAACAACAGCATCTCCTCTAGTTTCGATGGCATGTTTCTTTTATAGCATGTCAAACAGAAGATAGGAAGGGTTATGTGCCATAAACAGTTTATATGGGTGACTAACACCACCAAAAAATAAATTATGACTCCAAGTTCTGTGGAGTTTAGGAAGTGGGTACCCCATGCAACCTTCTTCCAAGTATCAATCAGCCAGGATTCTTATATTTCTAATACATAAAGGAGAGTATGAAATGCAGGTACCTCTTATGAACATTGTTCCATGTATCTTTTACTAAGAACTAATGTAGCTTACACACAAACAAAGTGGAAGCCAAGGCAACCTGACATCCAATGTGAAAAAAGATAGGAAATGAAATGATAGTCAGGTTAGAATTGATCCATTCTGTTAGGATAGAAGGAAATTCACTTGATCCACTCGGTTCTATAGAATTGTGGTTTAAACATCAACAAAGTTCCCCTTTTTTAAATATTTCTGAGATTATCGCAGATCGGTTTTTATATCACGTCTTTATCACCCTGACCACTAACAGACCCACATCTTTCACGGGCAAGAGGTTCTATGGTTGCCAAGAGAGCTTAAGCTACAATAATCCAGCCTTTCAGTCTAAGGGTGCTTGCCAATATTATGACAGATTAATGATAATCAATGAAGCACTGCTGACTCGAAAAAAGCCAGTTTAAATTAACTCGGCTAAAGGGTGTCATAGAACCCATTAACCAAAGCTCAAACAAAACCAACCTTTGGTGCTTTATCGGGTATTTCCAGATCAGTGGGTAAAATATAACAGATCAGAAAGGACAGTCAGGTTGATGTTGCTAACATGCTTGGAAAGTGATACTTCCTATGATAAGAATGAGTCGAATGGTGCATGTAAGAACAAACTCAACACTAGAACTAAACCCTATCCAGATTCAATTAACGACAGACAAAGCTTCAGAGTTCCATTAAAGAAAAATAACAATTCTGCAATTGAAGCGCAAGCACTAAAAACCAGTCAAAAAAACACCATCACAACTTGTTAGTGTATTCAATTATATTATCTGCATATCACATTTTTTTCACTAATATTTTATGGTAAAAAATTATTTAGAAAACTCACTTAGTACATGAGATTCAGCAAGGGTGAGGCACACAAACTTGCCCCCAGGCTTTAAAACTCTCTTCACCTGAATATTAAAAAAAAAAACAAAAACTATGTTACTAACACACAATAACCAATCCACAAAATCAACTATTATTTAGGCCATGTTTGTATCTCTCCTATATAAGCAAGGAAAATAAGAAAGTAAAATTCATTGGATTTCTTTGTAATTCAACTGTAATGAAAAAGTGCTCTCTCATCCAACTTCTCCAAAATTAATGTGCCTTGACTTACGGAAAGCCTAATCCATTTTACATTCTTATTTTCTTCTCTTAAAAGCAGCAGTTCAACTTTAATAACAGAGCGTTCTCTCGTCCAACTTCTCCAAAAACTATTGTGCTTTAGGGAATACCCGACTCGTTTCACATTAATATTTTCCACCCTTAAAAGTGCTAATAGAGACAAGATGATCGACAGATACACCCATAATGGTAAAACAAAACAGAGAAAAACCTACCTCAGATAGGTACTGGTTCCCCAACTTGGGGCCAAGCTCGGGCTCCATCAAAGCATCTAATCCACCTTTATCAATAACCGCAATGAAGCTCTCGTCCTCAAACTGCACCATCCAAAAAAAAAGAACCGGCAAGAAAAAAAAAAGCCAAATAGAGCAGCAAAACCAAAAGAGCGGGCGGGCGAGAGACCTGCATCGCGGTGATGTCCATGACGCGCCAGCGCATGAGCGGGCGGTCGCGGACGTTGCGGCGGAGCATGTCGGAGATGACGACCTTGGAGAAGTCGACATTCGTGATGGCAGTGTGGCCGGCATCGTAGAGGTGCTCGGAGAGGCGGGAGTTGCCGCAGGCGGGGACGAGGAGGGGGAGGGGAAGAGGGTGTGCGAGGGTACGGAGGAGGGAGAGGAGAGGGTCTCGGAGTTGGGGCCACTCTGCGTACCACTCGAAGGAATCGGCGCGGAGGGTGAAGAACTTGTCCCAGTTCTCTTTGCTAGTGAAGTCTCCCAGGGTTTCAAGAATGTCCTCTGCTGCTGAACCTTTCTTCTTCGCCTTTGATCCCATTTTCTCACCTTCTTCTCTCCTTCTGTCACTATCCCACTCGGCGCTTCACTTCGCTGTGTAACTTCGTTCTATGCTCTACTAAAACCCTCCTAAATCCTAGTTCCACAAAGTCTCCCTCAAAAGTAGCTGTCTAACTTATTTAATCTTTTCAATTTTGTTTAATTACTCTTTTTCACCTCAAAAATTTCTAATCATTTCAATTATGTATTTAATTATTTTAATAAATTCACTTCAATTGAAGTTAATAAACATCAATTATATCCGTTGAGAATTCATTCATAATAGTTAAATATGTTTTTGTTTATTAACTTTAATTGAAAATTAGAATTATTTTATCTTCAAAACGTTCGCTTAATTTAGTCTTCAATTTAAAAGATGTATGATTTTAATTATTTTAATAAAACAAAAATAGTTTATTTGACGTTTCAATTCATAATAACATTTAAGTTGTTTACACAGTTTCAAACATTTTTGTTTTAATGTTAGTTAATAAATATGTTTGAAATGACACATAAACTTAATAAAATTTATTTTAAAAGATTAAATTCACGTATTTCTAAGATTGAGGGACTAAATTGGGTCAAAATTTTGAATAGGGATTAATTCTAATTTACACAGAAAATTAAGGGACTAAAATATATTTAAACATAATAACATATAATATAACTTAGTACTTTTGAACATCTCTAACAAACCATTTCATTCCACCATAGATCAAAACTCTTCCAAGTGATTCATTCAAACAATTAGTGAATGCAAATTTATGCGTTTATATAACCTTGAATCTTGGTTTCTTAATTTGTTTCTATGCTTAAAATATTCCTTTAATTAGTATTTGTTATAATTAGGCTTATTAATTAAATTGATTAAAGTTTTATGACACCTTCAAGATTAAGCCAAAAATAGCATACAATCAAAGCTACAAGAAGTCAAGCCAAGCATCACATGAAAATGGAAAAATAGCGTGAAAAAGTGAAAAAAAAAAAAGAGATATTGAAAAGGTAGGCTTGCCCAATGAGCTGGCTATGCACCTAGTGAGTTTGTTCAAGAGGCAAGTGATGTCTAGTTGTAAAATCCTTGAGAATAGCAAGTGATGGAGTAGATGGGGTGTTTGCCTAAGCTGGTCAAATGAGTTGAGTGTGGGTAGATGAGATGGAAAGTGTTAAAAAAGTCTAGGGTTAGACGACCCTTCATGTTAGATGAGTGAAGTGCTAGACACTCAAGGGTGTTAGACCTTATGTGTGCACAACATGCGTCATGGTGAACATTGCATGGCTTAGCCCGTTAAACGAGGTCCTGTGTTGGGGGAAGTTGAGAATAGAGACAAAGGAAAGACACGTGGAGGATAGAGAAAATACCTGGAGGGAAAATGTGGCCTAACACTTCGATACGATATTGTCCTTTCTAAGGATAAAACTGACTCTGACAGTAATATAGCATTGCTTTTCTTTTCATTGTTGAATAGGTGCAAAGCATGCCAAATGGTATTGTGTTGTCTTTCTAAAAAGGCAATATCGAACTATATTAGGTTAAGGGAAGCTTAGTAACAAGCCTTATTTCTCATACATTTTTTTCTCTCGTTCTTGTTGAGTTCCCTCTTTTCTCTCTAAGTTTCTTCTTCGCTAGTGTTAGTTGTGCTTGTTAAGTCATAATGTGAGGGTGTGATGGTCTTCATAATCCTTGTTTGAGGAAGGTTCAATGTGAGAAGATGTTGTGTAAGCTTGTACTTGTGTTGTGTGATTGGTAGAAGTTAAGTGACATGTCTTGAATTTTGTTAGTGTTCATTAGTCAAAGTGTTATTTTTTCCATTCTAGAATAGCTAATTTGAGCATATTAGGTTAGATTCCTCACTCAGGGACATTTTCGCATTTTCATAGAATTAGTGTTTGTAGAGTGTTTTTAAACATCATTTGAGTGTGGTTGCATCATATTTTGAGTCCTAGGATCTTAGGTTCGTCAAACCTAGTATTAAGAGTCAAAATTTGCTCATTTAGCTTTTAACCCACGACATAGTTAACTTTAAAGTTGACTTTTTGAAATTCTTCCAAATTGAGTGATTTGACCTTATGGATTCATTATAAATGCCTAATTACACTTGTTGGAAGTGCTCAAACACCTAAATTTGAGGTTTAGGGCCAATTGAGCAAAATTCTTAGCTTTCATGTTTTTTGTCATTTTAGCTTAGTTGTTCAAGTAGTATCTAGGTAGAACCAATCCTTCCACTTGAGTTTTTGATCAATTTCCAGGTCCTCTATCCTTAGGAAAAGTTTAATTAAAGTTTTGAAGGCCTAGAAGTTCACATAGAAGAAAGGTCAAGTTGGTGGCAAAGCATGAAGTGTGCAAAAGTGGCATGTTTGACTTTAGAGTTGACTTTTGCCATTTGGACCCCAAATCAAGAGCAAATCATTTGGAGAACTATATGACACTAAATGTACTGGCTTGGGCCTTGGGATTGCCAAAAATCTGAGAGGAGGTTGTACATTGGCAAAGCATGAAGTCCGCAAAAGTAACATGTTTGACCTTAAAGTTGACTATTGTCATTTGGACCCTAAATCAAGAGCCAATCATTTGGAGCACTTTAGGACGCTAAATGTGACTAGTTTGGGCCTTGGGATTGCCAAAAATGAGAGGGGCTGCACTTTGAAGTTTGGGCTCATTTGGTGAGGGGTGGCTTAATGTAGGGTAGGTTTTAAAGTAGATTTGTTTGGTGGCATAGGGGGGACGACCCAACAACTTTCTAGGGAGGTTGTGTAAGACTCGAGGAATTTAAATAATTATTTAATGAATGCGGGTAAGAGAAGTCTTTATAACATTAGTTATTAGTCTTTATGATATGGAATAGTACCAGCTTAAATGGTTGAAAGTGTTTGATTGTGTTGAAAGGACTTGGGTTTAAGTCTTGTGTACGCCAAATTGTGTGTTTAATTGCTTGTTGTTTTAGTAATATATTTTTAGTGGTGTGTGATATTAAATTCCTAAAGGTGTAAGAATTATCATGAAACATGAATTGGTTGAATTGGTTGTGCATTGACTTTCTAATTGAATGGTTATGTGTTCAAACTTGGGCTATCCCATACCCAACCCAGTTGTTTCTTAGATAAAATAAATTATAATGGTAAAATTTACATTTTAGATTATAATACCAAATAAAATTTCATGAGAACCAACACATTTATTAAATTTGCAAACATTAATGAAACCTAGTTGATAAAATTTAAAAATATTTTTTAAAAAATATAAAAGGAAAACAAATATTCATATTAAAATATATTTAAATGTTTGTTTACTTCAATCTTTTAAATTCTAATGAATCTCTTTTTTATACACTCATAAAATTTATAATACATTACTTGATCAAAATGATACAAAGAACAAATAATAATCATAATAATATAATTTTAACATAGATCTTGTATCTTTTGAACTTCAATTATGTTTGATGGTGATAAAAAAATATTCATGACAATTACATTAAATTTTTATATTGTAGTAAATAAAAGTTATTTATACAATTATAGTGAAAGAATTACAATATGATTGATAATGAGTTAGAAAATAAAAAATAATTAGATAAAATATATCGAAATAGTATTCTACATAATAAAAATAAACAACAAATAAAATTATTAAAAAAATTAACAAATGTTTACAAACAATTTGAGAGATCGAAAGAAATCGCACAAAGGAAAACAAATGTATAATTAAGGATATGATAAGTTGAAAAATATCTTAGAGATCTAAGAAAACTTTTCAAATATCAACATATATACTCAATGGTTGAGAAATAACAAAAATTATTTTAGCGAAACAAAAGAGTTCTTCAAATGAAACAAAAACTAATAATAATAAGTAAAGATTTTTTTTTATATTACCTGTAAAGGAAGGGTTTGTGCTATTAAATACTTAAATTGAGAGTATTAAACATTCTCATATGAAAGGAAAATATATAATAAATAAAAATATTCAAATGTGAGGCATAAAAAAAATTTAATTGACATATATCTTTTTAACATAATTACATAAAGGTTATGATAAGATGAAAAATATAATTGAGATGCAAATGAGTTTCATGACAAACCAAATAATTAAAAGAAATAAAAAATAATATATATATATATATGGTTACTTAATTAATTGTAAATATTTTAATAATTTAAACGGGGATGGGTATTATGGCGGGGATATGTAAATCCCCATACCCAATTAAAAAAGTCGGGGATTCCCCATACCCATACCTATACCCAGTCAATGCGGGGATTCCCCATCAAAACGGGAACGGGTTCGGACAATACCCACATGGGCAGGTTTATTTGCCATCTCTACCTGCGTAATGTGTTCTTCGAGTTATATATGAATGTGACCTAATTGCACAATGAGAGTGGCTTGGCATAGATTTGGGGTTGTCGTAGGGAAAGGGAAAACTGGGTTTTTTTTTTCAGAACCTGATATGCCGCGCGGCGCATGATCTGTCAGCAGGCGATAATTGAAGTTTTTCAGTTTAGCGTTTGGCTGCATGGGCATGCAGAGGTTGATTGTTGTGATCTTAATGTAATTCAGGTTGATGGGAATTGATGTAGGATTACCTTGTTCCTTTTAGAAGATTAATGAATATGGTGATGACTGATTAAGAAAACCAAGGAAATCCCCACTAGACATTAAGATAGCAAGCTATCTAGATGTGAAGGTTCCTTTCCAAGGTTCTAGAGAGGAGAAGAATGGATTGATGGAAATTAAGAAACCAAAAGAAAAAACATACAATAGAGAAAAGAGAAACCGAGAAGAGTAATGAAAACTTAAAAATGAAAAGCAAGGAAAAAGGGAGGGATGGAGGATTCACGCCACTACAAGGCTAGGCTAGAAGAAGCCATGGAAACCTTGAAGATGAGTGGTGTATGCCGCCACTTTCCAAGGCAAGATAAGGCTTGAAAGAACTCCACTCCCTAAGGAGGAATGCTCTCAAAAAAAGGTTGATACACAAAGGTGTTTAATTTTTCCAAAATGCTCAACCCTTGTACAAGTGTTAGAGGTCCCCTTAAATAGAAGTGTCTAGGGGCCTCTTAGCATAAACAAATAAGCTAAAAAGGATTATAATGCAAATAACAAAAACCTAAAGTCTAGAAAGTAGGTCAACAAAGGAGAACATGGACACATTCTAGAAGCCTTCTTGGCCAAGGTAAGGTGGATGCTCCTTCTAGATGTTTCTAGACTTCTTGGTGGCAATGGCATGTGGTCATCCTCTCTAGATGTTTCTGGAAAGATTTGCTCCCTTCTCTTTCCTCCACAGATGCTCTCCAAAAGCCATCTAAATGTGCCACTTGTCCTTCCTTGTCCCACCTTTTAATGAACCTACAAAGTTTCATTTGAATTAACATGTTGGCTTTAGGATAAGCTAATCCTTTGAGTCAACAAGTCAACCCAAAGTCAAGGTCAACATGTCAACTTAAAAATAGTCAACCAAGCCAACTAAATAGAATTTTAAACTAAAGAAAATAAAAGCAAAGGTCAAGTTTTCGGGCTGAGTCTATAGGTCAAGTTTACTCGTCGAATTTACATGTTGAGGTTATGGGTTGTGAATAGGAATCGTGATTTACAAGTCGAATTGGTTAATGGAGTTTTTGGCTGTAGTTCAAGAGTCATTTTTTCGTGCTTAGTTTAGTATTTGAGTGTACAGGTCGAGTTTACAGGGTGCATTTACGAGTGGAGTTTATAGGCCATGTGTTATATGGGTTCATGATTGTGAATCGAGTTTTATGGGTCGAATTGGTTGGTCAATTTTACAAGTCTACTTGACGAGTCGATTTGTTTGGTTGAGTCTACTGGTTGTGTTTTCAGGTTGAGTTTACGAGTTCAATTTGCAGGTCATGTTTACTCATTGAGTTTACGGGTCGAGTGTATGTGTCAAGGTTACGTGTCATGATTTTGAATCATGTTCTACGTGTCAAAATGGTTGGCCGAGTTTTTGGGTCTGGTTCACGAGTTGACTTTTTGGGTTGAGTTTGCGGTTCGTGATTACAGGTCAGGTTGACGGGTCAATTTTAGAGGTTGTATTTTTGGTTCGAGTTTACGGTTGAATTTACAATTCGATTGTACGGGTCGTGTTTATAGGACATGTTTACAAGTCGACTTTATTGGATAGGTTTGTTGGTCGACTTTACGAGTCGGGTTTTCAGGTCGAGTTTACGGGTGGGGTTTACGGGCCTAACTTACTGGTCGTGTTTACGGGTTGAGTTTATGAGTATAGTTTACAAGTAAATTTTACCTATTAAGTTTACTGGTCTAGATTACGGGCAACTTTACATGTGAGGTTTAGGAGTCGAGTTTACAGATCGTATTTTATAGGTCCATTTTTTTGGTCAAGTTTATGAATTAAGTTTACATATCGAGTTTACGGGTCGTGATTATGGGTCATATTTTACGGGGTCAAATTATTTGGTCGATTTTACAGGTCGTGTTTTTGATTCGAGTTTACAGGTCGATTGTACAGGTCTTGTTTGTGGGTCAAGTTTATGAGTTGAGTTTACGTGTCAAAGTTATGGGTTGTGATTACAAATCATGTTTTATGGGGCGAATTGGTTTGTAAGGTTCACAGGTCTAGTTCACGGGTCTATTTTTCAGGCTAAGTCTACAGGTTGAGTTGACGAGTCAAGTTTACTGGTCGAATTTACGTGTTGAGGTTATGGGAGGCATCCAATCCCAAGACTAGATGATATGTTGGATGAATTACATGGAACTCAAATCTTTTCAAAAATAGACCTCAAAAGTGGTTATCACCAAACTTGTATTCAAAAAGGTGATGAGTGGAAAACCACTTTTAAAACAAAATTTGGTCTATATGAATGGTTAGTCATGCCCTTTGGCCTAACCAATGCTTCTAGTACATTCATGCGCTTAATAAATCATGTCTTGCGTGATTGCATAAGAAAGTTTGTGGTTGTCTATTTTGATGACATTTTGGTGTATAGTACAAGCTCTAGTCTTCATGTGGGTCATCTTAGAGTTGTATTATCTCTTCTTCGAGACCACCAACTCTATGCTAATATTGACAAGTGCGCTTTCTGTGTAGAGAGTGTCATCTTTTTGGGATTTGTGGTCAATAAGAGTGGGGTACATGTTGACCCCGCAAAAATCAAGGCCATTCAAGAATGGCCTGTGCCAAAGAATGTTGGGTACATTAGAAGCTTTCATGGATTAGCTAGTTTTTATAGAAGATTTGTTCCCAACTTCTCCACCATTGCTTCACCCCTCAATGAGCTTGTTAAGAAAGACATATCTTTTGAGTGAGGTTGATTGAGGTTGTACCCGATCAAATTAAAACAAATAAATGCAATATGTGGTAACCAACCAGAGTCGTCTCCCAACGACCAATGTTCTTGTTCAAAGCTTCATTTTCCAGACAAACACAACACTATAACACAAGGGGGTTTGACAAATTCAGTTTCAATATAACGGGGGGG
>Ga0214543_1010227_pt1 | contig 14045 bp, 13 predicted proteins | sample CNSS2metaG_FD_160094 | JGI IMG/M metagenome (GOLD analysis project Ga0214543, IMG submission 160094) | Root nodule microbial communities from cowpea collected in UCLA plant growth center, Los Angeles, California, USA - CNSS2 | ecosystem: Host-associated > Plants > Roots > Nodule | place: USA...
CCCCAGCCGACCTTCTCCGCCTCCAGCACCACGACCCTTGCACCCGCCTTGGCGAGCTGCCGGGCGGCGCCGAGGCCGGTGAAGCCGCCGCCGATCACTGCGACGTCGTAGTGGCCATCGACCGGACGCTGGGCAGCCCCGGCAAAAGCCGGGGCGTTGTCGTGCCAGTAGGACAGGAATTTCATGGCGGTGCGCCTTCTCGCTAGAGATCGAAACGCCCACCGCCGCCGGAGCAAAGGGCGAAGTGTTGATGAGATTCTATGGGCGAAACAGGTTCGTCAGCGGCAGGCGCCCCTTCACGACCGGCGATTTCAGCACGACGAAGCTGAAATATTTGTCGATGCCGACGTCCAACTCGACCAGCCGCTCCATGATCTCTTGATATTCGCCGATCCCGGCCGTCACGAATTTCAAGAGGTAGTCGTAGCCGCCCGAGACCACATGGCATTCGATTAGTTGATCGATCTTCTCAACGGCGGCGAGGAAGCGTGTAAAGTCGATCTGCCGGTGGTTCTTCAGCGTCACCTCGGTGAACACCGTTAACGTCTGCCCCAACTTGCCGACATTGATCTGCGCCGAATAACCCTCGATATACCCCTCAGACTGCAGCTTCTTCACGCGCATGAGGCAGGGGCTCGGCGATAGATTCACCAGCTCCGAAAGCTCCACATTTGTCATTCGGCCGTTCTGCTGCAGCACGTGCAGGATTTTGATGTCGATCCGATCGAGTTTCATCGACTTAGCTTTCGTTGATGATGGCGCCGGCCTATTCGGCTGCGGCGCAGCCGACGTCACACCTACGCAACGGCCTTCTTGAGCGCGCTTTCCATGGCTTCGAGGAACCGATCCACATGCTCCGCTTGGCAAATCAGCGGCGGGCGCACCTTCAGCGTATCCTCGTTGGCGCCCGTCGTACTGATCAGAACGCCATCGTCGCGCATCAGGTTTACGATATCCAAAGCCATGGCTCGCCGGCTGGCCTCTCCCGCTCCATCCAACCCGATGTCGATGCCGAAGAACAGCCCGGCGTTTCGGACGCCGCGAATACCGGAGTGCAGCTTGGCAAGATGCTCCAACCCCAGCCTCAGGCGCTCACTCATGGCTAGCGCATGCTGGGGGATCCGATCCCGATGCAAAATAGTCAGGACGGCGTCAGCTGCCGCGATTCCAACGGTATTGCCGCCGAAGGTGTTCGAGTAGCGGGCAGCAGCACCAAAGCGATCCATCGGTGCCTTACGGCCGACGACGGCGCCGATTGGAAATCCATTGCCCATGGGCTTGCCGAGGGTAACGAGGTCCGGAACAACTTTGTGCCGCTCAAAACCCCACATGTGCGTGCCCGTCCGTCCGAATCCCGGCTGCACTTCATCGGCAATGACGAGACCACTCGCCTCCCGCACGGCCTTAACGCCGCCGGCGATGAAGCCAGGCGGGTCCACCCAGACGCCGTCGCTCGAAAAAATGCTGTCGATGAGCAGGGCCGCAACCCCAATGCCACGCCGGTTCAGGTCTGTAATGGCGGCTCGCACTTGCGCTTCAAAGAAGTCCGCTGCCTGCGCTTCCGAAATGCCTGCTGGGCCTGGTAGAGGCACCATGCGGACGGCAGGACTGAGCTTGACGGCGTCGCCCAGGTTGGGCGACACCATCGCCGTGGCCGCGCTGGTGCCGTGATAGGCATGGGAAGAGACGATCACGCCCTCGCTGCCGCTGGTCAGGCGGGCGATCCGGAGCGCCAGATCATTCGATTCGCTACCCGTGCAGGTGAAGACAACGCGGTTCAGCTCCTGGGGAAAGGTGGCCACGAGCCGTTCGGCATAGTCGACAAGCCTCGGCTCGAGGTATCGGGTGTTTGCGCTTATTCGGCTGGCTTGATCCGCGATGGCGGCGTTGATCTCTGGATTGCAATGCCCGAGAGAGGGCACATTGTTATAGAAATCCAGATAGCGACGTCCGTCGGGATCGTAGAGCCATATCCCCTCGCCCCGAACGAAATGTGCCGGGCGGCGGTATTGAAGCCTGTAGGAGGCCCCCAGTACGTTGTCGCGCCTGGCGATCAGCTCAGATTCGCGGGGGGGAATTGTTGCTTCCCCGGGGGTAAAGCGGTTGGGCATGAGATCTGTGGACATAGCTTTGATCCTGCTGAAGTTTCCACCGCGAGAAGGTCGCGAGTTACCGTCCTGATTCCAAGGTGAGTGACGAAAACACTCGGAGTGCCTTCGACAACGCCGAACTAAGGCACCGCGCGATGCACAGCCATCTCCGCCTCCCCGACGCCTAACGCCGACAGGATAGCGAGCCCGCGTTCGGCTCGGGCGACGTTCTTCTTGATATATGCTGCCTCGGCCGGAAACAGCCCGGCTCGCCAGTAGTTGATCAGGATGAGGGCGCTTTGCCGCGCCTTTATCAGCCCGACGAGCAATTTTGCCTCAAGCGCGGAAAGCGGGCGCACCGAAGCATAACCAGCGATGAGATTTTCTGCGCCGCCCAGAGCCAAAGACGGGTCGGTCACGACGTGGCTTGCCGCAATCGCGAGATCCTCAATCCGTGGACCCCAGCAACCGTCGCCGAAATCGATGAACGCGACCCCATTATCGGTCAGGAGTGTGTTGAACGGGCTGGGGTCATTGTGCGTGACCTGCCATCCTACCTCGCGCAGTTGCGGCTCGATAAGCTCGACATAATTGCTCATGGCAAGACGCACGGAATCTGCAACGGGCCCTGAAGGCAGATGCTCCTCCAGTTGCACTAGCCTGGGCCAGCATCCGACATGCCAAAGGACTGGGCGGTGCATGGCGGGCAACTTCAGAGGCTCGAGAGCCAAACTGAGCCTAGCAAGCGCCTGGCCGACCTGGTAAAGGACGTCCGGAGTTGCGTTCGCCTGGTGCAGCGGCACCCCCGGAAGTCGGGTCTGCAGATAGCCGCAAATCTCCTCCCCTTCGAACATCAGCGTGCCGCCGCTGGTACGCACGATATGAGGTGCTGCGAAACCGGAAGCGCCTTCCAGCCCTGCAAGGGCCGCAACCTGGAAGCGGAAACTGTCTCTCCCTTCCGGCCGCGATGACGTTTTGAGGATCAACCGATCGCCGTTCAACAAGGTGACGTCCGCGGTACACTCGACTTCCGAGGACAGGACTATGGTCGTTCCCGTCAAGCCGTAGTTGCGTAGTAGCAGCTCACCGGACACGCGCGCTTCCGCAGCGCTTGGCTTTGTCGCCAGAATAGCGGCCGCGGCCCGAAAATACACTTCGGTGAAAGGCGTGCCGACCGACTGGGTGCCGACGAGATGACCCTTGCCGCCGTCTGGAAGCGCATCGTTACAAGCACCCAAGATTAGGACCTCGCACTGTTTGGAGCGGGCGGCATGCTCATCCGACAAGCGACCCTCGAGACGGCATCCATTCCGCTGCGCCCAGCCTTGATAAGGTCGGGCGATTTCTGCTGAAGGCGGGCGGACCACTGTCCCCACGATTGTCTCGGCCCCGGCCCTGGGATTACCTCGCCCGCGCCGGGCCCGTGATGCCAAAGCCGAACACGGCAGCACCGTAATGGCTCCCCATCGGCCCTCGACACTCCGGCAAACGGAGGTCCGTTATCGGGCCGCTGGAAGAGAGGTTTTCAGATGTAATTCAGGCTTCCTCAGAGCCCGACAACGCCTGGCAATTCCGAGATGCCGGCGATCTCGGTATAACCGTAATAGGGATTGGCCGGCTCGTGACCGCGATTGACCCAAACCTTGTTCTTGATCCCGAGGTCATGTGCGGACATCAGATCGTAGCGGAACGAGGAGGAGCAATGCAGTATGTCCTCCGGACCGCAGCCAAGCATGTCGAGCATATATTCGAAGGCCCGGAAGTGCGGCTTGTAGGCCTGAGCCTCTTCGGCGGTGTAAACGGCATGGAAAGGCGCGCCGAGCTTCTCGACATTGGACATGATCTGCGAGTTCATTGCATTTGACAGGATGACCAGCGGAATTTCCTTGGCTACCTTGGCAAGCCCAGCCGGAACGTCCGAATGCGGCCCCCAGGTGGGAACGCGTTCGTATGCCATCTGGGCGTCTTCGTCCTTGAAGTCGACGCCGTTGCGTTTGCAGGTCCTCGCCAATGCGTTATGGACCACCTCCGCATAGGGCTTCCAGTCGGCCATGACTTCATCGAGCCGGTACGCAGAGAAGTCCGCGATGAATTGCAGCATCTTCTGCTCGCTCATTCGGTCGCCGTAAAGATCACGTGCGGCCTCCGCCATCTGAAAGTTGATCAGCGTGCCGTGGCAGTCGAAGGTGATGTATTTCGGGCGGAAGGTGGCCATGCGCTTCGTCCTTTTTTGGCGGGGATCGGTTTCGGTTATGAGCAATCGTAGGCCGGTCCCAGCCGATTCATCGGTCGGATCCCTCGGTTCGTCAGCAGAAAATTCTGGACCAGAAGTCAGCTTAGCCCTTTCGATTGCGCGTGAACGGTGATCCGGCCGTCGAGACTCCGAAAAGGCGGCGCCGCCATTTCCCAGTCAGTAGAGGATGAAAACACTGTAAAACTGCCTTTCAGCACCTGCTCCAAACGCAGAACATGCCGCCATGCATATCCGCCCCGCCACATCCACTGAGGCTCCCGCCGCCTTCGAGCGCTATACACGAGTTGGCGTTCGGGTTGGATGGCGATGCTGTCCTGCCCGTATCCGGCATTACGCACCGCGGACCCGCGAACCCGGTCGAGCTGCCAGGATAGACGGGAACCGGAAAGGTCGACCCGGTCCAGTCACTCCCGCATGTTTCGAGGACGACCGCTGTGCGCCCCAAACGGTCGTTGAGGAGAGCCCCGGTTACTCGAAAGCGGACATCGATAGCGGGGCGTAACAGACGCGTCGAGCCCGACATGCCGTTGCGTCACGTTCGGATCACACCGTCCTCCAACGCCAGCAGGTCACTCGTGCGGAAGGGGTCCCCGAAAGGCATGCTTGCTCCCCTTCGAACGATAAAGAGAAGGGGCGAATGAACCGCCCCGGTCTCAAAGTAGCAATAGCGCCTGAGCGCTAGTTTTTCAGGCGGGCTTGAGGGCTGGCTCCAGGCCAACGGCGGCGGCTAACCCGCCGATATCCTTGATCTCGGTGTATTCGTAATAGGGATTGGCCGGCTCATGGCCGCGGTTGACCCAGACCTTGCTCTTGATGCCCAGGTCATAGGCCGTCATCAGGTCGTAGCGGAAGGATGAGGACACATGAGTAATGTCTTCGGGCCCGCAGCCGAGTTTGTCGAGCATGTATTCGAAGCCCTTCATCAGAGGTTTGTACGCCCCGACTTCTTCTGCCGTGATCACCATATGGATGGGCGCGCCCAGCTTTTCCACGTTCGACATGATCAGGCTGTTCATGGAATTCGACAGGATGACCAGCGGAATTTCCTGGGCCACCCTGGACAGGCCAGCCGGGACGTCCGGGTGCGCACCCCAGGTTGGCACTTCGTCATAGATGCGTTGCGCGTCTTCGGGTTTGAACGGGATACCGATGCGTTTGCAGCTGCGTTCGATGGAATTGTGCACCACTTCGAGGAAAGGTTTCCATGGCCCTAGCACCTCGTCAAGGCGATAGCCTCTAAAAGCCTCGATGAAGCCGGCCATCGCTTCTGGGGAGAGACGCCCGCCGTAGACGCGTCGCGCAGCGCCGGCCATATCGAAATTGGTGAGCGTGCCGTAGCAGTCGAAGGTGACGTACTTCGGTCGAAATTGAGTCATGGCGTGTATTCCTTCCGACTTTCGCGGCACAGGGTGCCTTTCCAAGGTCATCGTAGTGAGCATGCTGCCTGTCTAAGAGGTCGCGGCGCCGACAGACCGCAATGCGGCAGCGACGCAGGTACCTTTGATGCCAGTGGGAGCACTCTGGCATAACTTTGCGGTGATTGCAACAGATTGTCCAACAATTATCCAATCGTCAATTGACCCGCCACTTGCCGACAGATTGAGCGCGCCGCTATTCAAGCAACAAAAACTGCTCGCCTATGTGGTTGAAAGTCCGCAATATTTCTCGCGCCAGTGCGTATTCATCAGAACATTCTGGGCAATCGCCAATCGACATTCGCCAGAAAAAGATCGACCTCAACGGCAAGAAATCTCCGTCAAAAAAATAAATTGTTGTACAAAAATCGGAATGTGAGATAGTGAGTCCATCGAACTGCCCTTTCTCGAGGCAGGATCTGAATGAGTTGAAGATGGGTCACAAGCATCAGTGCGGGCCAGCCCGCGTCCCTGAGCTTTCCGAGGCGTGCCATCCCGTGGGCGCTGCGGAAGCCGAAGAAATCGCCGCACGGCTATACGGCGCGCGAGGCTCGGCCACGCGCTTTGAAACCGAGAAAGACGACACGTTCCTCCTCAACTGCGCGGCCCGGGGGAAGTTCGTGTTGAAGATCGCTCATCCTTCCGAGCGGATGGAGGAGCTCGATTTCCAGGTCGCGCTGATGCGTCATCTCGAGCAGCGGGCCCCTGATCTACCCATCCCCCGTGCACTTCGCGACGTCGACGGCGCGGATTTGCCCATCGTCACTACCAGTGCCGGCGAGCGGCGAGTGGTGCGGCTGATCACCTTCCTCCCCGGTACTCCGCTCGACCGGACGTCTGCCACAGCCCCACAGCGCGAACGGATCGGCGAAATCCTGGCAAAGCTGCGTCATTCCATGGCCGATTTCTCGCATCCCGGAGACGGCCGGGCGGTGGCATGGGACGTCACCCATCTGCTCGATCTCGCCGATCTGTTGAGCTTCATCCCTGGGGGCGGCAAGCGGGCCTGGACCGTCCGCGCGCTCGAGCGGTTTGCCGAAGTCAAGCCGAGCCTCGACCTGTGCCGGCGGCAGGTGCTTCACAACGACTTCAATACGTCGAACCTGGTCGTCGATCACGCCAGCCCGCAGTTCCTGACCGGCGTCATCGACTTCGGCGATGCGGTCCGTACCGCCATCGCCGTCGACGTCTCCACGGCGTTGGTGAACCAGATGCCAAAAACGATCGACCATGGGAACCGGCGTGACCTGTTCGACGAACCGCGCGACGTTCTGCGCGGCTATCTCCGCCACGCCGAACTGACGGACGAGGAACTCCGGCTCATCCCCTTCCTGTCGATGGGTCGCCTTGCGGTCCGTGCGCTGCTGACGTGCTGGCGCGCCGAAATCTTCCCGGAGAATAGCCGCTATATCCTGCGCAATACCGAAGCCGGCTGGGCCCACCTCGAATGGTTCCACTCGATTTCGACCGCACAGATTTCCGATCTTCTGACACGATAGGAAACGTAATGTCGAAGCAAGCGACTACCCTGCCCAAGGGCTTCCGTGGTGACATGCCAAATGGCTTCAATCCTCAGGACACGTCTCACCTCACAAGTGAAGATCTGGCGCATATCACCAGGCGGCAAAGGCTGCTCGGGCCCGCTTATCGGCTCTTCTACAAGTCGCCGGTTGAGGTCTCCCGTGCCAAGGGCGTCTTCCTCTATGACAGGCACGGCAACGAATATCTCGACGCCTACAACAACGTCGTATCGCTGGGTCACTCTCATCCGCGTGTCGTCGAAGCGATCCAGAAGCAGCTCGAGTTACTCTGTACCCACACGCGTTACATGCAGGAGCCCCTGCTGGACTATGCCGAAGCCCTGATCAATACGTTCGGTGGCGAACTCGGCCGGACCGGATGCGCGATGTTCACATGCACGGGCTCGGAAGCCAACGATCTCGCCTTGCGAATCGCGCGTTACCATACACGCAAGACCGGCGTCATCGTCACGGCTGAAGCCTATCACGGCAACAGCGGCGCAGTGGCGGCAATCTCGCCGTCGCTCGGCAAGAAGTCGGCTCTGGATCCCTATCTTCGCACGGTCGCCGCGCCTGATTCCTACCGCCTGCCCGTCCAGGAAATCGGCCGACGGATGGCGGAGGATGTCGCGCGGCAGATCGCCGACATGGAGCGGCATGGCGGCGGCCTAGCGGCCTTCATCGCCGACTCCGTCTTCTCCTCCGATGGTCTCTACGTCGATCCGACGGACGTATTGGCGCCCGTGGCGGAAGTGGTGCGCAAGGCGGGCGGCCTGTTCATCGCCGACGAGGTGCAATCGGGATTTGGACGGACCGGCACCCATTTTTGGGGTCACTCCCGTCACAAGGTCGATCCGGACATCGTAACCATGGGCAAGCCCATGGGCAACGGCTATCCCGTTGCCGGCGTAGTCCTGCGGCCCGAACTCGTCGCCGAATTCGGATCCAGCATGCGCTACTTCAACACGTTTGGCGGCAACTCCGTCGCTATCGCCGCGGCAACGGCCGTGCTCGACACGATCCTCGAAGAGGGCCTGTTAGACAACGCCGCCAAGGTCGGCGGCGAAATCCTCGAAGGCCTCCGGGAACTACAGACGAAATATGAATTCGTCGGCGATGTTCGCGGGGCCGGCCTCTATTTCGGCGTCGAACTCGTCAAGGATCGAGACCGGAAAACGCCGGACATGGACCGTGCGCTTGCAGCCGTCAATGCCCTGCGCGACCGGCGCATCCTCATTTCCGCGACGGGAGCGGACGCGCATATCCTGAAGATCAGGCCCCCGCTCATCTTCACATCGGCCAACGCGGCGCGTCTGCTCGAGGGAGTGGACGAGGCGCTTCGGTCCGTGCAGATCTAGGACCCGCCACCATGCAGCCGGGCAGCACAATATCATCTCCCTTGCCCTACGCAGCCGCATGTGGCGTAGGTATGCAAAAATCAACGAGCAAAAGCCATGCCGACGCTGCACGCCAAGAATCAAGCCGAAGATCTTGAGATGAATGTCGAGCCCTTGCCCGGTAGCGCGGTGGAAATCCTGACACACGCCTTGCGACGGCGCATCTTGTCGGGAGATTTCCAACCGGGCGAGTTCCTTCGCGACGTGAAGATGTGCGAGGAGCATTCGACTTCGCGGCACACATTCCGTACAGCAGCCCAGGTGCTCGTCACGCAGGGCCTGCTGCGTCAAATACCGAACAGAGGCTTTGTGGTGCCTGAATTCGGGCCCGACGATATCGTCGATATCACACGCGTGCGCGGCGCCATCGAAGGCGAGGCCATTCGTCTGATCGTGCTGACCGGCGTCATCCCATCTCAGGCGCTGGAGGCGGTCGAGGTTATGCACAGGTCGACTCTATCCTCCGACAGATCCCTGCTGGTTGCTGCGGACCGTGACTTCCACCGCGCGATTATCGCCGCTAGCGGCAGCGCTCGGCTGAAGCGAACCTATTCAGACCTCGAGGGCGAGATCGAGCTTCTCCTCGCACAGCGGCAGGATTTCTACGCCACTGCCGAAGAAATGGCGGAAGAACACGAGCGGCTTATCAACAGCTTGAGAAGCCGCCACTACGATACGGCGCGAGAGGCGTTCCAGGAGCACTGGCAAGATCTCCAGATCAAATTGCTCGATCAACGCTGACCAGCGCTCCCATAACTTGCCAGGCGGCGCTGTGGATGCCGGTGCCCCCGGTTCGACGCGGAGCAAGCACCATCTCGGGTGCTTACTCTCCGGCTCCGCCAGAGTCTGCTTTTCGGCGGAGTCGCGGCGTCGATGCCAATCGCATGGCGCCGAAGGCGCAGTAACGGCCGCTGCCAGCCAATTTGAGCGAATAACGCCACGGAGAAGATTGATGCGTGAATACTCCATCGCAACCATACCCGCCGACGGCATCGGACCTGAGGTGATCGCCGCCGGCCGGACGGTTCTTGCGAACCTGGAGAAGCGACTCGGCGACGTAAAATTCACCGTCGAAAATTTCGACTGGGGATCTGACTACTACAAGAAACATGGCGTGATGATGCCCTCGGATGGGCTGGAGCAGCTCAAGAAATTCGACGCTATCTATTTCGGCGCGGTCGGAGCACCGGATGTTCCGGACCATATCACCCTGTGGGGGCTCAGATTGCCGATCTGCCAAGGTTTCGACCAGTATGCCAATGTCCGGCCAACCAGGATCCTGCCTGGCATAACTCCCCCGCTGCGCAATTGCGGTCCTGGCGACCTCGACTGGGTGATCGTGCGTGAGAACTCCGAAGGCGAATATTCTGGCCATGGCGGCCGCGCCCACCGCGGCCTTCCCGAAGAGGTCGGCACCGAGGTCGCCATCTTCACCCGCGTCGGCGTCTCCCGCATTATGCGCTACGCCTTTAGGTTGGCCCAATCCCGCCCGCGCAAGTTGCTCACCGTCGTTACGAAGTCGAATGCCCAGCGACATGGCATGGTCATGTGGGACGAGATCGCCGCCGAGGTAGCGGAAGAATTCCCGCAGGTGACATGGGACAAGATGCTGGTCGATGCCATGACGGTCCGGATGACGCTCAAGCCGCAGACCCTCGATACCATCGTAGCAACCAATCTGCACGCCGACATTCTCTCCGATCTCGCTGGCGCGCTTGCCGGCAGCCTGGGGGTTGCACCGACGGCGAACATCGATCCGGAACGCCGCTTTCCGTCGATGTTCGAGCCGATCCACGGCTCCGCCTTCGACATTACCGGCAAAGGCATCGCTAACCCGGTTGCCGCCTTCTGGACTGCTGCCCAGATGCTTGACCACCTCGGCGAGCAGGAGGGTTCGGCCCGCCTCATGCGCGCTGTCGAGCGGGTGACCGGCGCCGGGATCCTTACCCCTGACGTGGGCGGTTCCGCCACTACCCGCGAGGTTACCGAGGCGGTCTGCGACGCGATCCACTCCTCTAACGTCTAGGGACAGGTGGCCGACAATGATCTCGGACGATCAGAAAGCAAGGAAGGCATTGCGCCAGATCTTTGACGCTGCTGCCGGCAGTGCCGACCCGGCGTTAATCGTCCCGCCGCATCTGCCGCCGCCGCCGAAAGGCAGATGTGTCGTGATCGGCGCCGGAAAGGCATTCGCCGGCAACCCTTCGGGTGCTCGAGTAAGGGGAAGAAGCGCCGAAGGCCCTGGAGCCGCCAGCAGAAGTACGTGTCGTGGCGGCGCCCGCTCTGGCGCTTGCAGCAACTGCCGAGGCTCCGACGAGCCTTGGGCTGAAGCCGCGCGCCACGATAGTTATTCGGCTTTCAGGCCATCGGGGATCTCGTGGTCACCGGCCCAACTCTCACCAACATCAACGACATCCGCACCATCCTCATCAGCGGGAGCAAGCCAATGAAACTTGATCGGATCGACGTCAAGATACTCAACGCATTGCAGAAGAATGGCCGAATGACGAATGTCGAGCTTTCGGAAATGGTCAATCTCTCGCCAAGTCCCTGTTTGCTGCGAGTGAAAAAGCTGCAGGCGGAGGGCTATATCGAGGGCTATTCTGCGCAGATCAATATCGGAAAACTGGGCCAGACCTTGACGGTGTTCACCGAAATCACGCTGAAGAACCACCGTCAAGTCGACTTCGCGAGATTTCTTGCTGCGATCGAGAAGGTCGATCAGGTCATCGAGTGCCATCTGGTTTCGGGAAGCTACGATTATCTCGTAAAATTTCTCACCGCAGGAATCGAAGAGTATCAGACGCTGATGGAGCGGCTCCTCGATTCGGAGATCGGCATCGACAAGTACTTCAGCTTCGTCGTGCTGAGATCGCCCCTGGTCAAAGCTCATTTGCCGCTGGCAAGTCTGTTCCAGCAGTAACGTCGTGGCAGACCTCGATGCGGGCGGTGTGGCGGCCGTCTGGCATTGATGAGCAGCCGGCATCTCGTGCCGGTAGATTGATGAGAGACGACAACCGAAGAACCGGCGGACTGGAGAATAGATGCACCCGCCATTTCAAAGCGGCGGAAGCGGGGAATTGCAGTATCTTCAGCTCCCTCATTCGATTGCCGTAAAGATCCCGTGCCGCCTCCGCCATCTGAAAGTTGATCAGCGTGATGCAACCGTCGAGGCGCCGAGGGCGGAGCCGCCATTTCCCAGTCAGCAAAGGACCACCATGACCCGCTTCTCAGCACCTGCCGCAAAGGCTAATCATGCCGCTATGCATATTCGCTCCGCCTCGTCCGCTGACGCTCCCGCCATCTGGTCAATCATCGAGCCCGTGATCCGTGCGGGAGAAACTTATACGCTCGATCGCAACCTGAGCCGGGCAGAGGCTCTTGCCTACTGGATGGGAGCAGACAAGAAAGTCTTCGTTGCCGAGCAGGCGGGCACCATTCTCGGCACCTATTACATGCGTCCCAATCAGGCTGGCGGTGGTCGGCATGTTTGCAATTGTGGATACGTCACGGCGCCTGATGCGACCGGTAAAGGCGTCGCACGTAGTATGTGTGAACACTCAATGGCAACCGCCCGCACCCAGGGGTATCGGGCGATGCAGTTCAACTTCGTGGTGAGCACCAACGGGCGAGCTGTTTCGCTATGGCAGAAAATGGGTTTTGAAGTTGTGGGCAGATTGCCAGGCGCTTTCAGGCACCCGACGCATGGCTACGTTGACGCCCTCGTTATGTATCAAGCGCTATAGCGGCAGTGGGCTCGCGACGTTCGGTGAGATGCCGTCCTGCCCACATCCGACACACACCACAGACCCGCGAACCCGTTTCGGCAGCTTATATCGGTTGCGTCAGCCCGGTCGCATCATGGCCGCGATGGCGGGGCGAACGGATGGCACCGTCGAGTTCGACAAGCGAGTCCTTTTTTCCACCAAGATCAACCGAGTGCCTGACTGACCAGCGCGTAGTTGCGGTGATGCGTGGGCTTGCTTTGCCCGCACGCGGCCCCGGAACGTCGCATTTTGATCCCACAGCCGGCGTGGTTGAGCCCGCGCCCGGTGAGCCATCCTGCAAGATCCAAGGAGACATCCGTGTCGATGCGGACGAACCTGCCCTGGTGATGGGCGAGCAGGAAATCGATCAGGGCCCTGGCTTCGGAATCATTCCTCGCTACCACCGGTCCGATGACCAGCCCACGGCCGAAAGACCGGATCGCCGCGAAGGCCTGGATCTCGCCGGCATCCCGAATGACAGCGAACTTTGCCCTCTCGCGCAGAATCTCCATCAATGCCGTACGGTCATGACCGCTTGCCGCACGATCCAGCGCCGCCAGGTTGGCATGATCGCTGCTCTCGCTCCATGTTACATGGGCCGGCGCCTCAATCCGCAACGGCACGCCCTGGTGCTGCACGGTCTCTCCGGTCACAGCAAAACCCACCTTCTCGTAGAGCGGAAGACCTTCCTGCGTCGCCACCAGATAGCAGGTGCGCTCTCCCGCTTTGGCAAGCGCCTCTTCCAACATCTTGCGGCCGAGGCCGCGGCCGCGCATCGCGGCATCGACGATGACCATGTTGATAGTGGCGGCGTCATCGCCATAGGGTGTCATCATGACGGTCGCGACGAGGCGATCCTCTTCGAGGGCGACGATTCCCTGGCTGATTGATTGAACCAGTTCCCAATCCTCGCGCCGATGCGGCCATTGGACCTGGCGGGACAGTTCCAATGCCCTGTCCAGGTGCTTTGGTGTCATCTTCTCGAGAATGATCGCGTCGTTGGTCATGATGCGGTTCCGGCCTGTGTCTTAAAGGTTCAAGGTAACCCGCATAAGACAGCAGTTGCTCCCGACGTACGGACATGCGCCACGCGTTCGCGCTAAGCTTTACCGCCTGTGCCGTATCTTGTGCCGACCGTGACGGAACCTATACGCCGATGCCTGCACTCGGAAAGGCGCCGGCTGCAACTCTCTGCCAAAGCCTCTATGCGATACAGAACAATCTGCTTCCGGTCGAGGCGAGTCCGGCGACTAATCTCCCGGCTCTCCCACTATCGTGATTGCGGTGCTGGGCGTGCTGTGCCGATGCCAACTAGAAAGGTCATGCATGAAAACGCTGCTGCTTAAGAAGGATGAAGTAAGACGGCTGATCGGCATGACGGAAGTCATCGGCGCGGTGGAAGAGGCATACAAGGCCTTTAACAGTGATCAGGTGGAACAACCCGACTATATCGGAATAGATCTCCCACCGCCTCGTGGGGAAATTGACTTCAAGCTTGGTTATTACAAAGCCAATGAAGTGATCTCCATGAAAGCCTCTTCTGGAGGGTTCATCAATAACCCGACAGCACATGGCGTGCCCAGTGGCATGGCGAGCATTTTC
>Ga0214543_1010229_pt1 | contig 14041 bp, 12 predicted proteins | sample CNSS2metaG_FD_160094 | JGI IMG/M metagenome (GOLD analysis project Ga0214543, IMG submission 160094) | Root nodule microbial communities from cowpea collected in UCLA plant growth center, Los Angeles, California, USA - CNSS2 | ecosystem: Host-associated > Plants > Roots > Nodule | place: USA...
AAACTATAAATAGGGCCCAAAGGTAGGTTGGTGAGGATCTTAATTTTGCATTTATTACTGCAGTTATACTCATATACCGATCGGCCCATCAACTGACTTAAGCATCAGAGCCTTTTAGACAGGTACCCCAATCGTCTGTTCGACTAATCGAGCAAGGAGATAGATTTCTTGGAGAAGAAGTTACAGCAGTTGTGAGGAAGGGAGATTTCGAGAAGGAAAGAGTAAAATTGAAGAGGTTCGTGGTAGGCTCTTGGTCCCTACACCCAAAACATTTTGACACCCACCGTGGGGCCGAGCAGTCTTCTATTAGACCATACACCCTTATGGTGACCACAAGAAATCGAACTAGCAACGTGGACGGAGGAAGAATGGTAGATGATCAAGCAGATACGAGGGAGATGATCAGGGCGATGCAACAAAGGATGGATGAAATGCAGAGGAACTATGAGGTGCAGATGCAAGTCTTGCGAGAGGAGAACGCCGCCCTTCGACGAAAAGAGGAGGGCATCCCTTCGACCCCTACCGTGCCCGATCCGCTCAAACTGAGCCAGGCACAACAACACCGGGAAGCCGAGCGGGTGGAAAGTCGTCTGCCTCCCACAGGACAAGAGCAATCACAGACCCCGCGGGTGAAAAAGACGCAGGCATCGAGGGGAAACATCTCTCACATGATGGCCGAGAGCTTCGGGGCCAACGAGGGAGGTCACCCTTCCCGACAACCGATCCACGCGTCGGGGAATTTCCCCTTCACCCAATTCATATTGGAGACCCCGTTGTCGGAGAGATGGAAGATGCCGACGTTCGACAAGTATGACGGGACGACGAACCCTAACAACCATATGCGGGTGTTCACCCACCAGATGATGTTCCATGCAGTAAGCGACCCGATTTGGTGTCACGTTTTCTCGACCTCCATGACGGGAGAGGCGTTGGAGTGGTTCTCTAAGCTGCCGACCAAAAGCATCGACTCCTTCGCCACTCTGAAAGCCAGGTTCAACACGCAGTTTGCCCCCCTGAGGCCAGCTATCCTGACGGTAGATAACTTGGTAAACATCCGACAGAAAGATGGGGAGTCATTGAGGAGTTATCTTGATCGATACAACCGTATGTCGGTCAAGATAAAGGACATCAGCGATGAAATCACTCGGCATCACTTCTTGTACGGACTGCAGCCGGGTGTGTTTGCAGACAAGATAAGCCGCAAGAAGCCGAAGACGATGGAGGAGATGAGGGAACGAGCAGCCAAGTTCATCCAGATGGAAGACATGCAGGAGTTTAGGGTGAAGAAGAGGGAGAAGGAAGATGCTGCTTCACATAAAAGCGCCCCCCGACCGAGCAAACCCCTTGCTCGGCCCAACGATAAGAAAACGCCCAAGTTCACAACATATACCCCCTTGGCCGTCCCCCGAGCGAAGATCTTAAAGGAGGCCTTCAGCGCCGACTCACTTCCAGCATCCAGAAAGAAGCCTCCACCTCCCGACGCCGATGGTAGCAAGCACTGTCAATATCATCGGACGATCGACCATACCACGGAGGAATGTCATATGCTCCGCGATAAGATTGAAGAGCTGATCCGCCAAGGGCATTTGAAGAAGTACATTCAGCAGGATCGCCCCCAGCGAAGCCCGGTCAGGAATAGAAGCCCAGCACGAAGGTAGGTGTCAACCAAGTGGGAGAAACAGAGAGAGAGGGAGCCTGATAGGCGGAGGGGGGAGTCGTCCAGAGTTCACCGAAGCCCGAGGAGGAGTCGCAGTCGGAGCAAGGATAAAACCTTAAGGGGTTATATCAATACCATTTCGGGAGGATTCGCTGGAAGAGGATCGAGCTCATCTGCTCGAAAGAGACACGTTCGGGCGCTCAAGTTGGTCCATTTGGTAGAGAAGAAGGTGTGGTTGATGCCCCCTATCACTTTCACCGATGAGGACTTCAAGGCTCCCGATCCCGATCATGACGATCCTATGGTCATTTCCATCGAGGTAGCAGAGTATGGAATCGGGAAAGTTCTGGTGGATCAGGGGAGCTCCATCAACATCTTGTACTGGAAAACTTTCCGAAAGATGAACTTATCCGAAGATCTGATCGTCCCCTACAACGAACAGATCGTCGGATTCTCGGGCGAGGGAGTAAACACCAGGGGTTACCTGGATCTTCGCACTAGGATCGGCTCGCGGAGAGATGGCCGGGAGGTAAGGGTTAAATTCCTATTAGTTGAAGCTAACACTTCCTACAATGTATTGCTAGGAAGACCTTTCCTAAACGCTTTCGGGGCGATCGTCTCCATCTTGCACCTGATCATGAAGTTCCCGTCGGATAAGGGGACGATATGCACCGTGCATGCGGACCAGCAGATCGCCAGACAATGTTATATCGCTGGGTTAAAGATCGCTCCCTACAACCGCCTTAGAAAACAACACCGATCGGAGGTCCCCATGACTGATCTGGACCCCCGAACGAACACGGAGGATCGGATTCAACCTGGTGGAGATACCAAGGAGATCTTGATCGGGATGCGACCAGACCAGGTCACGAAGATAGGGGAGCTCTGAAGCCGGACAACGAGGAACTACTAAGCGCAGTCATCCTGGAAAACCGAGACCTTTTTGCATGGTCGTCAATCGACATGCCGGACATTCATCCTGACGTGATGTCCCATAAGTTGGCAATCTTCAAAGAAGTCCGACCGGTCGCCCAGAAGAAGAAGAAGATGGGGGAGGAGCGAAGAAGAGCGGTCGAAGAAGAGGTAAAGAAGTTGGAGGGGGCAGGCTTTATAAAAGAAATCAAGTATACCACGTGGCTGGCAAACGTGGTAATGGTGAAGAAGGTGAGCGGGAAGTGGAGTATGTGTACGGACTTCACGGATCTCAACAAGGCGTGCCCGAAGGACGCATATCCTCTGCCCAACATCGATCGGTTGGTGGATGGAGCTTCGGGGCACAATTTCCTGAGCTTTTTGGATGCATACTCAGGGTACAATCAGATCTCTATGTATGGTCTAGACAAATCTAAAACGACGTTCATCACCGATCGGGCCAACTTCTGCTACGAAGTCATGCCGTTCGGCCTGAAGAATGCGGGGGCTACCTACCAGAGGCTTATGGATCGGGTCTTCAGAGGGCAGATCGGTCGATCCATGGAGGTATATGTGGACGACATGGTCATAAAGTCACAGACGGCCGAGGACCACGTTCGCGACCTAAAAGAGGTCTTTCACCAAGTGCGCAAGTAAAACATGCATCTCAACCGTGAGAAATGCGTGTTCGGAGTGCCGACCAGCAAATTCCTGGGGTTCATGTTGACCGCCCGAGGCATCGAGGCCAATCCTGACAAGTGCGCCACCATTGTCGAGATGGGAAGTCCCAAAAATCTGAAGGAGATCCAACGGTTGATCGAGCGTCTGACATCCCTTGCGCGCTTCCTGCCCAAGCTGACAGACGGCCGAGAACCACGTTCGCGACCTAAAAGAGGTCTTTCACCAAGTGCGCAAGTACAACATGCGTCTCAATCGTGAGAAATGTGTGTTTGTAGTGTCGGTCGGGAAATTCCTGGGGTTCATGTTGACCGCCCGAGGCATCGAGGCCAATCCTGACAAGTGCGCCACCATTGTCGAGATGAGAAGTCCCAAAAATCTAAAGGAGATCCAACGGTTGGTCGGGCGTCTAACATCCCTTGCGCGCTTACTGCCTAAGCTTACAGAAGGCCGAGGACCACGTTCGCGACCTAAAAGAGGTCTTTCACCAAGTGTGCAAGTACAACATGCGTCTCAACCGTGAGAAATGCGTGTTCAGAGTGTCGGCCGGCAAATTCCTGGGGTTCATGTTGACCGCCCAAGGTATCGAGGTCAATCCTGACAAGTGCGCCGCCATTGCCGAGATGAGAAGTCCCAAAAATCTGAAGGAGATCCAACGGTTGGTCGGGCGTCTGACATCCCTTGCGCGCTTCCTGCCTAAGCTGACAGAAGGCCGAGGACCACGTTCGCGACCTAAAAGAGGTCTTTCACCAAGTGCGCAAGTACAACATGCGTCTCAACCCTGAGAAATGCGTGTTCGGAGTGTCGGCCGGCAAATTCCTGGGGTTCATGTTGACCGCCCAAGGCATCGAGGCCAATCCTGACAAGTGCGCCTCCATTGCCGAGATGAGAAGTCCCAAAAATCTGAAGGAGATCCAACCGTTGGTCGGGCGTCTGACATCGCTTGCGCACTTCCTGCCCAAGCTGATAGAGAAAATCAAGCCGATCCTGAAGATCATGAAGAAGCAGACCGCATATAAATGGGACAACCAATGCGAGGAGGCATTTCAACAGATAAAGGTGATGATCAGCAGCACCACGATAATGAGTCGACCGGTAGAAGAGCTGCCTCTACAGTATACCTATCGGTCTCAGACGACACGATCAACACGACCTTAGTGCAAGAAAATCCAGAGCAGCGACTGGTGTACTTTATCAACCGGGTATTGCAGAGCTCGGAAATGAGGTACCAGCTGATAGAAAAGATAGCTTTAGCGCTAATGACAGCTGCACGCCGATTACGTCGATACTTCCAGAGCCACCAGGTGATCATCCGCACCGATCATCCTATAGCCAAGATACTCAGGAAGCCTGACCTGGCCGGAAGAATGATTGCTTCGTCGGTTGAGCTATCTGAGTTTGGCCTCAAGTATAAGCCAAGAGGATCTGTCAAGGGGCAACAGTTGGCAGATTTCGCTGTAGAACTCCACGGGTCGATCTCCCCGTCGGAACAAATATGGGTCCTCTTCGTCGATGGCTCGTCGGACAAACGCAATGCTGGAGCAGGGATTGTCATCGAAGGACCGAGCAGCTTTACGGTCGACCACTCCCTGCAATTCAAGTTCAGAGCAACTAACAACCAAGCAAAGTTTGAAGCACTGATCGCCGGACTGAGGCTAGCAAAGGATCTAGGCGCCAGAAGGTTAAAGTGTAACACTGATTCGCGACTCGTGGTCAGGCAAGTGCAAGGGGAATATCAAGTTAAAGATGATCTACTATTGCAATATTATCACAAGGTGGTTGAAGCCATGAAAGAGTTCGAAGAAGTAACTATCCACCATATCCCCCAAGCGGAGAATGCCAGAGCCGATAGGCTATCCAAGCTGGCAGAGGGGAAAGAGAAAGGTCAGTTGAAAACCATCATCAGGCAAACCCTGATGAGACCCTCGGCAGGAGAATGCGCAGCGATCGATCGGCCAGTAGACTGGATGAGTGAGCTGCGGGAACTTCTGAGAAGATGTGATGCCGGAGAAGACATGAAGCAGATCGAGCGGCGTCGGGCGCTTCGATTTGTCACTATCGGAGAGGATCTGTACAAACGAGGCTTCACCGCACCGCTCCTCAAATGCCTATCGGAGGAAGAAGTAGGATACGTCATGAACGAGGTCCACAATGGCGTTTGCGGGATGCACACCTGACGAAGGACGATGAAAGCACGAATACTCCAGGCAGGGTACTATTGGCCGACCATGGAGCAAGACTGTGAGGCTATGATACGAAGATGCGAAGGTTGCCAAGCCCATGGAAACAAAGTCAAGAGAGCTTCGACCGAACTGCATAGCCTAATGGCCCCATGGCTGTTCGCACAGTGGGGTATGGACATCGTCGGACCATTCCCTATCGGCAGAGCACAAAAGAAGTTCATACTAGTCGCCGTAGATTATTTCACCAAGTGGGTCGAAGTAGAAGCCTTGGCCAACATCATCGCTCGGCAGGTCCACTCGTTTGTGTGGCGGAACATTGTCTGCCGCTTCGGCCTGCCCCACACCATCATCACCGACAAAGGCTGACAGTTTATCGACAAGAAATTAAGGAATTTTTATAAGCAAGTGGGGATACGCCACCTAACCAGCTCGGTCGAGCATCCCCAGACTAATGGCCAAGCCGAAGCCATGAACAAGGTCATAGTGGCAGAGCTGAAGAACAGATTGGGAGAAGCCAAGGGAGCATGGGTGGACGAACTGCTGCAGGTCCTTTAGGCCTATCGATGCATTCCACATGGGACGACCGGAGAATCCCCCTTCAATCTGACGTACGGAACATATGTTATGCTACCAGTTGAAGTAGGAGAGCCGACACTTTGACGGGAGATGTAGAACCTCAATGTGAACTGCGGACGAATGCGAGAGGAATTGGACTGCATGACCGAGTGAAGAGAAAAAGCAGTCGTGCAAGCTGAAACATGCAAGAGGATGGTGGCAAGAAGGTACAACGCAAAGGTGAAACCGAGGAGCTTCATCCGAGGAGACCTGGTATGGAGGAAGACGAACGAAGCGCGCAAGAAATCGGCACAAGGGAAGTTGGCACCGAACTGGGAAGGATCGTTCTGCGTAACCGAAAGCCTGCTGAACGGAGCCTATCGGCTTGAATACTTGAGCGACAAGGAAATACCAAATACGCGGAATGCTTCACATTTGAAAATGTATTACAGTTGATAACTATCAATAAAACAAGTGTTTTATGCCACTCCAGCTAACCGATCGATGGGGATCCCTACGGGATCCGAGCAAAGCCTGACCGGTCAAGGTGCAGGCTTCCACGAGGAAGCCCCGCTCGGTCAGCACCGATCCGAGCGATCTAATTAACCCTACGGGTAAATAAGTGACACGAGCTGTCTGTCGTGATCAAGGCACGACGCCAACGATCTAAAGGAATTAAAAAATGAACGCGTAATAAAGTCGGACCGTTCGGGTCGTAAGCGTAACAATCAAACCGAGTCAACAACACAATCGATAGAAGAAATAAGTCGTAAATCATGGGCCGATCGTCCGATTGAAGTCAAACATAAAATAACGACCAATCGTCATGCTTGTTCAAACGCTAAGTTTACAAAATGGGTCGATGGCCCCGTGCGTTAACGTCAAACTATTAAAGGATAGGTCGACCGCCCCAACCATACAACAATGAATAACGATTGAATGGTCGATCGCCAGCAACAACGATAAATAAAGACTAAATGGTCGATAGCCAGCAACAACGACGAAAGAAGATTGAGCCAACAGATAGAAAGGAAAAAGTTAAATGCCATATACATGTGAATGTTTGTCAAAAAATGGCATAATAACCGATCGAGCGCGATGGACCATGAGGCCGATCGAACTCGATCGGTTATATCAAAATATACAAAACAAATTACATTAAGATTCATTAGCAGGAGGAGTGGTTGCCTCGTCGAGTCGGTCGAAAACCCTTTCAAGTTTCCCTTCAACCACCCCATGTGAACATCGAACCGATCGGGGGAGCAGCGGTAGAAGAAGATGGCTTGATCGACGAAATTCTGAAAACCCGTCTCATATTGGGCGAAAACTTGCTCATTAGCGACGCGAAGCTCGGCTTGATATTCCTTAGCCTTTTTCTGCCAGTCCGCATCTGATCCAACGGTGGCCAAATGCTCCAATGATAAGTCATCAAAGGGCCTTTAAAGTTTCCGCAGCTCGTCGGCCGCCACCTTGGCCTTCAGCTGCTCCTCCTTCGCCCGATCATCAACAACTTTAAGTAGGTCGGTGCAGTTAGCATGCTCGGCCTTCATAACATTCAGCCGATCGAACTGGGCCTTCAAGTCCGAGGCAGAAGCCTCCACCTCTTGCAGCTCCACCTTCGCCTTCGCGAGCTCCTTCTCTAGGCTTTAAATCCTGCTCCGATCGGCCTGGGAAAACTCAGTATAAATCGCAGCCAACCTGAGGGTTAGTTCCCCGGCCGTCCGCAAAGCCTCCTCCTCGGATACGTCTTTCAGCATGTCCTTGACGCGAGGACCCAGGTGGAAGGAGACTTCCTCATCAAGCCGAACCTCGCTACCGAGGAAGGCGGTGGCCAAGGACTCAGAAGCGTCTGCCTTCTTGCTCCTCTTTGACGATTGGCCGACGGGGGAATCGTCCTTCTTGGTCTTTTTTTCCTTATCCGCCGCAGTGGCGGGAACAATAGAGCTAGGGGGAATGACGACAAACCGGGGCCTGGTGACGACAGCCGAGGCACCGGTCGGAGCATTGGTGGCAGTAGAAGGAGTCGTCGAAGGACCATTGGGGACACTTTGGAGGGGCGCGACCTCTTCAGCCGCATCATCCTCCCTTCGCCGAGTCTTGGCGCGGGCCATGAACTTAGCATTGGAGAGCGTCGTTCGGGCCATGATATCTGCAAACAAGAAAAAATGCGTAAGTTAATAGCAACTCCTACAACGATCAGGTAAATCAGAACAACTAACCATAAACCGCCCTCGGTAAGTCCGGAGAGCGGAGGCATTGGATCAGCGGCCTCGGGGGGATCTTGTCGGGCAGGGTCTTGAGGACGGCTAGGTCAGCCCGCTCGGCGGGGGTTAAACGGTCTTCTGCCCAGGGATTAGTAGGCGGAGGAAATGCCGTCCAATATAGGGGGAACTTCGGCCGACCCTTCTCGTCGAAGATGTACTTTCTACCCCGATCGGGAATTGCAACCTTGAAAAAACCAGTCTTGAAACCCTTATACGAGGTAAGGTAAAGGGTGAACAAACTCTTGTTCGCCCCAAGAAAGGAAACCCAGCCTTTCGACGTGGTGGGTCAGGTTTTATAGAAATACAAAAACAAGGACATGGTGGCCGTCAAACCGGTCGCTCGACAGAGAACCTCAAAGGCCTGCATTAACGTCAGACGTTCGGGTGTATCTGGGTCGGCGCGCACTGAATTTCTCGTAGCACCGCCATTTGCCAGTCAGCGAACGACACAATTAGACCCAGATCGTGGAATAAGCAAGCGTAGACATAGAAAAACTCTAGCTTCGCCGCCCCCTTGCCATGACACACCCTCTCGTTACTGGCACACACCTATACCCGGAGAAATCCGTCCTCCACCTCGTCACTAAAAACCTTAGTCCGCTCCACCAGGTCCCAGAGATCGTTACCCCATCGGAACCTCGTCGCGTGTGTGCGCGCCTCATAGGGGGCCCAATCGTATCCCTGCACCTTCTAGCAAATTGGCCTACTCGCCCTCATCGCGGACGTCGATGCTGATGACATCTCCACTCTCTTCAGGAGCGACAACTTGCTCCACCGCTTCGACGACCGGTTGTTCGGCTTTTGGACTACCGCTGAGAAGGACGGGAGAACCCGTTGAAGTTGAAACCCCCCGAGCGAGGTCCCTACGTCTGAGGAGCTGAACAAAGAGGAGATCTACCCGTCGCCCCCGGACACCTCGACCGCCCCACCCGAGGACCCGTCTGAACTCGATGCGCTGGAAGACATTATTACTTGTAGAAAGAAGAAGACAATTGGTGGCTCGAGTAGAAAGAGAGAGGAAAGCGTGAAAATAACGACAGCCACACACACTTATTTATAGGAAGGTCTAGGGATACGTGGCAGCACCAGGACCACACGATCACACGTAGATCAACGGCTCGTACTTCGCAATGCTTCGCATCCCAACTGACAAGCACGATCTACGAAGCAAGATAACTATCAGGGAACCCCTTCGGCCTATCGGCAATACATTCTTTGCAAACCTTCTCGCTCCACCTTCATCATCGCTCAAGGCTGGGGGGGCTTGTGTACCGTATGCCCCATCGGGCCATCGGCCATGTGCAGTCTTCCGGTCCATCGAAAAAGGCTGGGAGGGCTCGTATGTAAAAGATGTCCATCGGTCGAATGGCCCCACAGATGAACTATATAGGACCATCGGTGGACCGATCCTGTAAATGAAGTACATGGTACTACGTAAGGGACCATCGGTCGATCGGCCTTACGTATGAATGACGAATCGCTGTAAAGGACCATCGGTCCCTCGGTCCCAAAAGAACAGCACTTTAATTTGTAAAGGACAATCGTTTGATCGACCCCCAGGTCGATCGTGCATCAATCCATAGACATCCATTGGTCGATCAGTCTCCTAGGTGGTTCGCGTAGCGCCTTATATGTGACCATCGGTCGATCGGCTGTATGGATTAGTTATTCACTTAAAGTTGTTAAAATCAAAAGATAAACAGTCTAGTCAAGCGGCCATCGGTCCAACGGCCAAATGAGACCAGTCAATTGGATTAATTAACGTTAAACGAGTCAGTAATCTTGATTAGAGGATCATTGGGTCGTGATTAAGGAACCCTAATCACAGGCCCACACCGAAAACTATAAATAGGGCCCAAAGGTAGGTTGGTGAGGATCTTAATTTTGCATTTATTACTGCAGTTATACTCATATACCGATCGGCCCATCAACTGACTTAAGCATCAGAGCCTTTTAGACAGGTACCTCGATCGTCTGTTCGACCGATCGAGCAAGGAGATAGATTTCTTGGAGAAGAAGTTACAACAATTGTGAGGAAGGGAGATTTCGAGAAGGAAAGAGTAAAATTGAAGAGGTTCGTGGTAGGTTCTTGGTCCCTACACCCGAAACACTAAGTAATACATAAATTAAATTTGTTTAAATAATTTTCCGCAAGAACAGCCGTGAAAAGAGTTACCATTAAGTTTAAATAAAATGTTTGTGAAAACCTTTATTTCCTAATTACCCTATTATGTGAAACCTTTCGAGAAGAATTCTAACAAAGTGTGCATACCTATACACAATTACAAATGTTGCATTAATTGAATTATCATATGATTGCGAGATACCTACGTTAGAAAAACAACTCAAAGTTATGATACAATGACCCGGTAAAAGTTACTCACTTTTAAGCCACCAACATGTTAGCGAAGCTGAAATTTTAAAAAGTAATTTTGATTTATTTTTTAATTGCTAACATTAGACATTTGGTGCACGCTAGAATTGGGTGAAAATGAGGGGTTAGGGTTTCATCCTTCTTCCTCACAACAAGCACACCCACATGCACTTTCATCCATTCTTCTCTTTCATTACTTATGTTCAGAGCCTTCATCGTCTTTCAGAGAAATCATCACATCAACGACTTCACTGCGTCGCGTGTAAGACCCGCGAAATTTAATTAATTAAATAAATAAATAATTAATAAATACGAGTAGTGGGAGCCTTTACGATATTTAATACTAACATGTATGATGTGGAAAAGTATTAGCTTAAGTGGTTGAAAGTACTTGATTGTGTTGAGAGAACTTGGGTTTAAGCCCTATGTGTGCCAATTACATGTTATTTAATTGATTATTATTTTAATAATATGCTTGATCATGATGAGTGATAAGATAATCCTAGAATTATAGGAATTTTCATGAAACATGAATTGGTTGAATTAGTTGTACAATGATTTAACATTGACATGGTTATAGGTTCAAACCTTGACATATCCAAATTAAGCTTTCTTTTTGCTAAAATTAGTTTTGGCATGAATGTGAAAGGGCGGAGAAACCCTAGCTGACAATGGGCAGCCAAGGGATGTTGGAAAAATAACCACTAATGGACCTTGAATGGCAATCAAGTCATCTTAATGCCAAATTTCGTTTTCCTTTTCATCATTGCTAATTAAGGCAATTTTTAGTGAGAATTCATGGTGAGAGAGAGAGCTTTGGTGTCTGCCATTGGAGAGCATTTTGAGGACTAAAATTCCATAGAGAAACTGTGGCTCTTGAGTGAAACTAAGAATCTAAACGGGGAGAAGGCAAGAGAGGCCATTGTTGATCAAGAAGAACTTGGAATTCTCAAGTTTTTACAAGTAAACTAGGTTAGGGGAGTTGGAACTATTAATTTTAATTTGTATTGCTTAATGGTATAAAATGTATGAATTCTTTGATGTATACATCCTGTCCATTATGCAACTTTCGTGTTTCTGGAAAAATTCCCAAAAACCGCCTAGCGTGCTACTCGTAGTCGTCAGGTGACTCATACCAATTTCAGTGCAATTCTAGGTTCCTACGAGGAATCGCCTAGCGATGAGCTATGTGTCGCCAAGTGACGTAAGCTACGCAACCCAGTTTCTGGGTTTTCTTATGAACGGTCTGGCGGTGATGAACACTCGCCAAGCGACGCGAGCCATTGAGGTTCAATTTTGGTGTTTTTGGAATCTTGGGGTGTTTCTAATCGGGCAAAAGGGAGATGACCCAGGGGTTAATGATTAGACATTAAAAATTGGTTGAATTAAGCTGAAAATTGAAAGTTCGTTGTATGAAAAATGCTCTAGGGTTGGAAATTGGGGGTTTGAGGGTCTAAGATTAACTATTGTTTAATTAACTATAAAGTGTTACTGTATATAGTTTAAGTGAAGCAAATGTACGCTGTGATCATGGGAATTGCATAATTGCAAAAATAGACCAAACAAAGAAATTGGGAAAACTGGGAGGGCTTACAGGTGCTGGAAAATTCTGGGAATTTCCTAGAATGCTATGCACCACCTCGCGATATTGATCGAGTCGCTAGGCGCCAATGTAGAGAAGAAAATTTTGCGTGGCAGTGAGGAGAAATGATGGGTCTGTAATTTGTGGAAATTAGATTAATATTGAATGTAGAATGGAGAAATTAACTAAATAGAGGTGTTTGGCGGTACGTGTCCACGGCCAGGTGGTTTGGAAGTGATGTTCGCCTAGCGGCTCAAGAGCAACGCCATGCGATATTGTAGAAGCCAGACTTGTTTTGCTTGCTTTGGATGTGTGTGGTCTACATGGCTTCAGTGATATCTCAGAACGTATCCCTTGAGTTGTGGCTCGGGATAGGGGTTAAGCACGTAGCATTCCTTTGGCTTAGAATGACATCACTTGAGTTGTGGCTCGAGATGGCAGATGAACACGAGGAACTTTTGAGTTGTGGCTTGGGTTGAGAAGTGTTACCGGTGTGAGTGTGCGAGTCATGGCTCGTACGACGGGTCCATATAGATTTCCTTCCTTGGTATGAGACTAACGAATTTAGTAGTCTTGGGACATTACGAATGTTATTCGTATTGGGAACTCCACCTGGCGTTACAGAGAATGGTCTGTAGCATGGTTTCCCGCACGTGCTCTACTAGTTGTGGCTGGTAGGTGTGGCAGCAAGACATCTCGAGGTACTCATTGGAAGACGTAGAACACGGGTAACATGGTGGTGGCCATGTGGTGTGAAATCAAAGGATAGGAATTCCTTTGGTGTACTTGTATGGTTTATATGATGTATATATATATATATATATTATATTTATATTTATATACTTATATATGTTTATGTAATTGTAAGTTCAGCCTATTTGCTTGTGGTTAGCGATGATTGTGTATGCGGTACACGAGAGCAGATGTTGTTGCAGGTGGTTATGGTGAGGCTTAGCAGCGGAGCGGGGGAATGTCATGGGAAACAGTTTTATTTGAGTTTTATCATTTATGGTTTTGAATAAAGTTGTAAACTATTATGAGACTGATTTAGTATTTTATTGAGCTTTAAGAAATTTGAATTTGGAGTTGTCTATGTAATAAATATTTTAATTTCCCACGTTTTTCGGAATTTCAGTTATAATAAATGAGGTATTTATATTATTTCTATTTTTTTAACTCGTAATATCCGATCGAGATTTTACACCGCGCACCACCGTGTGCACTCCTCGCACGTGCCTTCCGTTACTAGATTGTCGTTGGACCGAACCTTCGATCTTGGTGTGGAAACTACTCCAATGTCGAAGCTCATGTCATCTTGTCGTTGTGTTAATGAGGATCGTTTTCTCCCATCCCTACTATTGCCTATAACGTATTGCTTCTCCCTCTATATTTTTTTATGGGTTAAATATATTTTTTGTCCTTTAACTTGTAGTGAATTTTGGAATTAGTCTATTTTGAAACTTTGAAACAATTTAGTCATTCATCTTTTGAAATACGTGAATTTAGTCCTTTTAATCAAATCTTGTTAAGTTTATTTGACATTTTAAGCGCGTTTCATAATAGTATTTGACTTAACATTAAAGCAAAAGTGTGTCAAACATTATAAACAACTCAAATACAATCTTGAAATGCATACGAAACATCAAATAAACCTAACAAAATTTGATTAAATGACTAAATTCACGTATTTCGAAAGATGAAGGACTAAATTGTGTTGTTGATTAAATGTATTTGAAATGTTTTTGATGATGTCCATAATAGCATGACAATGGTTAACATGACATAGCATGACAATGGTTAACATGACATGTGTATAAAATCCTGAATCTGTTAATC
>Ga0214543_1010232_pt1 | contig 14036 bp, 11 predicted proteins | sample CNSS2metaG_FD_160094 | JGI IMG/M metagenome (GOLD analysis project Ga0214543, IMG submission 160094) | Root nodule microbial communities from cowpea collected in UCLA plant growth center, Los Angeles, California, USA - CNSS2 | ecosystem: Host-associated > Plants > Roots > Nodule | place: USA...
TATTTAATGAATGTAGTTGAAGGGTAATGTCCAAAGGCCTATAAAAGGACCATGTAGTGCTTCATTTCAAGACACAACAAATCTGAATACAAAGAGTGTTTATCTAGAGAGACTTGTTTGTCAACAGAACAATCTAATTTAAAAAAATAAAGCAATCATTTAACAGTTTGTTTGTATCACAAACTTCCCATTGATCAGAAGGTTACCAGAGGCCGACAAATAACAGAACACATGAAAAATGTATAAAAACAACACACGTGGATAAAATTCAACATGCAGATGAAGCAATTAACCAAATCAAATCTCTCCGATGTTCTTGTCTAGAACTTGGACTGTAGATAGTTGACGGTAGTCTTGTCCAAATGGAAAGCCTTAACAAGAACGTCGGTATCTATGTCAGGCGTAGACCCAAACACTGCATTACCAATGGTGATGACTCCTGGATTCTGGCTGCTAAGTGCTGCAATGGCCACAGCATTGCCGTACCCAACATTTCTCTGGTAATGGATGAGTCCCGTCGGGAACACAAACACGTCACCCTTTTGTAGAACCTTCCTGAGGTGACGGTTTTCAGGGTTGGAAGTGATGAATCCAACTTCTAAGGTGCCTTCGAGAAGGGTCAACACTTCAGTGGCGCGAGGGTGTGTGTGAGGAGGGTTAATTCCCCATGGGGCATAGTCAATGCGAGCCATTGAGATGCCGAGAGTGTTCAGTCCTGGAAGCTGAGTCACAAAAACTGGTGTCACTTTAGACCCAACTGGGTTTGTGGTGTTTCCTGCTATGTGAAGACCACTGAAGAGGAAGTCATCTTCCTCAACAAGTTTTGGATCCTTGCATGCCAAGCCATTCACCAACACTGCCTCAATTGATCAAGTTCCATAATAATGCATTAGATGTCAGTTTTAAAGAAAAAGAAGAAACTGGTAATATAAAAAATTCGTGCATGTATATGCTAACCTTGCCCTTTAGGGTCTGCCACACAGAAATCTTGGAGAGCACTGGTATCAGCTGCTAAAGCAACTGAAAGTGAAAGAGACAGAAGTAACATCAACAACGAGAAATTAGTCATTTGACAAGAACTCAAGAAGAACTACAGTGGATTTTGCAGTGACAAAAATAAGTATCGACTGGTTGTACTAATTGCTTATTGGTGAATGAATATGGCATTGGATTAAGGTCTATTTATAAACCAATATTGTTTGTAGTACAGAAGATGCGATATAAGAAGAGAATAAATCATGTTTGACGTGGTAAGAGAAAGTGATAAGGGTTTTTCTGAAGGTGGCATGTGGAGATTGTAGAGGGGTTATTTCTTGCTGTGGATATAATGCCGGCAGAAAGTGTTGTTGCCATTCGGCTAATCATCTAGAAAAGAAGAACAGTATGAACACCAAATCGATGACAACCTCTGTTTTGGTTGAAGGTAATGTAGGGTTACTTCCATCAATTTTTACCGAAGCTATCATAATCCATTTAAATGTATGTAATATACAAAAAATTAGTAATTCTATCTTTAATTATCAATCATGATATAAAATAATATTCAAATTAGTGATTAATATAGTAATACATTTGATCACATTCCAACCAGAGACTATATTAAGATTGACATTTTCAATACATGAGAACAACAATTTCTGCATTAAAAGCAGCAGCAATATGTATATATGCAACAACAAAAAATTCTGATTTCTAAAAATTTAGTTGTGATATTATAATTTTCCAATAATATAATAAGGCAATGAATGAAAGGTAGCATGTTCACGCAACTGCTGCTAGTGTTTTTTAGCATGTAACACAATCAAAATTTTTTGAAATTTTTTTCTTACAATCTGAATTGTTATTTTTTGAGTGCCTTTTACTTTTTTTATTTTCTCATTTTTTTTTATATTTTAAATCCATTTAAAATATGTCAATTTAGATTTTAAAAAAAAAAATGTCAAAATTTAGTTGTTATAGTATCATTATCCTAATTATTATACTTTATCATCCCAAAAATCTAAGTTCCAATTAACAACCAAGCATAATGTATTTGACTATTTTAAACAATTTTAAGTACTAAAATGTTTATTTTAATGTAAAGTTGGTATTATTAAAAAATCGAAAAAGCCAAAAATCGAATTAAGAAATATTTAAATACTATATATTGCTTATTATGGTTCTATTGTTGGATGAAATATTTTAGATACCAATGTCAAAACCTCGTCAAATTAAACTTCAAAGTTTTTGCTTATTTCTTTTCACTTTCCTCTTTTATATTAATCTATCCAATTTCACTACAAAAAAAAAATGTTTATCTAAGCCATGATTCTTTTAATAAAGTAAATTAAAACATTTATTTTCATTTCTTCTTTAACGAAAGATGTATCTTAAACTATTTATGAGATCTGCACTAAAATAATATAACCAATCATTCCATCTAGTTTTAGAAAAACAAAATCATTTAAGTCATTAAAATAGCACGTATGCTTGTTAACCATTAAAATAAGGGATTAACCATTTTTTTTTCTAACACAACTGAACCAAAAGCAAGCACACTATAATAAAGAATTTAAAACAATGTTATTTTTCATGAGGAATGTGCTTATTTTAACTTAATTATGTTAATAATTGTAATAAATATGTATATAATTTATCTAATATTTATGTTATTTTTACTATTACTTATTTAAAAAATTTAGATAAATTAATATCAAAACAGAATAAACTATAGATAAGTTAACATCTTAAACTCTTATATTATATTAATTTATATGTTATATTTGTATATATTAACAATATATTATCAATAATTAAATTATTTATTTATTTATTTGTTTGTTAATTAACATACGTTCTACACTCTCTTAGCATGCTAAACATAATTCACATAGGCATGAATTGATAAATTTATTTAATGGAAAATTAACATGACACTAACCAGGAAAGAAAATGGCAGGAATAATGAAAGAAAACCATGCGAAAATTTGAGGTCTGGAATACTGACATGGGCAATGACAAGAACTTATATGTCAATAGTGAAATAATACCGAACCAGAATAAAAAACACAGAAACAGGCCAATCCTATAAATTAATGAAAGAAATGATAGAACTGAATAACAAGAAAAGCCAAATACAAATGGATAATGGACACACACAATTCAACACTCAGAGGAAGCAATAATTAATAAAATTCGATGTCTCCGATGCATGATCTTGTCTAGAACTTGGACTGTAGATAGCCGATGGTAGTCTTGTCCAAATGGAAAGCCTTAACAAGAACATCGATATCTATGTCAGGCGTAGACCCAAACACTGCATTACCGATGGTGATGACTCCTGGATTCTGGTTGCTAAGTGCTGCAATGGCCACAGCATTGCCATACCCAACATTTCTCTGGTAATGGACGAGCCCTATCGGGAACACAAACACATCACCCTTCTGTAGAACTTTTCTAAAGTGACGGTTTTCGGGGTTGGAAGTGACGAATCCAACTTCTAAGGTACCTTCGAGAACGGTCAACACTTCAGTGGCGCGAGGGTGCGTGTGAGGAGGGTTAATGCCCGTTGGGGCATAGTCAATGCGAGCTATGGAGATGTCAAGAGTGTTCAATCCTGGAAGCTGAGAAGCAAAAACTGGTGTCACTTTAGACCCAACAGGGTTCGTGGTGTTTCCTGTTATGTGAAGACCGCTGAAGAAGAAGTCATTGGCCTCAACCAGTTTTGGATCTTTGCATGCCAACCCGTTCACCAACACTGCCATAATATTCATCAAAACCATGGTGAACATAAACTCTAAAGTAATTATTACATGTAACTATCATAAAAAAAATAACTTTTGTATCTGCTATTTATACCTTTCTCTTGTGGGTCTGCCACACAGAAATCTTGGAATGTACTGGTAACAGCTGTTAGAACAACTGAAAGTGAAAGAGCCAAAACTGTCAGAAAAAATGAGGGAATAGCCATTTGAGAAGAATAGCACAAAAGCACTAGTGGAATTGGTAGTTGCAGAAGATTTATGTGTGTTTTAGTAATAACTGGTTGTTGGTGATTTATAACATTGTATTGAGGTCTATTTATAAAGAAATGTACATGTGAAGGCACATATATGGCGCCATATTTAAGAACAGAATTGGTCGTGTTTGAAGTGGTAATAGAAAGAATGATGTAGGGTTTTGCTGAAGCTGGTAGAAAGAAATATATTTTATGCTATGGATAATGCCGGCGATGCTGCATTCGGCTATAGATTACAACAGAAGAATCTCTCAGAGGATTAAATTTTGTTCATAATTATTGATTAATCTAATTGAAGCACCTAACTCTTCCATTTGTAAGGAAAAATATTCTATAAGCAGAAAGTGTGAGTGACCAATAAGATAAGGGTGTTATTGTGTATTCTAAATGCATGGCAACAGTTTCTAATTTGGTTTGGAGCTGTTGTATGTACTATAGTTCTAAGAAATTTCTTGGTCAAGCTTTTGACCAAGAGTATACGAATGGGAGAAGATACATTTCGAGTACATACTTTAGATCTACGACAAACAATCTATAGAAAAAGAAAAGATAGTATAAAGTTTAGAAATATGATTAATCGAAGTAAAGCTCTATAAAAGTTTTTTCACTTTTTCTCTTCTGATTTGAAAACAAGTTCACGGCAATATTTAACATTTTTCTTGATTTTTGTGACAGTTCTTCGGGCTAAATTGCATAAGTTAGTCTAGTCGAAAGTTTATTTTTATTGAATATTTGCATGCGAAGCATTTAGAGATTCACCAAGATGTGGTTATTAAAATAGCTTTCGAAACATGTATCAGATGATTTGAAGTTATTTCCAAAAGGATTAAATATGATTTTAATCTTTTAAGTTTTTAGTGAATTTTGGAATTGATTTCTCTTAGAAATTTTTGACCAATTTAGTACTTCATCTCTAAAAATGTATGGATATAATCCTTTTAACCAGATTTTGTTAAGTTTCAAGCGCATTTCATGATAATATTTAAATTTTTTACATCGTTTGACCCATTTTTGCTTAAATGCTAACTCAAATATTATCATAAAATGCATTTGAAACTTCAAATAAACTTAACAAAATTTGATTAAAAGGACTAAATTCACGCATCTCTAAATTAGTCAAAAGTTTCGATGAGGGACTAATTCCAAATTTCACTGAAATTTGAGAGACTAAAAATATATTTAATACTTTCCAAACAATTGTAGAGTTTTAATTCGAATAGATTTCAATTTCTTTCGAGAAAAAGAAATTATTAAATTCGAAGATTAATTTAGTAAAAAAAATGCCAAATAACTTTGGGTTTTGTTTTTTCGTCCACTCAGAGCTGCTTGGGTTTGGGTTTTAAGGCCATGATTGCCCAAAATAAAAGCCCATCAAATTTACAAAACCACCTTCAACACGATGCCACAGAATGGACAATTCTATTTACACTCCTCTTATTTATCTTTGTCCTCTCTTTCACACACACACAAATTGAAAGTGACATAATATTAAGAAAAACTTTAATTGAAGAGAAAACTCTAAAAATCAAGTATTTCCATAAAACGGTACCGATCATTATAATTATATTAATTTGTATGCGTGACAGTTGTACGCACGTGGAAGCAGCGAAAAAGATTAAAATGAATGGGCTTTCCCATTTTTTATCAGGAGGGATGCCAAGGAAATTTCCTAGTTATGTCTTTCTTCCTCTTTGTTATTTATTTATTTATTTTTGTTTTCATCACTCATTCTCAATTTTTTTGTTTCATTCCACACCAAACAATTTCATGGCCCAGAGGCCACTTGTTTCTCATATTTTCAAAAGTTAGTCAAATTTTAATATTTTCAGAAACTATATTAAAATTGAAGAAAGTGATTTGAAATAATCTACCAATTTTAGAATATTTTTGCATGAAGAATACGTTGTAGACATTAATTTGTAAAACGATTTAGAGAAGAAAATATAGGATAGAAAAGGAAATATAGGAGATTGCAAACACACTTTTGGGATAAATTCATTACATTTACTTTTTTCTAACTTTGATAAAATTCCATTCAATGTTCTTTCCTTTATTATTAGACAATTTATTTCGATGCATATAAAACACCGTAGTACTATGTATCTTTCTTATGCAGTTACGGAAATTGATGGATGTTAGAAGTTATGTAAAAGTAATTAAAACATATAAAGTATAATTTCGCTAAAACAAGAAAGTGACTATATGTTAATGTTACCCTTGCTTTTGTCTGAAAATACAAATGTTGATTTATAATTCACCAAATTAATGAATTTAATAGTTAGCGTATCATTCACTAGTTCGTCGTATTAAAGAGAATATTGAATGATATGCAACTATATCCAATTTTTCTAAACATCACCATTTTTTTTTTTAAGTTAGTTAGATTCAAATTTATTTTCTCAAATGATATGACCCCTTGTATAAACTACCAAATTTTACGGATCAGACATTCCTATTAATAGAAAACATTGCTGACAGTTATAGTTTTCCTTTAACACACAAATGATCATAAAGAATAAGCTAGCGAAAAAGATTAAGTGACAGGAGAATATTATTAAAACTCCATCCATAGACTTTCAGAGACTTAACTTTGAAGAAGGCTTCACAGTTTTCCTGCTTTTTCGTCTTCTTTCTATTCTTACGAACCACGCATAATTATAAGTGTACCACACAAATTAACTACATACCGTTGCATTGACATCTTATTCATATAAAAAACAGTATCTTACCAATAAACATACATCTTGTCATGCTCAGACAATTTTATCAGGATAAATGCTTAGTCTGTCTAAACCTTGTACAGCCAGGATAAATCAAGCACGTATGGAACAGCATGTCAATGAAAACCTAAAACAATTACTGTTTAGTTCGTAGACAGGCAAAAGATATCAAAAGAGGAGAGGTGAAGAGAGAAAAAACATGTCACTAACTATTACAAACATCCAAGACTTGATCTCTCAAAAAACAGAAACATTGTCAAGAGAACCCAGTTTATACAATGTCAACAATCGATAATAAGCATACACATTACGTCAATCTAATTTGACTGCATCACAATTAAAACTTACACCACTCGCTCAAAGCCAATCACATTGATATTTGAAACAATTTTTGATAACCGAAGGAAGTGTCTTAAGCTGGAATTTCCTCTTCTTCCTCGTCCTCGTACTCATCGTCAGCAGTAGCATCCTGGTACTGTTGATACTCCGCAACAAGATCGTTCATGTTACTCTCAGCCTCAGTGAACTCCATTTCGTCCATTCCTTCCCCAGTGTACCAATGCAAGAAAGCCTTGCGCCTGAACATAGCCGTGAACTGCTCACTAACTCTCCTGAACATCTCCTGGATTGAAGTTGAATTGCCAATGAAAGTGGAAGCCATTTTGAGACCCTTAGGCGGGATATCACACACGCTGGACTTCACATTATTAGGTATCCACTCAACGAAATATGAAGAATTCTTGTTCTGCACATTGATCATTTGCTCGTCTACCTCCTTTGTGCTCATCTTACCACGGAACATTGCTGATGCAGTCAAATAACGACCATGACGAGGATCAGCAGCACACATCATGTTCTTAGCATCCCACATTTGCTGTGTTAATTCAGGAACAGTCAAGGCACGGTACTGCTGAGATCCTCTAGATGTCAAGGGTGCAAATCCAACCATAAAGAAATGGAGCCGGGGGAATGGGATAAGATTAACAGCAAGCTTGCGAAGATCTGAGTTCAGTTGCCCAGGGAAACGTAGACAGCAAGTAACTCCACTCATGGTGGCAGAAATCAGGTGGTTAAGGTCACCAACTGTAATCAAAACCAGAAATTAATTAATTAGAAAAATTGAACTTCCAACTAGTCTCCTGTTTGCTTCAAGGCCCCATATAATTTATTCATAAACTAACAGTTGTCGGGTAATATATGGAGGTATCAAAATTGATCCAGCAGTGGCGAAAAATGTACAATTGATTAAGAACTGAAAAATTAAGGTGATCTGGTGGGTTAAATTTTATTCAGGTGAAAGAACCACAAAAAATCTAATCTTCCAAACTTTTGAAAAAACGTCCATAAGAACAACAATTTTAGAAGCATCAATTCTTTCGAAATCGATTGCATAAAAATCTCAAATAAAGTGACCATATGCCATTAGAGATAGTGACTGAAAAGCAAATTGATAGAAGAAGTTAAACAACAACACCCACCAGCAACGAGCAAGACACAAGACCTAACCCTACTTGAATACCCCCCATGGCCCCACTAACACAACGACATTTCATCCCTATTAGAATAAACTTCTCCACAAAACTTGAACAAGATAAAAATAAGATAAATGAAATCAACTTCTCCCACAGGCTAAAACTAGCTTATACAGAACCTAATTGAAAGAAATTCTCTCTTAATATTCCAAAAGGTTGATTTTAACTTACATAGAAGTTAATTTTACTTTGTTTTTATTTCATTTTCCTAGAAGCGTTATCCACTCAGAGACTTAAATCTAATTTAAATCGTGAAATTGAAAGTTAAAAAAAAAAAGATAACTACAGAAAACATTTACTCATCTTTTCAACACACAACAACAGAACAACACCAACAAAAAGTGATTAAGAAAAAGAGAAACAAGAAACGTACAGGTGGGTGTAGCGAGCTTGAGGGTCCTGAAACAAATGTCGTAGAGAGCCTCATTGTCCAGAACCATGCACTCATCAGCGTTCTCTACAAGCTGATGAACAGAGAGCGTAGCATTGTAAGGCTCCACAACGGTGTCAGAAACCTTAGGAGAAGGGAACACCGAAAACGTCAACATCATCCGATCTGGATACTCCTCACGAATCTTTGAGATCAAAAGCGTCCCCATGCCGGAACCCGTTCCACCCCCAAGAGAATGGCACACCTGAAACCCTGCCACGTCACCACCAGTCCAGTTCCATCAAAAACACGAGCAAATCAATTGAAATTAGTGAGAAACTGGGAAATTAAAAGTTGCGGTGGTACCTTGCAAGCAATCGCAATTTTCGGCTTCCTTGCGAACGACGTCGAGGACTGAATCGATGAGTTCCGCGCCTTCAGTGTAGTGGCCTTTAGCCCAGTTGTTACCGGCGCCGGACTGGCCGAAGACAAAGTTGTCGGGGCGGAAGATCTGGCCGTAGGGGCCGGATCTGACGGAGTCCATGGTGCCGGGTTCAAGATCCATGAGGACGGCGCGTGGAACGTACCTTCCGCCGCTGGCTTCATTATAGTAGACGTTGATGCGTTCGAGCTGGAGCTCGGAGTCGCCGCTGTACTTTCCGGTGTGGTCGATGCCGTGCTCGTCGCAGATGACCTCCCAGAACTTGGCTCCGATCTGGTTACCGCATTGCCCTCCCTGGATGTGCAAGATTTCTCTCATTTTCGACCGCGAGTGTGCAAGAACGTGAGAGACAGGAAATTAGGGTTTGAAGAAACTTGGGATTGGTTTCGAAGGAAATGGAAATGAATGAGAGGGGTCAATGGTGGGGAGAATTTGAAGGACGGGTTTGTTTTGTAATTGTGTTATGTCCTGAGGGCTTTTTCGGAATAGACTGGATTTTTTTTAAATCAGTGCTTTGCTGTGCTGAGCTGTGAATTGCGATAAGGAACCAACCAAACGACACTGTTCTGGAACCGTTTCATCTCTCACCGTTGATGCCACACCAGAGACTGTTACCCTTTCACTTTCTGTTGCGTTGTCTCTTACAAAAAGATGGCATTGTAAAAATTTCTTGCATCTAACCAAATTACAAATCCATTACACTTGCAAAAGTTAACTGTATATTAAATATAAAATGTATATTTTAAAAAAAATTTGTATTAGTTATACAGAAATTTATACAATAATATTTTATGCTTACTATCTCTATCTATCACATTATTTATCGAAGGGTTTTTTCATATAATCAAATCTAGAAAGAACAGTTGGGTTGGACCAAATGAAATTCTTAATTTGAATTTTACAAAAAAAGGAAATGAAACATTAGTTCATTTTGGAAGAATTTAATGGTACGAGAATGGATATTTCGAATAAAAAGATAGGCAAATTGAGTAGGTGATTTCTTTATTTATTATTTATTTATGAATATTCCAATTTGAATTATAATTTATTAAGAACTGTGTTATGGAATATTAAAATGGCAGTTGAATGAGTGAGGTGGGCCGGTGAGAATTGATGGCTTATAGCCCAACCCAGCTGTCAATAATTTCTCCAAATTTTCGATCCAACATTTCAATAAACAGTCACGAGTGGTTGTTGATGAGTTCTACAATAAAATAAAAATTTATCTTTAAATGAGAGAAAAATAGATAGTGTAATTTAAATTTGAAGTACAATTAGAAAGTAATTAAATGAGAGAAAAATAGATAGTGTAATTTACATTTGAATGATGTTAAGTATACCATTAGAGTGGGTGAGTGGACATTGTTGAAAAGATAAGATTTTGGAATGAGTCGTAGGTAAAGTGGGAACAATCTAATTCAAATTTTCATTTGTATGTTTCTGTTGCCTGCAACAACTACGACGCTCCTCCCTTTGACTTCATCATCAAACACACATAACACAAAACTATAACCCATCCTCACTTTTCAAATCTCTGTTTCGTTCCGTTTAAATTTTCGAAAATAATCATTCTTATGAAATGCTTTCAAAAGTGTTTTGAAGTTTTGAATGAGACAAACATTAGGTAATGATGAGCATGTACAACTGCACAGACCCAATTCTTGAATCTGAGTGTGACCCCTATTTTTTGACTTCTTGTGATTCAAATAAAAGTTTTCACACTGTGCGACCCCTTTCTAGATTTTCCTCCTTTATTTTCGGCCCACTTTGCTGAAAAAAGTTGCACTGATTTCATCAGATCGGCCCATATCAAAACAAATAAAATAATTATTAAATGCACTCCCTTAAATGATAAATATACTTTTTGTTATATTTTCATTATTTATTTTTCAAATTTACCTCTTTGTTAGAAACTAATTGAAATGATTTAAAAGTAACAATCTATATAAAAAAACTACAAATAAGCATAATGGAATAATATAATGTAATTGAATTTGTTTACTTTCAATATTTAATTTTCATATGTCTTCCGAGTAAGAATTTATTACAAAGATATTAGATTATAATATGATTTGAGTGAAACCTAAATAAGAGGTTACTACTATTTTTAATTTGAAATATTAAAATAATGTGCTTAGGAATTTTATTACATGGTACTCAGTTTCTTTTATATAATATAAAATATAGACTCATACTTTGTTTCCAACGTATAATTCACATATGTTATTTTTAGCATCAAATTTTCATTTATTTTTCTTGTTTGATTTTTCACGTTGTCATTTTTTTCTTTTACTTTTTGATCAAGTTATACTTCAATTCATTATTTATATTGTTCACTCTCTTTGAAAAGATAAAAGAGGTGTATTCATAATGAAGTAGGTGTATTTGGCAATTTCAATAGCATGTGATTTTCTTATCCAGGTCCCCCAAATAATGAAGTAGGTGTATTTGGCGCGTGTGATTTTCTTAATAATAAAAGTATCCAAAAGTCTCGTGTTGGGCCTAATTTGAAGTGAGCTAAGACAGTATTATCGAAGTTAAATTTTGTATCTCTATAATATTATCTGTTTGAAAGATATCTTTCCTTTATAATTTTATTCTTAGATGATATTTGAGTGAATTAAAGAGATAATAATAATATATAAGAAGTACCCTCTACCGACTCCTAAGTAGATTTGTAGACCCGCGGAATCAATTTCCATTTTCCAACCAATTTTGAATGAATGTTTGATCCTTTTTTTATTTTGGTTTGGTGAGGTTGCCGGTGTCCCTAAGAATGGAGCGTCAGAAATCTCCAAACTCGGTAACTCACCTTGCCCCTTCACCACCAGACATCTACGTGTGCCACCTCTTAAACAAAATAATACCATATCTCCATGCCTAATTCTCTATTCGCAAGGAACCTTATCCCACGTCCACAACACTTTCTTCAACACCCGAAATATTCAAATTATTTTTGTCATTATAACCGATCAATTTCCATTAATTATGTCATTAATGATGTCTCTATCCTTCATTTGATTAAATTAATGTATGAGCAGGGAAGCTGAAGTGACAAGGACATTTTTTTGTTCATTAGTTTGGTATGTTAGTTAGCAGGCTTGATTGACGTGCATTTATAACGTGTGTTATTGCGTTAGGTGATGAAGATTGAAATTTGGGGATAAAAGGTGTCTTCTTTTGTCTGATTGATCACCCCAGTTGCCTTCAGCACAATCAATTTCAACAATCTTGTTCTGTAAAAGTTGTTGATTCAATCTACCAAGGATTTCAAATGTTCCTCTAGCTAAATATCCCTCAAGATGTAACAAAACTAAATGCGAGGTGCTTGCAAAGGTTAGTAATGGCTAATTAAGGACCACGGGTGGCCCATAACTTCAGAAGTGACCACTAACCAGAACCAGAAAATCCGTTTCTAATAACATCAGACAAATTATACCTATTAAATGAGATGTGTTGGGGGAAGGTTTATGCATCAGCTCAATGCACCGCACCTCACAATCAATGACTAATACCTGCAGAACTTATTCTAACATTGATAGCAAAAGAGAAAGAAATCTGGTATTCGAGGTACCAGGCCTCCAGAGAGAAAAGAGAATTTCAATGTAAAAATATTCTTCCCCATTCAAAGGTTCATTACACTGCTTTTATTGCATGCATAATGGTTTCCGCATATCACGGTAACCATGTAACAGAAAAGATTCCTATTTCATAAAAGACAAAATAACAATTTAACTTTCTCAGTGCACGTAATCCTCCCAATTTGATGGCCGCATAATACGTCTTTTGGGCCTAGTGTTGACAGCTTCAATTGGCCCATTCTCTTCCTCAGTGATTGTTGCATCATTCGTCACGTCAGGCAAAAGAACCTTGTCCTCAAGGTTGAAAGTACGTTTGATATCACCCCAAGGTTCCCACGTAGCTTCCTCGGGGGAGAGTCCTTGCCATTGCACCAGAACTTCTAGTTGAGGTGAGTCATTTGCAGTGGTTTCACGGGTGTCTAAAATAACTAATGGACTAAGTAAGGGTCCATTATTATAAGTACCCAATGGTAGTGTTCCTGGTTCCTGAGGAGGAGAACCACTGTGAGCTTTCAAAACAGAGCAGTGAAAGACCGGGTGAATTTTTGAAGTGTCTGGAAGATCTAAACGATAGGCCACTGGGCCAATCCGACTGAGAATTTGAAATGGACCAAAATAGCGTTTTGCAAGTTTTTGTGGGGTTTTATCCTTAAGCGAAGTTTGGCGATATGGGCGGAGTTTGACGTAAACCCACGCACCTACCTCATACTGAACATCACGACGGTGAGCATCCGCCATTGCCTTCATTCGGGCTTGAGCTTTCTGCAAATTTTGACGTAAGCGAGACAAAATGTGGTCCCGTGAGCTAAGCAAGTGATCAACAGCTTCAACTTGAGAGTGGCCCAAAATATACCCTGGCAAGGAAGGAGGAGAACGACCGTATACAACTTCAAATGGGGTGTAACCGGTAGCCGAATGAATAGTAGTGTTGTAACACCATTCAGCCCAAGGGATGTATTGACTCCATTTTGATGGCTGGGCATGACAAAAAGCACGTAAATATTGTTCAAGAGTGCGATTAAGAACCTCCGTCTGTCCGTCGGTCTGGGGGTGGTAAGCAGAAGACATTCGCAACTGTGTGCCACTGGCTTTGAATAACTCTTGCCAAAATTTGCTCAGAAATAAAGGGTCACGATCGGAAACAATACTTTTGGGCATGCCGTGGAGTTTGCCAACTACATCAAAGAAAAGCATAGCCACTTGATAAGCTGAGAACTGAGTAGGAAGCATGGCAAAATGGGCGGCTTTGGAGAAACGATCAACAACCACAAAAATGGAAGTGTACCCATGTGACGGTGGTAAGCCAGTAATAAAGTCCATGGCCAAATCTTCCCAAACACGATGCGGCAGCGGAAGAGGCTGAAGTAACCCAGCAGGTTTCTGAGGCACATATT
>Ga0214543_1010234_pt1 | contig 14032 bp, 11 predicted proteins | sample CNSS2metaG_FD_160094 | JGI IMG/M metagenome (GOLD analysis project Ga0214543, IMG submission 160094) | Root nodule microbial communities from cowpea collected in UCLA plant growth center, Los Angeles, California, USA - CNSS2 | ecosystem: Host-associated > Plants > Roots > Nodule | place: USA...
GGGGGATGGAGAGGAGGGCGGAGGGGAGTTTGACGGGGCGGCCGAAGAAGCCGTGGAAGACGCTGTGGGTGATGGAGGCGAGGGCGCAGAGGGAGAAGAGGGGGAGGGAGAGGAGGAAGAGGATGAGGGGGAGGGAGAAGGGGGTTAGGGTTAGGGTTTGGGAAGAGAGTTGGAGGTGTGTGTTTTGGGATTGGTGAGGGGATAAGAGAGGGAAGAGGAAGGGGGAGACGATGATGGAGAAGGAGAGAGGGAGGAGGAAGATGACCGAGAGGGCCAGGAAGTGGCGGGAGTGGGCGTCGATTATGCGTTTGGATTCCGATAGAATGCCCCAGAGGTTCAGGCTCGTTGCTCCTGCCATCACTGCACCTGCTGCGTCAATTTCGTCAGGCTACACCACGGACGAAGGAGGAAGGGGGTGCCGTGTGGATCGCAAATTGCACATAAATGGGGAAGAGTTATTGGATAAATAAATAAATAATAAACTTACGTCGTTTCGACTTCTTGCATCCACCTGCCATGCCATGTCTCACTCATCTATTTTTCCTTCTAACTTAAAACCTAGAAATGATTTCTTTTTTCCAAATTAATATTGTGTTTAAATTTTCGAAAACACTATTAATTTTTTTTCCATGTTTAAATTAAGAATGTGCTTTTTTTCAAGAAATGAAGAAAATTTCTAATCTAATTATCTTTATTCAAGCTTATATTTTAATTTTATTTTAATATATTTATTTTAAAATTAAATTTATAATTTTAGATTTTAATTTTAATTAATTTAATTGGATTATATTAGCGTAAATTAAATAATTTTTAATTTTGAAAATTAAAAATTAATGAGATTCAATTTAAATCATGAAAGGTTAAATGAGATAAAATTGGATCAAAAATACCAAATTCATGCAACGTCGAATATGTTGTGACCAATTGTATTAGGTCACACCAAAGTCAAGTTAAGCTAGACTAAACACATGTGAGACTAAGTTGAATCAATCCTCCGATTGAGTTCATGTCAGGCTAAGTAGGAATTAGCACAAGTCAAGTTGGGTTGAGTCACTCGAGACCCATTTAAGACAAAATCAACATATTCACCTTATGTCAAATCAATTTAGGCACATTTCAAGTTAAGTTAGTCTGGGTCTATGTAAGATAAAATTGAACTAAGACCAAGTCAATCTAAGTTGAACCAAGTTAACATGAGTTGAATCAATCAGGGCCGAGGTAAATTTGACTATGCTAGAGTCCACATTAAACAAGGTATAGGTCAAATTTAGTCAAACCCAAATGGCCTAGCTCGAGAAAGGTATGTTGGTTCAAAGTCATGTAAGGTTGGGTCAAGTGGGGCCAACCTTAATTTAGGTTGGATCAAGTTGAGGACAAGCAAGTTAGGTTGGGTCAGATCTAAATCAAGTTGGGATTGAGTTGGTTAGACCTAGTCAAGTTAGGTCGACCTTAGGTTAGTTTGGGTCATGTTGTGCCTTGCCCATGTTTGGATGAGCCAGACTTGGTCGGGACTAATCAAGCTCAAGTCAATATTAAGCCAACCTTAATTCATACTAAGTTTGATTGGATTAAAGTCATGTCAGGATGTGTTTGACATTAAACACACTTTAGGTTGTGTTTAGTAGGGTTGAGCCTATGTTAGGTTGGGTCTAGTTGTGTCAAATCCAAATCAAGGCAAGTTGAGTCAAGTAAAAAAGGTTTAAGTCAAGCTAGGTTAAGCCGAGTTGGACCTATGTAAGTTTGAGTATGCTCGGGGTCCAACATTTTAATTTATAATTATATTATGTAAGTTCTCTTTAGTTACAACATCTTCAACATACCACACACATGTAATGATTATAAATATCAAACACATATTTTCATTCTCTTAGATCATCACCCATTCAAGTCTTTTTCCTTTTTGTAATGTAGTCTCACTATCAATTTCACTTGTTTTTTCACACATAGAATTCAATATTCATCATTGTGGACTACGACAGGATGTTGAACGAATGTCCCATTGAAGGGATTTCATTTTCTTCTATAACACCCAAAGTAGTCATTTTCAAAAGAGGTATCTTCCTACAAAGGATGAAACAAGTCATCATTAGACGACTTCACAAGGATGCACAACAGAGGGTACCCATTGACAATGCATTTATATTATCCAACCAGACTTGTTAGAAGGGTTAAGTCATTACATAGACATCGAGATGACAATGACAACGATGTTGAGGCATTTTTTTTGGACCTATGACTCAATTGAACTCCAAACTAGACCCAAGGTATATGTAACATTTAAAATGTTTTCATCTTCATCCACACAACCACAACCCATACAATACTCTCCTCCACCAGCATCTCACTATGATGCCCTACATTAGTATCTACCCTCATACGACCATAAACCACATTTATTGTCCCACCAAACCACATGAAATCATATACCCAATTACTAATCGGTCCCTACATCAAAATGAAAAATGCTCACTACAATCAACACAAGATCATTAAGAAGTTGGTATGGATTAGGAATGTCAACGGGGTGGGGCAGGTGATATCGTTGTCGTTAGGCAATCAAATTACCACTACTTTAGCAACTTCAGTATTGCCAGTTAGTAGTGAAAAATTTGATCGCCTAACGACAACGATATCAAATTTGGCGCCGTTGCCGGGGATGGTTGCAGATGCAGTGGTTCTTCTTCTCCGATCTGGTGCGTGCTAGTGCAGGGATGAAGCGCAACCGTGACTGGTGGTGCTGCCATAGTTAGACGCGGATCTGGTGCAGAGAAGATGAAGCTGTCTCGCGTCTGCAATGGTTGACGCAAACTGGTGCAGGTTCGTGGTTGCGGGAAAGCTCGCGGTGGAGATTGTAGGAACGGTGGTTGCGCGAGAATCTATGGTGGTCGTGACTGGTCACGCTGGTTGCACGTTGCAGGTGCAGTGGTGGTGTTGCGGTGCTGTTTCCGACGTGAACGAAGAGGTGCGGTGCGCTACTACGGTGCTGGACGTTGCTGTGTCTGGTTCGATCTGCGGCGGTGGCTGCGGAAATGGAGCAGGTGCAGGCGCGGTGCGGAGAAGATGGAGGCGGCGCGGTGCTGCAGAGGTGATGAACGCTCGCGGGAATAAGAACTCGGGGTGGCTTCCATGGATGGTAGAGTTGCTGCTGCAGCATGGTTGCTCGCGTGGAAATGGAAGTTTGCTTCTGTAATGGAGGTTGCAGGTGCGGTGGCCGGCGAGATTGGCGGCGACGGCTGTGTGGAGGATGGTCATGGTGGCTGAAATTAGGGTTAGGGTTTCATGAGTGAGATGGAGGAGATGATGACGTGGCAAGATCTGATTGGTTAATTTGGTGAGTGGAGGATTATGACACGTGTCAACTTATGGTTGGCCTGATTTAAAAGGTGGGGATTGCCACATGGCATAATCTGGTTGAGTGGAGTTTAAGTGGTAAGAGGGGTGCAACTTAGTGAAAACTAGGGGTGCAGAACAGAGTTTTTGGTGGTCCACTTTAGAAGGAGTGTGCAAATAAAATCTGAGGGTGCATCAAGCTCCTGATTTATTCTTTTCCAGAATTTCTTGATTTTGGACTTATTTTGTAACTTTGAATATTTCAAAATCACACTATTAATTGACCAAAAACAAATTCCAGCTGCATTAACAAACGTTAGAATATCCAATAATATTTTATGCAACTAAAATCACTTTTTACGCCACTTTTACCAAACTTACTCAATAAATCCAATAATCACAAATCCTAATTAAATCAATCTTTAAGCACAGAAAATTCAATTAAATCCCAAAATTTAAATATTAAATGAGGGCAAAAATTTGAACTCATCAGCAGGTACGGATAGTAGCTCATCGTTACCCTCCTCACTGCATAATTATCTACCTCGTATTCGTCCCTATATCCATATGGGTATTTGTTATGCAGATACCCATATTTTTTTTAATATTTGCGGATATCATAGGGTACCTGGAGATATTTACAAAAAAGTTCTAAAATTATTTAACCATAAAAATGTATAAAAAATTTTGTTTAAAAATATATCAAAATGGTATGAAGTTATAAAAAATGTATAGTTATGAAAATCTAAAAAAATACCTATATAAAAATTTATTAAATATCTATATATAAAATTGAATTTTAAACCATCAATCAAAGATAACAACGTCCAAATAAATTCAAATAAAATATAATATATAACTATCATAAGTTTCAAACAAAATTCAAATAAATATAAATTCATACAAGTTGAAATTAAATTACAAAAGTAAATATTAAATCACGTTCAATACAATAGAAGTTCTTCAATTAGTGTTTGAGTCAACAACCACAATTGTACGATTGATTCCTGAAAAATAAACAAATCGATTCACTTACAATTGATATTGTTGTTTATTTTTTGAAGGAAATATTAAATAAATTATTATACAATATTTTGTATAAAATTATAATGCAAAATTATAATTTTGTACACAAAAGTATAACTTTGCTAGTATGAGGAGCATACATATAATAATTCCTTAAAATTTCTTAAATAAAGGTTGCAATAAGACAAAATTATTTAAAGTTTATGTGCTTTTAGATATGCTCGCTCGATGTCTTGTGTTGTTCGAAGCTGGAAAGACCTAAAGCGGGTCATTAAGAGTGATGTTCCTTATCTTGCCTCCCCAAAAGTATTAAGCTACAATAATTGCAAATGGATTTCCACTTTCCATCTATTTTTTGTCTTTTAAAATGATTTCATACAACCGAAATGCGTCTTTTTTTTTCAACAAACATTGTTATGCTCTGTTTGAAATGAACTTCCAGTTAAGACCTGCCTTTGTTTCTAATGTTAACATATCCTCTTTGTCCCATTTTCCTAAAGCCACACTAATTTCCTTTTTATCATTTTCACAAAACCAAAAACAAACTCTATCTCAACCACAAACTTGTACTTCTGCATTTTCAATCTCAACAATAAACCTATAGCTTCTTTAATTTATAACATAGTAGAATCAATTGTCTTCCTTAAGATATAAATGAAAAATATTTACAAACGTGGAAGGATGTTAAAGGTTGTACTTGGAAGACAACGAAGGAAGGTTACTTGAAGAATGAAGATGAGATACGCAACTATATAAAAAAAATCTAGATCACTCACTTCTTTACTAATATATATATGTATATATATATATATGTATATATATATATATGTATATATGTATATATATATATATAAAGATATCTTTGAATCTTTGCTCTAAACTTTCTTTCTCTATTTTCTCTTTCTCTCACTCTTCTTTCTCTTTCTCTCTGTCCTTTTCTTTCTCATACTTTCTCCTTTCTTTCTTTCTCACTTTCTCACCTTCTCAACTCACGTAACTTCTCTCATTCCATATATATATATATATATATATATATATATATATATATAAATATATATATATATATATATATATATATATATATATATATATCTATATCAAGTCATGTGCATGTTCTCATGCTTTTATCTAAATCATCATTGCTTTTATTAATGAAGAAATAATGTTTATCTCTTTAATTTTCTTCTTCTTCTTCTTCTTCTTTTCCTTTTTCTTTTCTTTTATCTTTTTTTTTGTTCTTCTTATGTTCTCTCTTTATCTTCTTATATCTTTAGAAGATTTTTTTTAATACACACCTATTTAATAATATTTTAATTAATATATTTTTACCTAATATATATATTTTTAAATATATATATATATATACATATTTTATTAGTTTTGTTTTCTTCTTATTGTTATTTTCAATAAGTAAAAACTACCTCATGATAAAATATATTTTTAATATTTAAACTACATCATAATAAAATATGAAATATTAGTAAAAATAGAAGATTTTCTAAGTGTTTTATTTAAAGTAAATAATACAGTTTATAAAAAAATAGGGATATTACAATACACACACACACACACACACACACACACACACATATATATATATATATATATATATATATATATATATATATATATATATATATATATATAAGGTATTTTGATAAATTAGAGATTAATGGGCATAGGTATCCACAAGTACGGATATTATGATACCCATACCCGCTTCGTTAACATGCGGTATTAAAAATACATGTACTTGTGATCCATGGGTATCCATTTATAATATTCATTTCATTCCCGTTGCGGATTTTATCCACAATACGAATTTTTTTGACATCCCTAGTCTCAATCCTTTGGTGATGATGAAGACGAAATCCTTGCGAACATTGACGACGATGAAGGGGATGACAAAAATAAGCAAGTCACAAAAATTAAACCACATCAGCTTCACCCACCCTATCAACCACTACAACACTTTGTATACTTACCAATTAAAGCAACTGTATTGAACCCAAAATTTGGTCATGCCTTGGACCGTGACACTTCATTTTCTCCTTTGGGTACACTATCTTGTAAGACGATGATTTAAGATAAAGGAAGAAGTGCAAGATGCCATAAACCGTTTTCACATTGTATCCCATTACATATACACGACTCAATTTTCAAATCTTTGTGGTGCAATATGTCAATGTTGATTGTGCCAGGAGGTACAGAGCAATTTTGTGCACCAAGGATTAATATTGAGAAATTATGAAGTTGGAAGGTGTGCACAACAATGTTTCTCCCATGATCTCACAAGACCGCAATAACTTGAGGTATTAAATGATTGGACAATGTATCCATAAAATCATCTAGGTCAACCCTTCCTCCCTAGTGTCTGTCATCATAGCTCATATAAAGTCAATCCTAAAGTATACAGTTACCTACAATAAGGCATGACTTAGAAAAGAACTGACCATAAAAAATGTTTATGTCAATGGGGAAAGTTGTATAAAAAATGGTCTTCCCTTCTAAACGCAATGCAAATTTATATTAGTGGCTTTATTTGGAAAAATGAATACCCAACCAACAACATTCTGAGACAAATAATTAGACAAGGACCACGTCATCTTAAGAGGGTAGTCTGGACATGCAAAACATGCATTGATAGTTTCATATTTTGTAAGCCAATTATATAGGTTGATGGGACGTTCTTATACAACAAATATAGAGGGACATTATTGGCCGCAGTTGCACGAGATGACTGCAACATATTACCAATTGCATTTGTTGTGGTAAAGGGTGAGACTGTTGATGTATGGTTCTTTTTCCTATACAACTTACATAGATATGTTACTCTAAAAGACAACCCTTGTCTAATTTTCAACTACCACGAAGCAATCAAGAATGAATATTCCAGAGAAGCGTAGTAGTTGAAACAATAACATTTTTGTACATATGTACTACATCCGTCACATTACACAAAAACTTCATGAGGAATCACATTACACAAAAACTTCATGAGGAAATTTAGAAATGTATTACTAAAGAAAGATGTTGTCAACATGGATAACTCGATTTTTAGTTCTCTTATGTGATTCATTTGTAATTGTAGTTTCTTTAGGTTCAGTTATTTTACTAACTACATTTCTAACAAATAATTGTAGCACATGGAATGACAAGGCTATACATTTTTTTACTATTACTACATAATCATAGAGGATAATATTGAGGCAACACAATATATAGACAATATCCCTAGAGATAAGTGAACTCTTACATGGGACAATGCCCAACAATGACAACATATGACTACCAATCTCTTTGAGTCAATGAACTTAGTACTGAAGAAAACAAGAAACCTTCCAATCTCTTTTATGGTGATGACACATACACTCGTTGTAACAAATTATTCACTAATAGAAACAAATAGATCACAACTATGATGGTTGTTGGTCATGTCTATTTTGAAGTCGCGATGAAAGCATTAGAAGATGCACAATTTAAGACAAATATTCATATAATAGTTTCCTTTGATACGAGAAACACCAATTTTTTTATATAAGAAACACAAAATCTAAGAGACATGCGATCACCAAGAAGATTTACCATATGCTTGAATGAATTGTGGTGCAATTGTGATAAATTTCAAAAATTACACCTAGTATACTCACGTGAAATTGCTTACCGTACGCAAATATAATTGCTACTATGTTTTAAAATCCTCCAAAACTTTTTCCAATAACTATAGTAACAATAACCAATTTTTCACTTTATATCATTGATTTTAACATTTAAAAATATTTATAATTTATATAAATAAACTGATATTTCACCTCATAGAATTTTTTAATATCGTCCCTCCCTCAAACTAATTAAAGTTTATCTTACACAATTTTATAAATTTGTTTAAATTAAATTTATCCACCAAACACATTTAATTTTTGTATTACTTTTTTTTTTCACTTTTTTTCTTCCTCTCCTTCAACTACTGCACAGTACTACAATTGTTTATGGAAAACGTTAGGGGTGGGCATGGATTGGATTTTTAATGATCCAATCCACATCCATTTTAAATCTAAATAATTGGACTAGATTTTTGACCCAAATCTATTTTTTTAGCAAAAGTAGTTTGGATTTTTTTTTTAAATTCAGATCCAAATAATTGGATCAAGATTTAAATCCAATCCAAATATTTGGATCAAGTTCAAAATCCAGAATCCATTTTTTATAAAAGAAATTTAAATTGAATTTTTTAAAACTTGTGTCATTGAGGCCCGAATAACCCGGATGGGCTCGACGACCCGAACGGGCTCGACGACCTGGACGGGTCGGACAACCCGGACAGACTCGACAACACGAACAGGCTTGACGATGCGAACGGGCCGGACGACCCGAATGGGCTTGATGACCCGGAAGGGCCAGACGACCCGAATGGACCCGTAAAAAATAGTCGGGCCCAATCGGGTAGTCGGGCACGTTCGAGTCGTGGGGCCCGTCTGGGTCGTCAGGTACGTCAAGGTCATCAAGCCTGTCCGAGTCGTCGGGCATGTTTGGGTCGTCTGGCCCGTCTGGGTCGTAGGGCCCGTCCGGGTCGACGCGCCCGTTCGTGTCGTCGTGCCATCCGGGGCGTAAGGCCCGGGTAGGTCGTCAGGCTCGTCTGGGTTGTCGGGCCCGTCTGGGTCGTTAGGTCCGTTCGGATGGTCTCGCCCGTTCGTGTCGTTGTGCCCATCCGGGTTGTAAGGCCCGTGTAGGCCGTCAAACTCGTGCGGGTCGTCGGGCCCGTCTGGGTCGCCGGGCTCGTCTAGGTTGTCTGCCCCATCCGGGTCATCGGGCCCGTCTGGGTTGTCGGGCTCGTCCGGGTCTTTGGGCCTGCCTGACCCGTTCGGGTCTTTGGGCTGCCTAACCTGTTTTCGTCACTTGTCTTGCCTGGTCCGTTCGGGTGTTCGGGTTCGCCTAACCTGTTCGGGTCTTCTGGTCCGCCTTACCCGTTTGATTCTTCGAGCCTGCCTGACTCGTTTGGATATTCGGGCTTGCCTAACCTGTTCGGTTCTTCGAGCCTGCTTGACCCATTCGGGTCATCGGGCCCGCTTGGCCCGTTCGGGTTTTCGAGCCCGCTTGGCCCGTTCGGATCTTCGAACCTGCTTGGCCCGTTTGGCCCGTTCGGGTCTTCGGGCTCACTCGAATTTTCCGGATCGTTGGGCCCGATCGACTCGTTCGGTTTGTCGGGCCCGCCTAGCCTGTTCATAATTTTAGGCCTGCCCAACCTCTTATGGTCGTCGGGCCTGCCCGATCCGTATAGGTCGTCGAGCAAGGTTCGTCGAAGTCTGAATTTAGCATAGTCCATCTCAACCTTTAGTCTAACCCAACTAAAAATTTAAATTGAAAATTTGGATTGGATTGTTTGGATTATCCATATTTAAAAATCTTGATTTATAAAATGGATATCCAATCCATAAAATATATAAAATGTAGATTAGATTGAAATCCATATCCATTAAATAGATTTTAAATGGATTGGATTTTTAATAAAATGAATTATAAATGGATTAGATTGGAGCAGAAGTGGATTGGATCAAGAAAATTAGATATTTTACCCACCGCTAGAGAACGTACGTGGCGAAGAACGTAAAACAAAGGTCTAAATTCGTTCCTCAGATAACAGAGAAAAAGTATAGGGCAATTTTGGGTGGCAGGAAGAACCGAATTCCGTGCGTGAAGAGAATGTGGTCTAGTGAAGGAAGTAAAAAAGCTGAAGTGCTGAATCATTGATTTTATTATCTACATTGCAAAACACATTTTTGTATAACAATCAAACTAAGTGTTGAATCAACACATGCAACTGACCCTGTGCAAGAGTCAGGATTCCATGCTAGTTTATTACATGAAGGAATGGCAAGAAATTAGGAGTTTTTACCTACCTAAAACCACAAGAATTGACACTTGAGTGCCACCAAATCTTGTAAAACATAAGTATAAATAAATAAAAAAGAGAGGAAGAGAAATGCAATTATAAGAATAAGAATAGGATGATGAAATGCATTTTGTGGAGAAAGTGTTTTTCCCTTTCAAGCCACCACTGCAGGCATGTCCTTGAGCCATGGATCTAGTGGCTTGCCAATGGAGAAAACTATAAACCCAATTTCCCTGGCCTTTTTCACATCCACAACATTCCTGCCATCAAATATAAATGCTGGCTTCTGCATGCTGTCATAAACTTTCTTGTAATCAAGTTTCTTGAACTCATCCCACTCAGTCAGAATGCAAACACCATGTGCATCCTTCACAGCCTCATAAGCATCCCAAACCACAGAAACTTGTTTTATGGAAGTGGGGCTTGGAGGTTGAAGATGAGCAGGGTGGTCCTTATCAAACTTCCTCATTGAAAGGTCCTTTGTGATCTGGTCTTCAGTGACCTGAGGATCATATATACTCAACTTGGCCTTGTCTCCCAATAGCCCCTTGCATACATCAATTGCAGGGGTCTCCCTAGTGTCACCTGTGTCCTTCTTGAAAGCAAAACCAAGAACTGCAATCTTCTTGTTTGAAATTGTGTTGAACATTGAGGACACAACACGGTTCACAAATCTTGTCTTTTGATAGTCATTCACCTTAACCACTTGCTTCCAGTAATTTGCCACCTCAGGAAGCCCATTGCACTCGCAGATATACACCAAGTTCATTATGTCCTTCTGGAAGCAAGACCCACCAAACCCAACACTCGCATTCAAGAACTTTGGACCAACCCTTGAGTCTGTCCCAATGGAGTGGGACACCTGTGCCACATCAGCACCAGTTGCCTCACACAGTGCTGACATCGCATTCACAGAAGAGATTCTCTGTGCCAGAAAGGCATTGGCAGCAAGCTTTGAAAGTTCAGCAGACCACAAATTGGTGCACAGGATTTTCTCCACAGGAACCCAATTTGCATACACTTCTTTCAGAGTTTGTATGGCCTTTTGCCCATCTGGGGTCTCCCTCCCTCCAATCAGGACTCTATCTGGTTTGAATAGGTCTTCAATTGCTGTTCCCTCAGCAAGAAATTCTGGGTTTGAGAGAATGGTGAAATTGATGCCTTTGTTGTTGTGAGTCAGGATCCTCTCAATTGCCTCTGCTGTCTTCACAGGGACTGTAGATTTTTCAACCACAATTTTGTCTGATTTTGAAACATCAGCAATCATCCTCGCAGCACTCTCCCAGTAAGTCAAATCAGCTGCTTTGCCAGCTCCAAGACCATGAGTTTTTGTTGGGGTGTTCACCGACACAAACACTATATCAGCCTCCGAAACATGCTTCTCCACATCGGTGCTGAAGAACAGATTCTTCCCCCTGCACTGCTTCACCACATCATCCAGCCCCGGCTCATAGATCGGAAGGTGTTCGCTGTTCCACCCGTTGATTCTCTGCGAGGATATATCCACCACAGTTACCACAACCTTAGGACACTTCAATGCAATCACGGCCATGGTGGGTCCTCCCACATACCCAGCTCCAATGCAACAAATCTTCACCATTTTTGTTCTCTCTCACAGCACCCTATACACAGATCAATATCAAACAACACAATAACAACAGCAACATAATTACTTCCCACAAATTCAAAGACCTGAAATATATATATATGCATGTCCTCGATTTGTGTGTGAGTGTGTGTGGATTACACTATTACGTGACGTTGTGACAATAATGTCGCAGAATAGAATGATTCCGGTGATTATAAATCATGTACGTACATGTTCATTTGATGAGATAAATTTAGAGATCTAATTTTCAATTCGGAGATACATGAAAAAATAAAAAATCGTAAATCCAGAGGGCATTCAATCATAAAAATGGAACTCAAATGTTTTATTCAATTGTTGTTTTATAGTTTCTACACAAGCATGCAAACAAACGACACGAGACAAATTGAAGAATCTGAAACTGCAGCATATATAATAGAATAACAGATCTATGGCATGTCACAGAAAAACACAGAGATAAAAGAGATTTAATAAATTACCTTTTGTGATAGATGAAAAGAAGATAGTGGGGAGGAATAATAGAAATTTGTTGTTTTTGTTTGTGGGGGAATGAATCATGAAGCAGCAGCATGTGGATTGGATCTATTTATTATGTGGAGTTACACACGTAACTCACCCAGGTATTTCGTCGATAAAATAACATGCATTACCTTGCCATTCATTTTTAACACTTCCATCATCTTACACCAAAGACTTTTTTCTTTCTTTTTTTGGTTAGTGTCACTGAATAGTTTGTGAATTAAATTAGACTGGTGGTTTGGGAAGATTGCTTTTATTGTTTTTTAATTTAATTTAGAGTGGTGCTACTACATTTTCTAAATTCATTCTAATTTTTTTCACCATTTTTTCTACAAAAACCAAATTAATTTTCACTTCAGATTTAATTAATCATTTTACATAAAATTTAATATTTGCTACTACATTTTTAAAATTCATTCTAAACTTTTTCACCAATTTTTCTACAAAAGCAAATTATATTTCACCTCACATAACTTTTTAATTTCTTTCTTTCTCCAATCAATTAAAATTTATTTTACACAAATTTAATTGATTTCTTTTAACAAACTGTTTTCGTAGAAATACATTATTTTTAATCTTTATTACTTTTTGTTTATTTTTCTTCTTTTTCCTCTTGCTCCTCTTGTGTTCTTTCCTCTATCAGAACCGGTACTCTAAAATTAGCTTGTCGAAAACGAACTCCAATTACATTTTATGAGCCTTTTTTTTTTATCTTTCCCCTCAGTTTTCCTTTAACCTTTTCTACTTTTGGGTTAAAATATACTATAATATATTAGATTTAAATATTTAATAACTGATAAATACTCTATATATTATTAAATTAATTTCTGATTTAGATATGTTGTAAAATCCTCTTTTTTGCCCTAAAAAAAATTTAAAGGAGCCTAACCCATATGTTGGACTTAAGGGTTGGCCCATAGGGTGCACAAGACTCTAAACAGCCCTAACACTTTCATTATGCTCATTTGCCAGAAACAACTCCTTCCCTCTCTTAGAGCAGCAGCCAAGCTCTGCTAGGGTTTTACTTCCACTTTCCGTTGAGCCAGAAGAACTCCATTCATTCCACGTAAGTTGATCTTCCAACTGATATTTTCTCTATTCGGGTTTTGCTGTCTTGGTTCCAACTAAGGTTTTCCCTTATTGACCTTGTTTCCTTTTTGTTCCACTAAGTTCCAGCTCACTAAGCTGCTCCCGAAGCTACGGTACTCACTGTTTGAGTGTACGAGTCGTTTGCTAGCTCTTTCTAGGTAAGGGAAGCTAGGGTTTTGTATTCTAAATCTATTTCTGCTTGCTCTTGGTTCTGTGTTGCATTTCTGATGCTTGTATTATGTCCACGATGAGATGGATATGCATGGTTTTCTGTTTGGACGAATCTCTGGTTTTACAGGCGTAGAACAACGAGGGAGAACTGCTACTTTCGCTCGAGCGAGCTCGCCTCGCCTAGACGAGTGATGAAGGATTATCTTGTTTCTTTTTAAGATTGTTGAATATGGTGTGAGTTGATTAAGAAAGCTAAGTGAAATCCCCACTCGACATTAAGATAGCAAGCTATCTAGATGTGAAGGTTCCTTTCACAAAGCTCAAGAGAAGAAGATGATGGATTGATTCAAAACAAAAAGGAAATGGAAAACACATAAACCATAGAAAACCAAGAACAA
>Ga0214543_1010241_pt1 | contig 14028 bp, 14 predicted proteins | sample CNSS2metaG_FD_160094 | JGI IMG/M metagenome (GOLD analysis project Ga0214543, IMG submission 160094) | Root nodule microbial communities from cowpea collected in UCLA plant growth center, Los Angeles, California, USA - CNSS2 | ecosystem: Host-associated > Plants > Roots > Nodule | place: USA...
TATTGTGAATTTTCAATCAAAATCGGTGACAATGAAAACTGTGAATAATATTAATCACTACTGCTGAAGTTGAACGTAGTAAACAGTAATCAGTACAAATACTTTGACCGTGTGAATAAATAAACATGTCATTGACAAACACAAACTCTAATAACAAAAGGTCTTTGGTTATGCCATGTTGATCATCCCAAATGATCCAAAAAATGTCGTTCTTGTTGATACTAGTTCCTGAAAAAAAAAACAATTACAATATTAAGCTATCATAAATATAAGGCAAAATTAAACATGTTTCTACTGTGATATACCTAATGATCTGTTCTGTAACAATAAGTTGTTGATTACTTTCTATTGATGTTAAAAGTGATAAAAAGCCTGTGCACTGGACATCATAAACTTGGGCATGGTATAGGGGTAATTAATTATTTCCATTAAATAGCATAAGAAGATATAGTTATGAAACGAATACTAACCATGTTGGTTGTGGTACCACTTTGAGCATTCAAAATTTCATTAGCTGGTGCAATTGAAGTATGATGTTCCCCATCCTAAAATGCATGTCCATAAATCAAATTAACAACTGGACAACCTGCATATTAAAAAATGGTACTCTGAATACAAATAATAAATACATACAGTGGCATTTCGAGAAGCTTTATTCCTAGCTGCTGCACTTTTTTTTTTTGCATATCTTCTCTACCGTTGATTGCATCCTTGTACCTCGTGGTCGACCATTTCTTTTAACGTGAATTGGACTTCCGGATCGTTGTTTGGTGAGCACCACTATTAATTGGAGAAGAAATTTGCACATTTGTTTGTTCATAGTTTTCTAATATTGTGGAACAAGATAACGAAGGATTCCTTGATAATAAGTCTAATTGGGAACACAAGAATTTTGTACCCCTCTCGCTTTGGCATGCAAACTCAGCAATGTCATAGAACTTTTTACACAATAAGTCATACCTACGAACAGTGGGTTCGTCTTTCTTAGTGTTATATGATGCTCTTATCAAAGTATGCCTTCGCAATATGCGTTTGCTCCATCGACTTAAAATATACTTTTGTGATACAAATTTTACCTCCTCTTGGGCAAGGACCATCAAGCTGTGGCGGCAAAGAACTCCTCTAAACTCAAAAAGCCGACAAGTGCATTCAATGTCTTTTGTCACAACATCAAATATAACTTCATTATATTTGTCTGCACTTTGGTCTTTCCATATCAACACCTCTTTAACAATATATTTTGCCTTACACCATGAACTTCAACACTTTTGATATTACAATTCATCTTACACCTAAGCTCATTTTGCACTTCACCAAACTTCGCATGAGTGTATCCATCTTGAAATTGTCTCTCAATAAATGACTGAGACCCACATGGAAGGATAGTATTAGCAAAAGCAAAATCTGCTTCACACTCTTTCTCCGCCTTAGAATGAAGGGCGTTGTCATATTGGACAACAAACTGCTGGAATGTTGTAGTAGAGTTGATGAACCCATCAAAGAAAGCATTCATTCCCTCACTTCTTTGAGTTGTGGACATGCCTGCCCAAAAATGACATTTCAAATAACAAGGAACCCATCGACGTCTTTCTTCGTAAAGAGTGTAAAGCCATTCGTTAAGTTGAAGATCATACTTTTCAATGAATTTTGCCCACCCATTCTCAAAATCTTCAGCACTATCTGACTCATATACCAATTCTTTTACACCATGCTTGATTTCCTTGTATTTGGTATATCCCACTAATTTTTTAGGTAGTTTTTTCATGATGTGCCAAAGGCACCAACGATGTCGTGTGTTGGGGAAGACAATTTCAATGGCATTTTGCATGGCCTTGCATTGATCAGTGACAATTCCTACAGGGGCTTTATTTCCCATGCATCGCAACCAACTTCGAAATAGCCACACAAACGTACAAGTATCTTCAGCACATAGAAGCCCACACTCTAATAAGATTGACTGACTATGGTGATTAACACCCACAAATGGTGCAAAAGGCATATCGTACTTATTAGTTAAGTATGTGGTGTCGAAGGACACAATGTCACCAAAATCTGCACATGCAGCCCGACTCCTTCTGTCTGCCCAAAATATATTGGTTATGCGATTATCTCTATCAACATCAATTTCAAAAAAGAAGTCTTTGTTCAACTCCCTCATACTGGAAAAATGATTTAATAAAGCTTGTCTGTCACCTTCCTTCCTTCCTCTCAATCATCATTGCATTCAAGTTTACAAGTTCTTTTTGCAATTCCCCTAGCACACTTTCTTGATGTTCAACAACTTTAATTAAGTCAACTATTTTAGTACCCTTAGTTTGACGTCCATATACCTCAAAACCTTCTTTAACGAAGGAATTGGTCAGCTCTTCTGCAGAGGCAGCAACATCTGCAACAACCTGAAGCAATTCACAACAAACTTCAATCAGTATAGATGACAGATTTAGGAAAAAAATCAAACAACAAAATACCTAACTTAAGGTGTTATTTGTCAAACTCCTTTTAATTACATTGTCCCCTGCTTTCATTTCCATCTAATGCAAGATTCTGGGAAACTTTGTCGTGCGCTGACAATCCTTTAAATTCAGAATCAAAAAATGGTCAAAAGACCAAAACTGCCACAATTGTAATCAAAATCAGTCAAAACTCATAACCAAATATTTTAAACTGATCAAACAAGTTTGAAATTAATTTAACATATAGTACCTATAACAAATAAACACATCCAACTACATGGAAGTGTTTGCTACTTTGTTTCTCCTTCAAGAACAATTTAGCTTCACATATACTGCCAACCAAAAACTCATACACCACTCGACCCCAATTAAATTTCCCAATACTACCAAGGTCATCAACAATGTTGAACAAAATAGAAAAAACTGTTCCACTACGATTGGGCAACAAAAACTCAGAAATTGCTAACAAAACGTAAAGCTTACCAAAATCCTCTAAACAAAGCACTTTAATATGTTTTAAGATGTAATCATATACCATTTCGATATCAACAACTTTGGAAGCTCCTAATAAATTCCTTGAATCACTATTTATCCCTTCCTGGTTTAAATCAATGTTCTCACCAACCATTCCCAAACCTAGACCAAGACATACATCTAAATAGGTAAATCCAACAACTTCTGTACTCATGTGAAACCCCCTCAACCTTTCCACCCACCTACTAATTAAGGACTCAAAAGATTCCTAGATATTTTAATAGACTCTTTCAACTCAACCATCCATCCAAATGGTGTTCCTCGGATAAATGACTTTTGCTCATCTGTTAACTTCTTATTCAAACTACCAATCAATTTTGTCCGGCATGAATGCCTAAAACAAATCTGGAACAATAAAAAAAAAATAATTATGTCATTTTTATCATAACAAATTTCAAAATAAATTGAATTCCAAAATTTATCAATACCTTGCGGTCAACATTGAATTCACTTCCCTCACTGACTGCAACCATATTTATGACCTGAATACATAACCCCAGATAATCACCCAATAATCAATTATGGAATAAAATAATATGGAAGTTAAAAAGATTGAGTCAAACCACATGCTTCCAAAAAATTCAACACAGGTCATCACTTATGAGCAAATATGTCATCATCAATAAATCATACAACTTTAATCCACTTGGGTTTGAAACCACATCAAAGAGATAATTTCAAATGAAATCACACTATCCATACTTAATCACCCCATAATCAACTATTGAGTGCTATCAGATGAAAGATAAAAAAAATTCAGTCATACCACAAGCTTCTAGAAAATTCAACACAGATCATCACTTGTGACCAAACAGGTCATCACTCATACATCACACAAGTGTAATCAAGTTGGCTATGAAACCATATCAAAGAGATAATTACAAATTAACTCACATTATCCAAACAGAATCACCGAATAATCAATTATGGAATAAAATAATATGGAAGTTAAAAAGATTGAGTCAAACCACATGATTGCAAAAAGTGCAGTACAAGTCATCACTTATGAGCAAACAGGTCATCATCAATAAATCATACAACTTTAATCCACTTGGGTTTGAAACCACATAAAAGAGATAATTTCAAATGAAATCACACTATCCATACTTAATCACCCCATAATCAACTATTGAGTGCTATCACATGAAAGATCAAAAAAATTCAGTCATACCATAAGCTTCCAGAAAATTCAACACAGATCATCACTGGTGACCAAACAGGTCATCACTCATACATTACACAAGTGTAATCAAGTTGGCAATGAAACCACATCAAAGAGATAATTACAAATTAACTCACATTATCCAAACAAAATCACCCAATAATCAATTATGGAATAAAATAATATGGAAGTTAAAAAGATTGAGTCAAACCAAATGATTCCAAAAAATGCAGCACAAGTCATCTCTTGGATGCACACAAGTCATCATCAATAAATCATACAAGTTTAACCCACTTGGTTTTGAAACCACATCAAAGAGATAACTACAAAAGAACGCATATTACCCATACTTAATCACCCCATAATAAACTATTGACTGGTATGAATTCAAAAAATTGAGTCAAACCACATTATTGCACAAAATGCACCACAGGTCATCACTTGTGAGCAAACAGGTCATCATAATAAAATAAGACAGATTTCACCAACCTAGTTAGAAAACTAGTATTGATGCACCTATCAAAGCACCAAAATCACAGAAACGGAAAAATAACACAAACTTACCAACCACCGCCTGAATCGAACAACTGAAAGCACCAAAAACCCTAACTTCGCAAGCTTCATCTTCGATTACAGTGTTGTGGTCATTCACCTGTACAAGATAGATGATAAATTTGCCTTTAAATAATAACTCACTCGACTATGCAGGCGAAAACCAAAAAAAAATCTCAGTTCCTTAACCAAAAAACCCACAACGACATCTTCGAAAAAAAATACCACAAACCTATTGACGTAGTGGAGAAACGCACAAAAAAAAGAACATACCTACGAACCACGATGCTGAATCCAACAATGGAGACAAACAAAAACCCTAACTCTGGGAGGATCGTCTTCTCCCTTCGTCTTCTCTCTTCGTCTTCTCCCTTCGTCTTCTTCGACTCACTAAAACACACGTATTCTCCTTTCTTCCTTTATCCTTTCTTCCTTTCTCCTTTCGAGTGGATTTTCCCTTTCTTTCTTTCTTTTCCCTTTTTTCGTTTTTGCTTTCTCTGCGCAACCCACTCTCCAAAGAAAACCTAATTTCCCACCCTTTCAATTTTCACGCCCAAACCCACTCTCCAAAACGTGTTTCTGACCCGCTCAATTTTCACGCCCACACCCACTCTCCAAAACGTGCCACGTCTCAAGTAAGATGCTTTAATAAAATTAATTTTAATTTAAAAAATAAAATCCACCTGTGCATGCCACGTCATGGAGTCAAGTACGGAGTCAAAATATGGAGTCACTTTATCATTTTCCATCTTATAAATACTAGAAAATATGATGCTAATATCATGGTCCAAAGCCATAACAATATAATTTAAAATTGTCAACTTCAATGAAAATCATGACCCTAATGTATTAGAATATCATTCTTATAAGTGTATTCTATTTTTATTAAAACATTCTAGAGTATGCTAGTTGTTATTTTATCTTTTTGTTAAACCTCGTGTTTGTCCATTTTCTTCTCATTACAACCGAACCTATCATCGTCAAACAGGCCTTGTCCTCTCTTCTATGGCGTAAAGCAATGCAAGATTAATATGATGCTCTATTGACTAATCATACTTGGTCTTTTACATCTCTTCATGTAGGCTACCCTGTTGTTGAAGGTAAATGGATTTTTCACATTAAGCAAAATCCAGATGGTACTATTAACCGCTACAAGGCCATATTGGTTGCTAAAGAGTTTCATCAATAGTATGGATGAGATTACTCTAAAACATTTACTTCGGTAGTGAAGCCCATCATTATTCATTTTATGCTTACCCTTGCCATTACACATCAATGGTCTATTCATCACATTGACATCAATAATGCCTTCTTAAATGACATTCTCAATGAAGATGTTTATATGACCAAACTCTCGAGTTTTCAGTCCATCAATTTTGATCTAGTATGCAAACTCCACAAGTCTATATATGGCCTAAAACAGGCCCTTCGAGCCTAGTATGAGAGGTTGACTTCTACATTCATTGGATTTGTTTTTCATCCTAGCTAGTGTGATCCTTCTCTTCTCATTTACACCTCTACTATATAGACAATTTCTAGGTCCTTATTTATGTAGATGATATCATTTGCACAAGTTCATCTCCAACCCTTATTCAATCTATGATTTCCAGATTGAGTTCAATCTTTGTTCTTAAATAACTTTGACAACTTTAATATTTTTTAGGCATTATGGTTAAACAACAACTTTCTAGAGGCTCTCTTCTTCTATCTCAAAGTAAGTATATCCGTGAACTTCTTGATCGAGCTGGCACGTATAGTGCCAAATGTATTGCTACTTGTACCATCCTAGGTGGATATTACTTGATAAAATATAATTTTATTGAAATTCAAGATAGTAAATAAGGTTCCCAGACGTGAAAAAATTTAAACTTATATTGTTGCAGTTATATTACACTGTGAGATCATTTTTACAAGCTCATAGTAGAGAAAAGCCTCATAAAGTTTATTACAAATGTCTGAAATTAAAACATAGAGTAAATCATCCCATAGTCTGCCCTGTTCAGTCCCTATGCATCAGCATGCACGCTCACCTAGATTCACATCGGCTATCGCATGACAAGTCACGTGATCATCGCCAAACACAAATAGAAAGGGTAAGTTGAGAAAGAAAATATAATATACTCAATGAATAATAACAATTACCCCTCACCCAATCTATCTTAGCCAATTTTAATTTATTGACTTCTCTATATTAGTTCCCACCACAATCTCATAACCTATATGAGAAAGATCCATTTACAACCTTGGTCATTAGGGATTATCATGCTCCCACGAACCTATTCGCTTGTGGTCCAATCCTACAGACCTCCCTGCCTGTAGTCCAGCTCTACGAACCTGCCCACTCATAGTCCAACATGCGTGAACACCTACTATGAACCTCCCTACTCATAGCAGCCTCAAGTGTGAGCATGGAACATACGAACTGTAAGACCCATGAAAATTAATTAATTAAATAATTAATTAATTAATAAATGCGGGTAGCCTTTATGGCATTAAATTTTGATTGATATGATGTGAAAAAGTACTAGCTCAAGTGGTTGAGAGTACTTAGTTATGTTGAGAGGACTTGGGTTCGAGTCTTATGTGTGCCAATTATGTGTTATTTGATTTATTATTAATTTTTAATAATATGCATGATCATGTTGAGTAATAACATAATTATAGAATTATGTGAATTATCATGAGACATGATATGATTGAGTGGTTGTGAATTGAATTGGGCTTCGGTATGGTCATGGGTTCAAACCTTGGGGAACCCAAATCTAACTCTCTTTTTGGCTAGAAATTTGTTGTGACTTGAATATGAAAGGGTATAGAAATCCCTAGCAGAGAGGCAGTCAAGGGGAAAATTTTGAGAGAGGAGAAGGGTTTTAGAGGCTGTTTTTCTGAGAGCTTGGAAAGGTGTGCGAAAATTAGAGCGAACAGTGAGGTTTGGGGCAATTGAGGGCTAGTTTGGGAGAAAGCTAAAGAGAGAGCATTGGTACTCCAAGGAAGAAACATAATTCAAATTATAAGCGAAGGAAAGTCTAGGTTAGGGGAGCTGAACCGAAATTTCGTATTGTGGTTTTATATGCATAATTTTGGAAATTGTATGTCATGAAATTCGTGATATATGTGATCTGAATTTGGGGTTTGAGCGCTTGGATATTGCTGCTTGAAATTGTTATCCAATTGTATGAGGGTGAGGGGTTCATACACTGTATATGTTGTTCATGATTCTAACCTGAATTTTGGGGACTATATGGGGTCTATTTTGTGTTCATAAGTTTGACGCACTGTTCCCAATTATTTGGTATTGAAATGCAATGTGGTTGGACCTGGATTCTGGTGTGTTGCATGTGCAAACAGTGCGGGAATCTGCAACTCTCGCTTAGGTGAGTCAGGCTCGCCTAGGCGAGTTTAGCAATGAACCGAGCCTGTCTCTACTCAAGCGTCTCGCTCAAGCGAAGGATTTCAGTGTTGGGCGACGGTCAATCTCGCTTAGGCGAGTGTGCCTTGCCTAAGTGAGAGATCGTGAGGGTTCTTGTTTTCTTTTGAACATCTTGCTCAGGCAAGAAGTTCTGTTTTGAGCGACAGAGCCTCTTGCTCAGGCGAGCCTTTTCCGCTTAAGCGAGAAGTCGTGGTGTGTTGTTTAACTTGCCGCCTAGGCGAGGTACATTAGCTCTGGGTTATGGACGATCTTGCCTAAGCGAGAAAGAGCTGGCTCAAGCGAGATTTCGTGGGCTGTTGTTGTGATTACGTGTTCGCTCAAGCTAGTGAGCCTAGCTTAAGCGAAATGGGCTTGGGTCTTGGGATGAAGGTTTTTAGGCTAAGAAAAGAAAATTACAATGGTGGTTTTTAAGGCAATTGGTAATGCGATATCAATTCGGGTTGGGTTGGATTTGTGATGCGTTGTCTACAAGCCTTCTAGGATACCTCAAAGGTGGGCTTGCTAGTGTCCTTGAGTTGTGGCTCAGAACGTATCCCTTGAGTTGTGGCTCGAGATAGGGGTTAAGCACGTGGCATTCTCTGAGTTGTGGCTCGGAATGACGTCCCTTAAGTTATGGCTCGAGATGGCGGATGAACACGGGAACTCTTGAGTTGTGGCTCGGGTTGGCGAGTGTTGCCAGTGTGAGTGTGCTGGTTGTGGCCAGTACGGATGGGTCCAGATTCCTCAGTAAATTAGCTGACGAGTTTGGTAGTCTTGGGACGCTACGAACTATGTTCGTATTGGGAATTCCACCTAGCGTTAGGGTGTGTGATCCGTAGCATGGTTTCCCGTACGTGCTCTATCGATTGTGGTCGATAGGTGTGACAGCAAAACATCGTGAGGTACTTCATAGAAGATGTAGAACACGATTAACATGGTTGTGGCCATGTGGAAGGAAAGGATGAACGTCCTTTGAGGTGAATTGATATCAACATGGTTGTGGCCGTGTGAAACAGAAAGGTGTATTCTTTTGATGTGTTTTGTTATATGACTATGATTGATATATATATATATATATATATATATATATATATATATATATATATATATATATGCTTATTATATTAGCTCACCCTATCTGCTTGTGTTTGGCGATGATCGTGTACGCGGTACACATGAACAGAGGATATTGCAGGTGGAGCTGGTGAGGCTTAGGCTCGGAGTGTGGGCTAGCTATGAGGACTTTATAAATTTGTTTTATTATGGATTTTAGATTATAAACTTTTATTTTTATTATGGACTTGTTTTAAATATAAGTTTATGATGTAATCGAGATACCTTTAATTGGTTTTATGTTTAAATTTTCTTGCGTTTTTGGGAAATGATATTTCATTAAATGCAGTTTAAATATATTTCTTTATTTTATATATTTAAATCCGTAATATCCTATCGGGATGTTACACGAACTTCCCTGCTCGTATCCCCACACAAGAGTACAAAAGATACAAACCTTCCTGCCCGCATCAATCACGCATCTCACATCTCCATTACGAACCTCCCCGCTTGTAACTAATCCAACGTATCCCTCACCAAGTCATCAAGGTCAACCATGCAAATCCATCTACGACGGACCCTTGCTGCCAAGCGAAAACATGCTCTAGACCGCCTGGCGGTAACTCCCTGTTGCTAGGCGCCACACACCCAATGACCCCTCTGTTTGTGTCTTATTGCCTAGCGGAGCATCCCCTGCCGCTAAGCGCCACACCAATAAATCAAGTTTCTACTTGTTTAGGCAACACCAAACATTTTCTAGCACATTCATGCATACAAATCATACAATTAGAATATCAAATTCGAATTTACAGTTCACATGCCACAAAATTCATCATCACAATTCTTTAGTACTAGTGAAACATAAGCACTCAAGCATTCAAACTTAGGATACTACATCACTTGAAAATAGTCAAGCATATATAGAAAACATGTGCTCTTAAGTCTAGCAGTACCATCAAGCATACAATCTCATCATCACAGAATCAATAATATTACTGCATCCATAAACATCATGCTTCATTTCACAGCTCATACAACTCTATCGTCAACACATACATAAATATCTCAATAATTATTTTATTCACTTAGAAGCTCTCATATACAAGTGGAAGACATCCAATTTGTCATTTCTAGATTCTTAAGACATCAAATCTGTAAGACTCAAGAAAATTAGAATAAAGAGAAATACATGAAAAAAAATTAACAATTTGATTAAGTTTGTGAATTTATTCTAAATTAATTATTTTATTTAATTGTGGGTTATGGAATTATAATTTGAATGATTTAAGTAATTATTTTATTTAATTATTTATTCAATTATAGCATGTGGAATATATGTGTTTATATAAAATTGTAGTGCGCAAGTTATCATTGAGACGCACACAATGTAACGGTTGTTCTGTGTGCCCCAGTAAAGTTTTTGGTGGGGCCTACGTAAATTTTTTAAATTTTCTCTCTCCCGTTTAGTTGCACTTGCAACATTAGGTTTATGTTTTTATTTTCTTCCCATCCTTAGTTGCATTTGTTTCTTCACATTTTCGTTGCCATTGTCACAAATATTGATAAATAAAAACGACTAAAGCTTTGGTTTTATTTCGAAAGATTTTAACAGAAAAGGTTAGGAATAATAGGAGATAAAACTAGTTTTAAAAATTAGGGTTTTGAGAGGAGTGTTTGGGATGGTGGCTTAAAGAAAAAGAAAAACTCCAGTTTTTAGAAGAACTTAGAGGGAGAAAAGGAGAGAAGGAGAAAGACAAGAGAGGAACGATGGTGACTAAAGATCGAGAGCTGTAGAGTAGACAACGAAAACGTATACTGGAATTCAGGTAGAGGAAGCTGACTGTGCTTTTTGGTTTTTTATAAGCTTGACCTTACTTTCTTTTTCTTGTTTTTGTGTTTTTTTTTTCTTTTGTTGATTGATGAATGAAGATGGGAAGCACATGCATGTGCATAGAATGATGATGAATGTTGTTTTGTTCTTGTTAGTTATCTTCATATTCTTGCTAGTTGATGGAATGGTAATGGGTGTTGGTGTGTGTGGTGTTTTCATTCTGAATTTGTGAACTTATCCTTGTTGTTGAATATTTTCTAAAGCATGAGATTGTATGGACTTAGTGTTTTACTGTTAGAAGGCTTTACATTGCTTTGCATGGGGTTGCTTGGACTTAAAGTGAAAAAGGCAGGGGTGCAAGAGTGTTTACATGGTGTGAGGTTATGCGTTAGTGGGTTGAGGGGTAGTTCGAAGGTATTGATGTTCCTGGTTCTGATCACTCTATGGGTTTCTTCCTCGCGGATGTAGCCATTGAAGTATTAACTCCTATAACAGCAGGTCGAGGCAACGTTTCAATGGGTTATTAGGGTTACGTGAGAAGGACTTGAAAGGCTTGAGTCACATGTACTTTTATCCTTTATTTATTGACGTTGCTAAAACTTGGTTCCCTTTCTCTTTCCTATCACTTTGTGGTTTGAGTGGTAACCCTTATGTGCATTTTATTCTCCTTTTCTTTCACGTTTTGAGACCTTGTGTTGCAGATTTTGGGTTCAAAATCTAGTTATTTATACATCTTGTTGTAGGGTTTCACAACAACATGCAAAGGTGGGTAGTGGTGGTCTTTTCGGAACCCTAAGCATGCATGGCAATGTTCTTATTTTTGTTGATGCAACCTCTCATGTAGGGTTTTAACATTTAGAACCGTGACTTGGTTTCCTTCCTCTTGTTTTTGGTGCAGACTACACATGATTTCATAGTGTATCCTTCTTTCTTTATCATTAACTTGTGGTAGCTTTTAGTTTTATTCTACCTCCAATCACTTCTCTACTCTTGAGGGACCATGGGATGCATTAAAATGTGAAACATATTTAGTTGGTGGTGGGGCAACCTTGCTTTTATCTTTCCGTTTACATCCATTCATTTAATGCTTTGAAGCTTTGTAATTAACATGAAGTTACTATAGGATTTGGGTTCTTGATTGCCTTGGTCTATTTTCTTTCTTTTCTTTCCATTCTTTAATCTTTGGGTGGGTCACATGTAGATGTAAGTTTTTTTTTTATATATTTTGGTTGTGCAACTTTATGTGCTAAGGTCACATCTTTAGATTAATGTACTTGAAATTTTTGATGGGCCAACGTTATGTAAATGAGTTATGAAAGGTTTTTATATTTTTTTCCTAGCTATGGGTCCCACTTGTTGCTTAAAGATACAATTCTTTTCCATGGGTTTTCACAATTTGTTAAGGTGTAGTATATGATTTCATTTACATAAACTAAGTTCACATTTCCTTTTTACTACAAATACATTTGACTTTCTTTTAAGCTTTTGGTTTTCTTGCATGGTTCCTTCAATCACTCTTATTTTTGTGTGGGCCTAGGGATGGTGTAAGACCCATGAAATTAATTAATTAATTAAGTAATTAATTAATAAATGCGAGTAGAAAGAGCCTTTATGCCATTAATTGTTGGTTGGTGTGACGTGGAAAAGTACTAGCTCAAATGGTTGAGAGTACTTGGTTTGTGTGAGAGGACTTGAGTTTGAGTCCTATGTATGCCAATTATGCGTTGTTCTTTTTATATTAATTTTTAATAATATGTATGAGTATGGGATTGATACTGTAAACTATTTTTGATTGGAGGGTATCACCAAAAGGTGAATTGGCATAGTGGTTGTGCTTTGGCCTTATGAGTGGAAGGTCACGGGTTCAAACCTTGATGGGGCAAAGAATAAGCTTTATTTTTGCTAACTATTAGTTGTGGTATGAATGTGAAGGGGTAAAGAAAACATAGCAGAAAGGTAACCATTAGGTGCTGAAAAATCACCCACTAAGGGACTTGAATAGCCATTAAGCGCACACTAAAGCCAATCTCGTTTTATTTTTAAAACCCATCTTAAAGGCACCTATAAAAGCCAAAATTTAGGTAAAGAGAAGGGTTTTGGCATTTGTGGTGAACTGCTATAGAGAGAAGCACAAAATTGAGAGTGTGAGCGACATTTTGGGTGTGCAAGGGCTGAAGCAAGAGGGAGATTGTGAATCAAGGTTCCTGTCTTCTCAATTTTTGATCACTAATTCCAGGTTAGGGGAGCTGAACCCTTGTTAATTTTTGGTCTGATTGTATGAGATTGATGATCTATTGCCAGAGAGTTCGAGTTAAATTGTGGGGTGAATTCGGGGTGGGGTAATTGGGTACTATTTTATTGAAATTTTTCATGTGAATTGATGCTCATGATGGCTATTCTGTGTTTTGTATATTTATATAGTATGAAAAGTGGGAGTGAGAGTCTCTATGGCGTTTGTACTATGTTGTTCGGTGAGTGTAAGGTTGTCAAATTGATTTGGTGTGTTTTGGGAGCGTATTTGGGTTCTCTGGTGCAGTGCTTGTGCGCGTAAAACAGTTTCAGAACCTGCAATTCTCGCTCAGGTGGGCGAGACTCGCTTAGGCGAGACATGCAGGGACTCATAGTCTTACCCTACTCGAGGTTCTTGCTCAGGCGAAGAGAAATGGGTTTGAGCGACACAGACACTCGCTCAAGCGAGTGAGGTTCGCCTAAGCGAGATAGTGATGAAGTAGCGCGTGTTGAGCGCGACTTCTCGTCTAGGCGAGGGTTTGTGGGTTTTTAGCGAACCAGGATCTCGCGCAGGCGAGATGGCCTCGCCTAGGCGAGATGTCGTGGTCATGTATGATGCTTTGTTTGTATTTTTAGCTCAGGCGAGTTTTGAAATTGGTGTTTGGGTGAGAGATGATCTCGCCTAGGCGAGAGTATTATGAGGTCATGGTTGGGTTATTTGAACATTATGAGAAATTTAGTTATGTTATTTTGGGTTCGAAAACATATTTATATTCATGTTTTGTTATATATATATATATATATA
>Ga0214543_1010242_pt1 | contig 14027 bp, 6 predicted proteins | sample CNSS2metaG_FD_160094 | JGI IMG/M metagenome (GOLD analysis project Ga0214543, IMG submission 160094) | Root nodule microbial communities from cowpea collected in UCLA plant growth center, Los Angeles, California, USA - CNSS2 | ecosystem: Host-associated > Plants > Roots > Nodule | place: USA...
ATATCCTTCCATAGTTATGACAATTTAGTTTGATGAGTGGACATGATAACTACACAAATCAAAGTTTACAACTTCACATTGATTACGTTTTAATTTCTACAATCCAAAGTATTAGATAGAGATTAATAATTTGACAAATTACTTCAATGAGTGGACATGAAAATTACGCAAATCAAAGTTTATAACTCTACATTGATTACGTTTAAATTTTTTAATCCAAAGTACTCCGTAGATATTAATCATTTAAGATTGTAAAATTTATGTATGAAACGTATGTTTTATTTATTTTTTATTTTTTGTACAGCATACTTGGATATCAGATTCAATGTTTAAATAACTGTGTAAATCATGAGTTCACGCTGTTTTTATTTTTCTTCTATTTAGTGTATTTTGTTTTTCTAGGAAATTAAAAAAATAGTAAATTTTAAAAAAAAGTACTTATTTTAACATAAGTCGTAAATAAATAAACAACTTTATTATAAAGAAATGTACAATTACAATTACCACTTTATATTTTTCTTTACACAAAAATCGTTACTTGAAGTACATTTTTTTCTTTTGGTTTCTATTATAAAGTTGTTTCATTACATAAAACTTTTATGTCTTATTTATTTTTAAAAAACTGAATTTGTAGAATCATATATAGTACAACTTATGTTAACTTCTTCTTTTTTTTTATAATGTAAAGGGTATATATCTTATTCAAGATTAATCATATATTGTTGGAAGTATACTCGTAACTTTTGCTTAAAGAAAAGCTTACAATGTAGAGTCCACTTTTTTAACAGAAATAATGATAATGTTTAAGTGCAAATTAAAATCTCAGGTTATATAAAAATAATTAACATAAACAATATAAGAAGGATAAAAACTCTCCAATTAATTAGTTCACAAATTTAGGTTAAAAGTACTTATGAACTCCGTCATGTTTAGCCAAAATTAAATTACATGTATAAGTATAACTTATAACAATATAGGAAGATCAAAGAGTTTATCTATTTATGTAATCTCGGAAAACAAATACACTAGATTTGGTGCTTAAACCAGTTCCTGCTATAACCATGTTAGTGATGGTGTTGAAGTTGATGCTAGACAAGTCATTCTCAACCACATTTTTAACCACAGAGAAAAACAAAACACTGGACCACAAATTCACAACAGTTAAAAAGGGTAGAGAGAGAGACAGTGTGTGGGGGAATGAGAGTGAGAAAGAGAAAGAATAGTCTAACATTAAAAGACAAACAAGTTGTGGAAGTTGAAGATTACTGTATCACCGTCCATACATTGTACATGTGTCAGCTAAGGTTACAAAACAAGAGATTTCCTTTACATTTGCCTTCCAATCAAATTTCTCTCCCTATCTTCACACTCACAATAATGGGTTGCTCCTAAAACTTGTGACAGCACCACAAAACCAACCATTTTTCCCTCACAAGTGCTCAAATTTTCTAGCGTTTTCTCCCTCTCTTTGATCAGTTTGAGGCATTCAAAGGAGCAGCAGAAGAGGTAGAGGAAATTGCATAGTGGGTGAGATGTCCGGTGTTCTTCTTTGGGTGAGTTGTGGACCCAAGGAGAACCCCATCTCTATTGTTGGTGTTGCAGGGAGAGGTGGGAGGAGGCAGAGGAGGTTTGGACTGTGCAATGGAATCACTTTTGCAAGCTTTTCACCTGCAGTGGCAGACCCTTCAAGATCTTCAGAAGAGAGGGTCTATGAAGTGGTGTTGAAGCAAGCAGCACTGGTGAAGGAACAGAATAAGGGTACTAAGAGACCTTTGAATTTGAACAAACCCATTCAAGGTGATTTCACCCAAGGGGATCTGTTGAGTGTTGCTTATGACAGGTGTGGTGAAGTCTGTGCTGAATATGCCAAGACATTTTATCTAGGTACTCTCTCTATACACACACACACACACATTACTAACGAGTAGTTGCTGTTCATTGTTAAAATTTCATCACTATATCAGTTACATATATGGTATGTCTCAGGCACACAATTGATGACTCAAGAGCGCAGAAAAGCTATCTGGGCCATATATGGTATGTGTGCTTTATCCAATGAGGCTTGTGGTCCATTATTTCTTTGTTGAAAATGAAAATGAAATTGACTCAACAACCATTTTCCTTGCATTGAAGTGTGGTGTAGAAGAACAGATGAACTGGTGGATGGCCCTAATGCTTCACACATCACACCAAAGGCCTTGGACAGGTGGGAGAAAAGATTGTATGATGTTTTTGAAGGGTACCCTTATGATATGTATGATGCTGCCCTCTCAGATACAGTCTCAAAGTACCCAGTTGATATACAGGTACACCACTGCACAAGCCCCAAAACTGGACTCTGAAATTGAAGCTTTTACCTTTCGTAGTTTGTAGGGAAAATAAATCTTTGTTTACATCAGAACTCAAACTAGTCAAATAAGTGTTTACATCTCACCTTTGACAGTCCTTACCTTAGGAGCTAGTTTTTCAAGTTTAAATTTAAGATGGTATCAAAGTTTGTCACAGATCTAACATTGGGTCACTCTTAAATTTTCAAAGATCTACCTTGACTTGCAAATTTTCTAAAAAAAATGTCTTATTTGGATGTGAAGGAGTTGTTGTGGTGGTCAACCTTTTGAGGTAGAGTTAGCCAAACCCAAATTCAAGAACAAGGAAAATGGTTGTTCTTAAGGACAGAATAAGTGAGGAAAATGTACAAATTTCCAAGAAAGCTTAAAACAAAGAAACAATTACTTTTCCTGAAATAAGAGTTACCAAGCATGCATATTGTCTTAAAATGCAGGCCACTCAAGAAAAAAGTTAATGGAATTCAGTTGCTGGATTGTTCTGACTTGTTGAAAGTAATGAATAAGGAGTCTCTGTTCCACAAGATTAGTTTTGAATTGTATAATTGGTATATTTTCATAAATATATCATGGTATCCGTGTCTTATATTTTAAGATTTAACGGTATCTTGTGTCTGTATCTGTATCCATGTCCGTCTGGCCTTCATAGACTAAAAGCAGTCCAATTTACAATGGATTTGTCTGTTTGTGTAGCCATTTAAGGACATGATTGAAGGGATGAGGTTGGACCTGAGAAAGTCAAGATACAATAACTTTGATGAACTCTACCTTTACTGCTACTATGTAGCAGGAACAGTAGGCCTTATGAGTGTTCCAGTAATGGGGATTGCACCAGAATCAAAGGCTTCAACAGAGAGCATCTACAATGCTGCATTGGCACTTGGCATTGCTAACCAACTTACCAACATTCTCAGAGACGTTGGAGAAGAGTAAGAATCTCTCAACACAACAACAACATCTTGGATTTCCAATCTATTATCACTGCCATTCATATGCATAAAAACCTCAATTGCAAGAACCTGCATAAACAATAAAAAACAATAATCATTTGTTGCTGTTGATGATTATAGTGCAAGAAGAGGGAGAGTATATCTTCCACAAGATGAACTAGCTCAAGCTGGACTATCAGATGAAGACATTTTGGTAGGGAAAGTAACAGACAAGTGGAGAAGTTTCATGAAGGGACAAATACAAAGAGCTAGGATGTTTTTTGATGAGGCAGAAAAGGGAGTTTCAGAGCTGAGTTCTGCAAGCAGATGGCCAGTGTGGGCATCTTTGTTGTTGTATAGGCAAATATTGGATTCTATTGAGGCTAATGACTACAATAACTTCACCAAAAGAGCTTATGTAGGAAAACTTAAGAAACTCTTATCACTGCCTGCTGCTTATGGAAGAGCACTTATAGGTCCCTCAAAAAACTTAACCAAAATGGTTACAACTAAGTAAACTTGCTCCAATGAGCATCAAAGTGTTTCAGCTTGTAAATTCTGTTCATGCAAATCTCAAAGCTAGTTAAGTGTATAATTTTTTCATGTGTTCATTGTATACTTCCCTGTAAAAGATATTGAAGAGAAATCCTTTCAATACTGAAAGATAGGTCTAGTGTGAAAAGATATACAGAGAACAGAGAAAGGAGATTTAGAAAATAAAATAAAATAAAATTGGTTCAATTTTGATGAGGGGACCAAAATCTATCCTCTTCTAAATTTTTCTTGCATTAAAATTGGGATCTTCGAAAAAAACACCTAAAATAATGGAAGTGATTTAAAATATTTTATAGTGATTAATGTCATTATTATAATTATCATATATTATATATAATTAAATTTTAAACTTTTATATTTTATTATTGTGTATTAAGTTTATTAAGATTGACATTTGATATTTATAAAAATATTACTTGTTTTTTTGTTTTTCTTTCCAATATGTTTGTGGTAAAAGAAGAAAATGAACTTGAAAGTTAATTTAGTGAAAAAAAAATGGTTTAATTATGCCTTTGGTCTACATTTTGGAGTTAAAATCTCAAAATGGTACCCAAATTTTTAAAAGTTTCAAATTGGTCTCCTTTTTTGTTAAAACGTCTCAAGTTTGTCCTTTCCGTTAAGTCAAGGTTGACGTCGTTAGAGGGGGTGCCACCTGTCAGTTCCTCAATTTTTTGAATTTTTTTTTTTGAATTTTTTTTTTGAATTTTTTTTTTAAAATAAAAAAATCGTCACGTGTCAAGCTGTCATCGTGCCACGTGGCAGTGACAGTGACACGTGTCAGTATTATGCCAGGTGTCATTTCTTTAGTCTTAATTTGGTCCCTTTATTTTAATTTGTCTCAATTTAGTCTCAATTTTTGTAAAAATTGGCAATTTTGTCCCTCTCCAAATTAAAACAAAAATTAATTTTATATAAATGTTATACTAATATTTTTATTAAATTTGATATTTTTATTCAAATTGATATTTTTATTATATATTTTTAACATAGCTAAGTTTATTTAAAATTGTGTTTCACATTCAACTTTACTTAAAATTGTTTTCAAATTTTAAATTTATATGTGTTTTATTGGTGCATGAACTAGTTAATTTATGAATTTTTTTTCTATTAACATTATTTTCTATTAACAACTTTAAAACAATTTTAAATAAAGTTGAATGTAAAATATTAATTAAATGAACTTAATTTGGTTAAAAATATTTACTTGAAATATCAATTTTGATGGAAATATTTGTGTACATTTATATAGAAATTAAATTTGGTTTCAATTTGGAGAGGGACAAAATTGCTAATTTTTACAAAAATTGGGACTAAATTGAGACAAATTAAAATAAATGGACTAAATTGAGACTAAGGATAAATGACACCTGACATAATACTGACACATGTCACTGTCACTGCCACATCAATCTGTCACTGCCACATGGCACGATGATAGCTTGACACGTGACAATTTTTTTGATTTTTTTTTAAAATTAAAAAAAAATAATAATAAAAAAAAAATTCAAAAAACATAATAAAAAAATTCAAAAAATCGAGGAACTGACACGTGGCACCTCATTTAACGCTGTCTAGTCAGACTTAACAGAAAGGGCAAACTTGAGACGTTTTAACAAAAAAGGAGACCAATTTGAGATTTTTAAAAATTTGGGTACCATTTTAAGATTTTGACTCCAAAATGGGGACCAAAGGCATAATTAAACCAAAAAAAATTAAAAACATTTACTAATATATTACTTGTAATTGAGTTAGTTTTAATATATTTATATAATATTAAATATATATATATATATATATATATATATATATAATATTTTATTATTTTTTATGTAAAAGTCTTAGTATTAGACATGATTACATAAGATACATTTATATGATTCTATGATTTGGAAAGGATAAAATGTTATAGACATAGAAATGTAATTATTATGTTGTAATGAATATTCTCTTTTGAGAAAATCTTCACCTACTAACTTTTAATTTCTAGTTAAATAGTAAATAGTTATGTAATAATAATCTAAAAATAAAGTGTACACTATAGTAAAAATCATTAGGTCTTGTACACCAAATATATTTGATTTATATATTAAACAACTTTGGTATGTGAATCTTATTTATCTTCTCCAAATTTTTATTTCTTGATATAATATAATAATACTAATAAACAAGATATATACGTTAAATAATTTTTTTAATATATATATATATATATATATATATATATTTATTTATCTAATATTAATTATAGATTAAGTAAATACAATATATGAACTTAGATAATGCTTTAGTTAACATACATTTCCCTTTCATATGTTTTAGTATAAATGGTCGAGAAAATTTTGGTAGATCTAAAACAAAAATGAGTTATAATAAACTTTAACTTGTTAAAGGAATGTGATTTAAATATATGTTGTTCTCGAATACATATTCAAGATGGTCAATGCATGTGCAACGATACACAAATATTGTTAGTGTAGTTAATGTTGTGCACATTTGTAATTATCGACGTAAGTGTGTAAATATATTAAAGTCCATGTCCATTGTAACATCATCTACTACATCTTCATCATTCAAATATGACACTTCTTCCATCTAAATTACCTTAAACAAACATAAAAATTACTATATACATTGGTAAATGGACAAAATAATATATTCAAAATTTATATATTTAATCATTGTTACTAATATAATAAAAATATATATAATTTAGTATTGAAATATGGTATGTTTCTCTTTTAAAAAAATGATAATTTTAAAGTTGTATTTGATATGAAATCCATTTTAATTAAGTTTTTCTATTTCATCTCCTTTACTTATTGAATATTCTCATATTTGAAAACGTTTTATTAGAATAAGTTTCAAAACGTAATACGAAATTTCTCATTTGTAACTCTTTGAATCTTTAAGGAAGGGTTTCTCTAATTCAACAAACAATTAATATGAAACTTCTAAAGATATGTGAAGAAGTATATATGTATTGTTTTATCTTAACGGATATCTTTTCTTTGATCACTTAAAAAGAATGAATGTATTATTTTATTCTTCATCAATATACATGTTTAAAAAAAATAAGACTAAAATATAATTTATCAAAATCTAATCGAAAATTGAGAGAGTAATTACTAAAAGAAAAATCTACAATAATCAAATGATCACAACTAAAAAATGGTTATGAAAAACATATAGTACATAACTTTTATTTCTATATTCATGAAAAATAAATATATGAGATGGAAAAAAATATTAAATATTGAACTAATATTTTATTATCAATAGATAAGAAAGTGTTATTTTTTTTATCTTAAAAAATGGAAGAGAACTTAGGAGAAATGAAAATAGAAAGAATGAATTTGTATATAATTTTTTGTACTTTTTTTCATAAACAAAAGAAAATACAACCGTGAAAGCTGAAATGAGATACCTAAAAGACAATAAAAGAGAACAAAATAATATCTTAATAATATTTTTTATTATATTTAATTTTATATTTCATTATTATTAACATTAAATATTATATTTCATAAATAAATTAAAAATTTATCTACTTTAATTTTTATTAATATAATATATACTATATTTTATTTTTAAATTAGGGCGGACCATAGCCCCTCTACAACACTACTACCATCCGCCACGGACTCTAAATTCTTTTACAATTTAACCAAAAAAACATTAAAATCAAACACAAATTTAGCTCTTATATGAACACAAAATTTGTTAAATTCCTTACAAGATCTAATGACAACATTTCTTAAAACTACAAATTTATAATAGGTATTACTATCATCTTTTATTCTAACAGCAATAAAACTAATAATAAAATGGCAAAGATTAATTATTATAACCATTTAGCTTAGATAAACAACCAATTTTAACAACATACAATACAAAACTTACCTCTTAATGACTTGTAGAATCTTCACCTACACCGCTTGTAGCGGAAACAACCACACTCACACAACCAACTATGTGCACCACACCATAGCCACATAACAACTCCTTACTAAGATCTACCACCTACATTACAATTTTTGCCAAATTAGAAAAAAATTGTTAGGTCTACAGAGAATATCATCGGGGAGATATAACACCAATGAGACCTGAGCCCAACCACATAAGGCATTGACACTACTTTCAACCCAAAACCTTAAGACAATGAATTTTTGGGTCTTTATTCTTATATAGTGCTCTACTTTCTCATTTCTAGCAAATGTGGAACTGAGACTCACTTGGATTCCTAACATTACTAACCATGCACCATAAAAACACACCTTACCAACATAGATGAACCAACTTCAAGTTGCAAAAACAACCTGAAACAAACACCTAGAGCCACCTCTAACAACTCCAGCAATCCACCTGCAAACATCCATGAAATGGTTCAAAGTATTCACACTCATGACCCACCCATATCATGAACGACCATCACCCACAAACTCACGCATCATCACTCACACACACACAACACCCACAAGAATGGGTTCCCTAATCGATTCTCTAACTCACACACACATACATGAGAATCAGTTACCTGATTGATTCTCCACACAAGACACACTATAATCGATTGACTAATCGGTTCTTTCAACCTTCATAAGCACACAAGAATTGGTTAAGGAACTAATTCTCCAAGTTCTCATCTTCACTAACACCCTCACACGACCAAAACTTCCATTACTAACCTCTAAAGCTTGAGGATGAACGCATTCCACCAACATAGATAGAGAGCACCAGCTTCCTAACTTCACAAGTTCATATTCAATGCTTCTATTTAATGGCAATTTAATAAGTTCACATACTTGGTCAATGAATTTCAAAATCAAACAACTATGTGGTGTGAATAGTCACTCTTGGTCAAGAATCTTTACAGCATGACCAAGAATCTCGCAACAAAGGCAAAAGAGAATGAGCACGTGAAGAGAGGATGTCAATCGAGGATGGCACGTACAAAGATATAATGCTAAAATGACCGTTTATCCTCGCAAATCTTCACAGGTTTGGAGAAATGGGATTTTGAGGAAATCCTCACTAACACAAAAAGTGCCTATAACGTCACCTAGTTAACGAATGCTAGAGAGAACACAGACATAAAAAAATGACTGGTGCCATTTTTGTAAATAAAGTGTCAAAAATGACATTTGTACAGCACTGCACTAATGTCACTTAACGTCAGTTTCTGCCTACCCCGACGTCACTCGACGTCTATTATTTTACTTACCCGACGTCACTTATCATCGGGTATATACAGCACTGACTTCTCACGCCATTGTTCCTCTTCCCCGCGAGCTCGCCTCCATATTCTGCCGGCCATCGTGACTTCCGCAGGTGAGTTTTCCACCATGAAACTTGTTGGGTTTTGATTTATGCACTAATTTAAGCATTTTGAACCGATTGGATTTCGTTTTGGTCTCTATTTCACATAAATGCATGGTTTTCTTCCCCTTTGCACTGTGAAGCTTTGTTTGCCGGCAGCCCACCCTCCTCCATCTGCATCATTATTTTTGCTACAAGATGTTAGTTTTTCATTTTCCTCTAGCTCATGTATGCGTTTATTTTTTATATTTTTTTGGCTTATTTTTTTTATTAGAAAAATTATGATTTTTGATAAATTTTGAATAAATTTTAGATTTATTATTAGATGGGTTGCATGTTAAAATAATTTTAATGTATTTTGTTGATTTTTTTGGCTTTTTTTTTATTTGAAATTTTAGGATAGTTGATCAATTTAGTTAATAAATTTGGAATAAAATTTATATTTATTATTAGACTTGTTGCATGTTAAAATTATTGTAACTTTTTTTAATTTTTTAATATTATTATTGCATTTTTATTTTATATGTGAAGATTTATTATAATTTTAGTTCACAATATTGAGTGAACCTTAGTTTCCGTTTGAGATCTAGTACAAATAGTTACATTTTTAATCGTTTGTATTAAATCTTGAATTGTTCGATCGGACACTTTGAAAATGTTTTGAAAAATATGTTACAAGAATAAGTGTTACTTTTCATATCATGTATTTAGTTATATTAAAACTAATCTATATTTTATGTTTCCAAATTTTCATTAGAGTTATGGGTAAGCCTAGAGCACACAAATTAAAGTATTATACCCAAAGGTTGTAACTCATTTATTTACCAAGTTATTAATTTCCACATGTCAACTTATGAACTTGATATGTGATTATTTTCTTTGTCATCTTTAGTGTAACAAGCAAGAAGATTCATGAGAATGTGAGTATTATGTCATGTCTTGGATAAGAACAATCATTTGAATTGTAGTTAAAGATGATTGGATTGAAGTAATAATATATCTTTAAGATATTATAAATCATATCAAACTTTAAACAATGATATTCATGCATAATGAATTTGTATTATCTTTTCAGCGTTTCAAGAATTCATCACCTCTATAGGATGACACTATCCAGACACTAAGACAATAGTAGGCAACATATTTATTGGAATAATGGAGTTAGGCCCTAGAACAACATTAGAATTTTATTTTAAAAACGTGGTAGAACAATTTATGGATGAAACTTTTGGTAATTGTAAAAGTTTAGACAACTTTACAATTATTAGTTAAAATTACCACGTTGTTGGAATATAATATGAACTGTTTTGGGTATTTTCTGTTTTTCAGGTGTGAAAATTTGTAAATAGCAAAACTTAAAAAAATTGCTGAAATTGACGTCTGTCCTTGCACTGACAGACGTCCAAAGATGTCGGTTATAGCACTGTCTGACGTCCTTTTGACGTCTGTCAGATGTCAATTTCAGTAGTTTTCCCATCCATATGGCACGAGTTGAACGTTCGGGTGAGAATCAAACTGACGTTAAGGGATATCGATCACCCATATTTCGATGTGAAGTAACGTTAGTTTTTCTTTTAGACGTTAATTTTAACGTCACCCAATATGACGTCGGTATTTTTGTAGACGTCAAAAGTAAAAAATAACAAATGTTATAAGAAGTTTTTGTGTTAGTACATGCAAATTCGTCTTTGCATTCGCTCCCAAATTGGCGCATTAGAACACGAATTTCGCTCAACGTTTGTTGCTCCAAATCAGCACAATTGATAAATCCCCTCATGCAAACAAAACATTAGGGTTCAAGAGCTTGGTTAGGGTGTAATTCTTGGATTGAGTGAAGCGGTGTAAAAACCTTGGTGCATTTTTTTTCGCTTTTAACACATCAATTAAAAGAATACCATACTTTTCATATATAATATATATTTTAAATTGTCAATTTTTTAATTATTGTTATTATTTAAAAATATGATATTTTAAAATGTCATTTTATAATAAGTCATTTTTCTCAAGATAAGTTTTTATTTTTTAGTTTGCTCTTGCCTCTCTTTTCTGACCCCCTCCTCTTTTCTAATTTGTCTCTTTTTCTCATTTCATTCTTCCAAATCATTCTGTACTCACCCAACCATTGTCACTCACTCTCCCTTCATTCACTATGCACTTTCCCGATTCCCTTCATTCTCTGCATTTTTTTAAAATCTTTCGAACCCATCACTACCAATCTCTGCACTCATTTTCCGAATTAAAAAGAGAATTAATTAAAGTTACTCATTATTATTTTGGTGACATGAGTCATTATTGCTTGCTTGGATGTCATTAGCCATATCAGTAATAGGTATAATGTGGCTAATAACAAAGAATTAAAATTAAAATTTGAAAACCAAGTAAATATTTTTTAAATTTTAAAATAAACATTAATTTTGTACAGTACACAACACAACAAATTCAAATAGTAATTTATATTTCAAATTGTAATGGTGTGAAATGAAATTTTAAGTCCAAAATATTTTAAGCACTCATATTACCATCAAAATTCTAAGTTTTAGGGTTTATAAAGGCCCCCAAATACTAAATAGAGCTCATACGAAATGTGGGCACCACAAACGGTGCAAACCATTCAGTATTGTTGTTAAGCCAAAGAAAAATGATACATTAATAAAGTTTATTTTAACACAGTTTGACAAAATTTTAAATAAGATAAAAAAATATTATTTTTATTACTTCCTTTTGATTAAAAAAAATCTACTTTAATTCTATTCATAGAAAATTTATCAATTTTATAAAAAAAAAATTGTCAAAATCTCATTTTCTTAACCGAAACACGATTTTACCAATCTCACCACCTCATCGTACCGTGCATTTCATTACATCCTCAACCGTGTGCTGTGTAATCTAGAGCAAGTTCACTCAATGGTTCCTAATTTTCTGATTCGAACGTTAAGTGCATCATTCACAAACCACAGAAGTGCAAAATTCAATTGCGTTCTCTGCTGCAACACAAACCCAATGCTTTCCTTTTATACTTCAAGTACTTCACTTCAAGTACTTCTTTTGATCCTGAATCAGATGGAAATCACCACAAAGATGCAACCTTTACCGTGTCTTATCTCATTGACACATGTGGGGTGTCCCCGAAATTAGCAAGGGAACTCTCCAACAGGGTTAATTTGAAGAACCCAGATGGCCCAAATGCTGTCATTGATCTTCTCAGCAACTATGGGTGCTCCAAATCCCAACTTGCAAAACTTTTGGAGATTCATTCCACATTGCTTTCTGCAAATGCTGAGAATACCCTTTTGCCTAAACTCAAGTTCTTCCGTTCTATTGGGGTTTCCGACTCTGACTTGCCTAAGATTCTAATTAGTGGCCGTTATATATTGTTCAGAAGCTTGAAAAAATGCCTCGTTCCGCGTTATGAGGTGTTAAGGAGTGTGCTTTTTGACGATAAGGAAGTTGTTAGGTCTTTGAAAATCACCGCATTTAGTTTTTTATAGTGACATGAAAAAAAACTTGGTTCCATACATTGAGGTTCTGAGTTGTGGCTATTGAAATGCTTTCTAGGAGCAAAGCGGTGTGGAAATCAAGGTTTGAGGTTTCCCAGTTTTATGAAGTGTTCAGGGGAGACATTTTCCAGAAAGATGAGTTTCCTTGTGAATGAGATGGGTTGTCCACCAGAAGCTATTGCTTAATATCCTGTAGTTGTAGGGTACAACTCGGAGAAGAGGATTATCCCTAGATTTTTAGTTATCAAAATCTTGAAATCAAAGGGTCTCATTGGGAATTGTAACACCCCATTTAATTTAATATACGAAATTAAACGAAGCATTACAAAAAGATAACATAATAGTGCAGTCCTGAAGTTTAAAACTCAATTCCTTACAATTCAAGGTACACCACGATGCCCAAAAGAAAACTGGATAAAAGTTTAACAGACAGTACAGTAATAAAACATGAAGCAATACATGGGTCGTAGCCCTAAGGAAAAACTCATCAAGAAATAAGGTCCAGCCTACACAACCTCCCTGTTGTCCACGGGGGTTCCTCGCCTCTACTCACACCAACAAGTTGATGATCATCGCAAAAAAGAGTACCACACAACAGAGCACACAACAACGAAAATAGGGTAAGCTAGAGCACAAAAGATTTCATCCATGCATTCAATTATATTTGCCCAATCATACACTTATATCAGTCAAGCATGTTATGACTTCTCAGACAATACACTACGACATGACTCGACTCATCCGGATACGTATAACTTGGTTGGATTCAGCGGATGCCCGCACTTGTGGTGGATACCTCTGTTCACCCCTGAGCTGCTCACCCCCGAGCTATGTGTTACAAGTGTTACAATGAATCAATTTCCCTCACCACAAGGTTAGCCCTTAATGAATTTCAGGCCTCCTACTACTCTCACCACAGGAGTCAGTCCGCTCTAGGTGAACTAGCTGACCCCTTAGAGCGTCAGGATGCAACCTTACCTTGAATCCTTACCTAGTTATATAGATGGGGCACCACCATGGACACCCACTAACAGAGGCCATGGAATTATGTCCCGACCACTAAAGCGCAACCCCGGAGGTCTCACCTAGAGACTCCAAGGAATTACACACTGACACAGACCAAAAATCATAAATCAACAATAAGAGAACACTAATCATGCTTACAATTTGATACCAACGGTCATTACCACCTCGTGAGTATATGGCCTCATCTCATATCAATACCATGTCCCTTTAATTCCAACCCATTCATTAATTTCACATGCTAAGTTCCCACAATATCCATCATTCACCATTCATGAATTATGTCCCGCATACATAGCAATCCATTATATATATATATATATATATATATATATATATATATATATATATATATATATATA
>Ga0214543_1010245_pt1 | contig 14026 bp, 6 predicted proteins | sample CNSS2metaG_FD_160094 | JGI IMG/M metagenome (GOLD analysis project Ga0214543, IMG submission 160094) | Root nodule microbial communities from cowpea collected in UCLA plant growth center, Los Angeles, California, USA - CNSS2 | ecosystem: Host-associated > Plants > Roots > Nodule | place: USA...
TATTTTTTTTATATATTTTTTTTATATATATATATATATATATATATATATATATATATATATATATATATAATAAATATATATATATAACCACTGAAGTTAAGATATGACATGAGGATTCCTTATACAATGACAGGAGGGTTCCACCAAAACAATCAACAGTAATTACGAAGATTTCTTACATAGATTCATTTATCAATGGAATCATTGATAATAGGATGTCTATAGAAAAAAATTCTATATACCTTTTTATTCTAATTTTGGTAAATACTCTACTTATTTGTATAAGTTTATTTACTACATTTTCTATTTTAAAAAGTGTATATTTTAAGCACAAATACAGTCTCACGTCTTGCATGAAAGTTACATTCAGTGTAGAATTATTATAAGTGTTATATTGTTAACAAATTAAAAGATTAGTTCATGCATATTTTTTAAATCATTACAATTTTAATCAATTTTATCAAGCGTAAAAATATCAACATTATGTTTATCTGCTGGAATTTAAGTTTGAATCCTTTAATTAATAATTCGCGTTTCAGATTTGTGAACAAACAAACATGTAGAAAAAAAGTGCGGTGAAAATAAATTTACCCTTTATATAAAAATTATCTTTTAAACGAAATTCATCTTCTAAGCCAAAAACAATCAATTAAATTTTCTAATAGAAATTAATAATGAATAATGTTAAAAAAATCGACATCTACACTGTAATATCACATAATTTTTAATTTAGATAGTTGTTACAATTAAATAAAATATAAAAAGAAATTTTATTTTCAATAATTATAATTATTTCATACTTCTATAAAAGGAAGTAAATGCTTTATTGTATTCATTTCAAAGATCGGCCCATTAAAATATGCTATCAATGCGTAATTACCAGCAACTAGCCCAAGCCCAATAAATTACAAATAAAAATAAGGCTTTTCCTATTTACATTTTCTATACTTACTAAGTTCACTTACAATCCTTATTTGTTTTGTAAATAATTTTTTTAACCTAAATTTTCCCAGTTTTTCAAATAGTATTGTTTAGGCATTCCCCTCATTTCCCAAATTCCCTATCACTTTATTTTTATTTTTTTTTTATCTTATTTCACTGTTGGAAATAAACAATCATGATCGCAACTCATTAGCATCGAATTTTTCACTACTTAATCAGTTCGCATTCGAGTCCTACTTTTTCTCGAAAAATAAAAACTCAATTTTGTATCCACAAAATAGAAAAACATTGACAAAAATATTTTATACAAATAACAATCGATTAATATAATTATATTGAAAAAAAATAATGTAAATTTTATATATTTCATGAAAAATAAAGATAATTGGTAGAAAATATTGAATCGAGCGATTATCATTAGATCAAAAGTTATATCTATTAATGGGGACATAATTTTTTTTTATTTAAAAATATAACTGTCGAAACATCACAATTGGACAATGACTCAACTCATTTAATAATTAATGTTACTAACCACGTAACAAATTCACATGACCACTAAATAGCATTGTTAAATAGAATGTATAATTTATAATTTTTTTATATGAAAAAAATATTTGGTGATAACAATAAAAAGTAATAAACTAAAGAGGATTGTAAATAAAAGTTTAGGAAGTGTAAATAGAAAAAGCCTAAAAGTAAATACAAGATAACATGCCTCATTGACAAGTCAAGGAAGAAAAATTCTTGATTGCCGTTTAGTTGTTGTTGTTTCTTATTTTATTTACTTATTAAAGGAAGTAAACCATACAATTTTCATTTTTTTAAATATCATGTTTTTGGTTTTTAATTTGACTAGAACATAGATTCGTAGTATTGAATGGTGCGATAAGATGTAATTTTTCTAGATATAAAGAATTCGTCGTATGATCTACATTATTACTAAATTAGGTGTATTCTTAAAGTATCGCAATGTAATAGCATAAATTTATAGTAAAAAAGTATTACTTTTATCAATTTTTTTATTAGTAGACTATTATTATGAATATTTTGTAACAACATATGAATATTAAATTATAACCATTACAAGGTTAAAAAAATAATGGCTAAATAAGTGGCGGATCTTCAACCAATATTTTGGGTGCAAAGTGTCGGTTGAATTACTCTTTTGGTTCATTTTTTTGTTAAAAAAATGTCAAGTTGGTTCTCTATTTTTTAAAGTCTCAACTTAGTCCTGATTTTTTAAAAATTGTTGTAATTTGGTTATTTCGTTAAAATTCTTAAAAGGGTATAAGAATTTTTCATCAAAATTGATATTAGGATTATGTCAATTATACCAACAAAACAAACCATCTCTAATTTTGATGGAAAAATATGTATTTGATTCAAAAAATGTAACGAAAAAAACCAAATTGCATATTTTTTTCAAAATTCATAACCAAATTCAGATTAAAAGAAATTAAAAGACCAACTTGATATTTTTGAACGAAAATATGAAACAAAAGAGTAATCTCAAAATTTTTATATAAACTAGTAAAAGCATTGTATTAACTTTTTTTTTATGATAATAAAAAATAATAAAATAATAATTATTGTTATTGTTATAATTATAAAATTAATACAAATATTTTTTATAATTTTTATTAATAATGATTAAGTTTAAAAAACAATCAAATCCAAAAAAATGTTAAAATGAACAAATGATCACTTAAAAGATAATATTAAGAAATTATTTTTTTTATTGAAAAAAATATTTAAAAGGTAAGATTGAAAAGTAGATATGTACAACAAAAAAAAGAGATCCTTTAGATATAGATATAGATGTATAAAAAAATTTTAAAATATCAAATTATATAAAATACATTAAAAATATTAAATTTAAAAAAATATTTAAAATTACATATTTAATTATATAGATATAAAAAATTTGGAGGGGCCATAACCCTCTTTTGTCGTATAAAAGGTACGCAAATAGGTTAAATTACTCATTCAGTCTTTGTATTTGTTAGGAGGCGTCAATTTGATTTTCCAAATTTTTTGTTTGTTTCAATTTAGTCATGATTTTTTTTGTAAAAGTGATTAAATTTGGTCATTATCCTTAGTTTTTCATAAACGACATTAAAGTCGGTATCAAGTTTCAATTTTTAATTTTTTTTGAATATATATATATATATATATATATATTGTTTATTATTTTTCAAATTGTAACATAACAATTTTATCTATTAAAACATTTTTTTTTATCACGTCTATCAAATCATTCAGAAACTCCCATAAATTTTACTTTCAAATCTTTTCACTTTCATCCCTCTATATCCCCTAAAACAAACAACCTCACCCTCCTCTCTATTCATCCCTTCAAATTTATCTGCCCACTCTTCTTAAAATCTATCCTTAGAAGCAAATATATGAAGGGATGAATGAGGATATTTGAATGGAAAGTGTGTGTGAGAGTTTGTGAATGATGTAATAGGTGTGACTAGGGATGTCAAAAAAATTCGTATCCGGATAAAACCCGCAACGGGTAGGAAATGGATATTGAAAATGGATATCCGCGGGTAACAAGTACAAATATTTTTTATATCCGCATGTTAACGGGGCAGATACACGTATCATAGTATCCATACTCGTTATACTTTAATTTAAATTAAAAATAATTAAAACAATGATTAAAATATTAATATATTAATTTTGAATGAGTTGTTTTTTTTAATTGGTTTTAGAAAATCTCCATTTATTTATAAACTACCATTTAACACTATTTAAATAAATTATTTACATTTTATTTGAAAATTAAATGTTATGTATTGTATTTTTATTTAAATTTATAGTTAAAATTTGTTGTTAAATAGTTTATTTTTTGTAAATACATATGATACAGGTACGAGATAAATATTTATATGAAAAGTAGGCTACAAAGGATCTACTACTCGTATCCTACTCGTCCCCGTCAATATCTGTAAGTGTGACACACTAATGTTTTTAATTGATAGAAATATATGTTTACCAATTTACCCCTATGATGAAATGTAACATAAATTGTAATGGGAGTAGTAAAAATTATATTAAAATGAAATTATTTTTTTATTTATAATAAAAAAGTAAAAATGAAAAATAAAATTAATTATGAATAAAAGAGATTTGTGGGAGTAATTATTATGTTGACAACTGAATCACATACAAGCAGCCCCTTCTTCGAAGAAGAACCACAACTGCAAATATTTTCCTTCCGTCAGCAAAAACACACAAATAGGAACGGCCTTATCCCAAGAACCACCCTTGCAACCATAATCACATAAGACAAGGTCAATTTTGTCTTTGCCCATTAGATAATGAATCCCTCCCTCTCACGCAAATCGTATTCTCAAATTGACACAAAATTATGAAAACAAAACACTTCTGCTGCAATAGTGTGGTACATGGAAACAAATACAGACTTCAACACTCATTTGTTTATCTACTATCTACTTCGTCTTTCTATTTCCCTCTATTATCTCCACTTTATTTCCTCTTCTTTTATTTTTTTTCTTTTCATATTTTATTTATTAAGTTTCCAAACCCTTTTCTGTCTGTTTGTCTCATTGTTTAGGTTTAAATATGTTCTTCTTTTATGTATAAAATGAATGAGCATTTGGTACCAGTATTTATTTATTTTTATTTCTCACTATTGTAAAATTTGAAGCCATTACTTTTAATCCTTACAAAATCATTGATTTGGGTTTCAATCTTTGCATGATATTAATTTTATTTTTCATCGTTAAATTTCGTCCATACACATAACATGATTTAAAATTATATTAGTTAAAATTTGAATGGGTTTTAACCTTTTGCGGAAGAGAAAACGTAATTATGGTATATATCTGAAAGCTTGTGAAGAAGCGAACAAATTAAGGACAGACAAAAGCTTGGAACTGAAACATCAACATCAGTTAAAACTGTCCGAAATAAGAGGCATACATATATATATATATAGTGTATTATGCAGTGGACGGTCCATATCGATGATTGTTATAGGTTCTCCAAGATCAAATTCCAACTGGACCAAAGGAAAAAGGACTGGTTCACAATTGCACTTTGCTACTTTGCTAATTTCCTTCACATAATGGCTAAGATGAAAATGACGCTAACCCACATTATACTTTTCATCTTTTTTGGCTACTCCAATATCACTTTTCTTCATCAACTCATGTACCTAGGTTTCGATCCATGCCATTTACTTGTATATTTAGATGTGATCTGATAGACCGTCAAATCATTAATAGCTGCGTCAAATACCAAACTCAAAAATAATTTGCCCTAGATATTTTCCTCACAAATACACTGCCACCAAATTAAAGTAAAGAAGAAAAATATAATAAAGGGAAAGAAAGTTACAAATTAGAATGATGACAGGTATTCTTAAATGATGTAGTTATGTGATAGGACGAGGTTGAGGGGTTCTAGAGAAAATTCTCTGTCCTGGAGCAAGGATAGCCATGGGATCAAAATTGGCCTTTCGTTCCACAAATCTTGTCCATTGTTTCCCAAAGTGTTTCATCCAATCCTCCCGAGAGTGGTAGTGAGGAAAGTATTGCTTGAAATCAAGGCCTCTGCTTGTGCAGAACTGAATAATCTCATTGTTTTGCGCCACCAAGAGTTCAGGTGGTGGACCCTTCGGAGGTGGTGGGCTGAATCGGAGCAAAGCTACTATGTAGAAGATGTCACTGTCAGGCACCACCACTGAGTGACGATTATCCCACCTGTTTTATTTCAAAAACAGTAATTAATCTTTTTTTTGTTATTGCTCTTCCTCTGTTGAAATCACTGTTTAGACAGAAAACGTAACTGGTAATATATTTATAAATAAATTTTTAGTTGGATTAGTGTTCATGGGGGACCCTGGAAGAACCAAATTCTTCCCCCACGAAAAGCACCATCAAACTTTATATCTCCTATATAGAACCCATACAATTCCGGAATCACAGTTATCCGTTTTGCCGAACAAATATCCTTGTCGATTATCGAGTAGTAACACTCACCATGACAGCTACATTGCTTGGAATCAATTGATATTTATTTCAATTTACAGTTCCAGAGAGAATTTCCCTTCTCACATCTCACACTTCCCATTTTACCCTCTCAGATCAGCCACAACCATACCATACACTCTTCTTGATGCAACAAATTATAATTTTGTGAAGCGGGCCCCACTGTATCTTTGCACCATGCAGAGGTACATCCGTACAGGTGCATACGTTGCTCGTTCGCTAACCTAACAGACCCTGCAACAACAACCCAGGGGTGGGCGTATGCATCATGGAGGTAAGAGGAAGGGGTGTGATAGGGTACGGAGAAGCAGAGAGTAAGACGGTACAACCATCACAATGAAGACCTTATGATTTTCGATTGACGACCAAGATATGGTACAGTTGATGGTTACTTACTTCCAGGGGTCCCATTGTGGCTGACCTCAAGTAGTAACAGATATCTCATACTCACCCTCAGGGTTCAGCAAGTTCAACTCAGCCATCACATACCGTGCGAAAGAAAGAACGAACTCAGGTCATTCATTTTCGAGGCCAACATGTCACACGGTGGGACATGCTCCCCGTCCTTCACACGTGTTATGTACAGGGACGACCCTTGAATATTTTTGTTTTCTTTTTTGGATGTAAAGAAAATAAAAATAACAGAGTAAAAGTTGATTTTTAGAGTAACTAAATATCTAAAATTGTTTGTTAATATATTGTCCTATAGAAGGGAAGGAGTTACGTACTTGGTTCGCAAGAGGGGGTAGACTAAAATGGGGCCATCCACCCCGTCCTTGAGAATCTTCTTGAAGACCTCACGATCAAAATCAACAATGTGAGACTTGGACACAAACAGATTGAGCCAAGGGTGAGGCGCATCCCAGGTGCCGTTGGCTTTTGCGTGCTCCTCCACGCGCTTTACACGTAGCAGAAACTCCATGTAGCTCACATCTGTCTGGAACTTGAGACCCCGAACGAATCGCAGCCGTCCGAGCAATCGATCCACATCCTACACCGGAGTTAGTTTTAGTCAGAGCAACGCAACAGCATAACACATAGCGGTGATGGAATATTGAGTTGGATTTAGTGTATTGTACTGTATTTAAGGGATGATATAGTAATTGACATTTTGAGATTCCAGAAAATGATGGGTTTTTGGCTATTTGTGGAAGTGTGGGGACCCTAACGTCAGCGAGATCTCAATGATCAGTGCTATGGAGCAGCTAGTGATGTTACATTACCATTTTAGCCACAATGGGATGCTCCCTATTACGAAAGTGACACCTTGGGACAATAATGATAAGGAGGCAGAAGTAGCAGCAGCAGCAGCAGCAGCAACAGGTCAAGTACACTCAGTTTCTACGGTAATTTAAACTATGGTATAGCTTTTTTATATTCTTCGTCAGAAAATCCAATGGAATGGAAGATACATCATTGCGGTATCGTCAGTTTTCGGCAACCATTTCACCTTGTGAGACAAGTTTTTAATCATAACATTCCTAAACATAAAAGGATTACAACCAAACCACTCAACCCGACCCCCCGGACAACACACATGCTTTTAACACCGTTGCTAAATTTCATGTGTCACTCAGTCATGGTTAACTCTGCTTATATATATTGACTTTTTACACGGGCCCACATATAACAGTTATATATATGCATGCTTTTAACCACCTAGGTCAAAACTCAGTCATTAATTGGGGCCCCCTCTCAACCCATCACAAATGGCTACTACTTCTAGCAAGCCTATTGCATCAACATGGAACCCGCATACAGCAGATCAAGAAAATAACAAACACAAGATATTAGTTACTTGCCATATCCACACGCGCACGGGAACGATGATCCGCGTTACCGTAGTGAAGACCCAGCTCCAAGCAATACAAAACAGGGCCAGCAGTGGAAGGAATATGAATCGGGTCGAACACTTGTTCCGGGTCCAATGGCACGGTGGGCCATCCATTGGCCGGGTCATCACTGTTCACCAGAACGAACCCTTCCACGTAATCAAAACATTCCTCTACTTCCCCCACCAGCGACTCTGCGTCGCCAGCGTACTCCTCAAATTCAGAGTAAACCACTCTTATCCACCTCACCTAATTCATCAAATCACACCAAGCAAAATATTTAATAAAAGAAAAATAAATACATAAAATTGTTAAAATGAATAATAATATAAGTTTAATTGTTTTTCCACCATATCTGGAGCTTGTTGAAGAACGACCCTGGCCCTTGTAATAATACCGAACTGTCCTAAGCCACCGAGCGCACCAAAGAAAAGTTCAGAGTTTTGTGTCAGGGAGCAGCACAGCGTTTCGCCTTTGCCGGTTACAACTTCCAATTCCGTTACGTTGGATGTCTGGGGACCGTAACGGAAGGTTTGGCCGCTGACGCCGGCGTAGGACAGCGTTCCACCAACTGTTAAACCGAGATAATCCGTCCACGACCTCGGGGCGAGTCCAACCTCCGAAACGCAGCGTTTAAGGACGTCTTCCCATAATGCCCCTCCGGAAACGTCCAAGTAGGCCGTGCCTTCTACCCAGACAATCTCAAAAGGCTCCTCCAAGGCGCGCATGTCCAGGACCAGTCCCTTCTCCGCCATGGCCTGCCCGTTCACCGAGTGCCCGTTCCCCCGCGCCGCCACCGTCAGACTCGGAGACGCCGCCGCGGCTTTCACCACTCTTGCCACGTCGACGGGCGAGGAAGGCCTGATCATGGCCAGGGGTTTCACGGACTTGATGCCGCCGAAATCCTTACTGGCGATTCCGGTGGGACCCAATTCGTCGATACTGGCTTGAAGTTCAAGCGCTCTGGAGAGGCTGGCAACTTCGTCTTCTTGCCTGGATTCCGCATCTTTTTCGTGAACGAAGTGCTCCAAATAAGCTAGCATCTTGGGCAGTGAGGAAAGAAATTTGCATAAACTCTGAAGATAGTGTAGTTCTTCTGTTTCTTCTTCCAGGTGAAGTTTGGCATTAAATAGTGGCTGATTTGGATTTATTTGGAATTTTTTAATAATTAAAAAAGCAGTAGTGCTATTTTTTGGATTCATTAGAATTATGACGTCATTAGCCCCTTTCAATATTCCGTTGACGCTATGATCCCTTCCACATCAATTGTCTGCCACTTGTGCAAGTTTTTGAATTCCTGAATTATTATTATATTATTCCCTGAGATTTTATACTGTGAATGCAGTCCCATGCACTTCCACTGAGCTTCTATCGTCTCACCTACAAAAACTTAATTTCTTCCTTTTATTTTTATTTTTAAAATACTTAACAAAATGCAAAACTTGTGTTTTTATACAATTTTTTTTAATAAAAATAGAATAAGAATTTGTCAACTTACCTGTGGTTACTAATCTAACTCTAAATGATTAAAAGAACTAAATTAGGAGATTTTGTTTTTTAATTTAGCAATGCAGCTTATTTAAATATATATGGTGTAATGTAACATTATTAAGTTTTTTTTTTTAGCGTAAACTATAAAATTACATGCGAAAAAATATGTTTAAAAGTTTAGTTCTCTTTTAACACTAAGACTTTAATTCATTAATTTATTTAGAGATAATATTATTGAGCTATGTAATAAAGCATGGCATAAAATAAGTAATAAAGACAAACTATAATGATATGTTTTTGAAAGAATGTAAAAGGGAAGTGCATCAATGGCAGCAAGGCATATGCGTAATGGTGGAATGAGCAGGAAAGACCATTAATAGGTGAAGGCTCTGAAGATGTGTGACATGGCAAGTAATGAGGAGAAGATTGAAGAGAGAAATTAAATTTTATTTTATTACTTCCTCATCAAAATAATAAAGTGGTTTTATTTTGTATTACTACTACTTTTTCAATGAAGTTAAATTATAACATTTCCCAAAATTTACTCCTAAATTTGATTTATCTATAACCTTTTTAAATGCTAAAATCAGCGTTAACAATTGACTATAATTACATAAAACATTTATTATATGGTATTGGGTTTTACATGTAACTTATTTGATCAAGATTTAAGAAATTAGGTCACACTCCAATTACTAATAGTATCAAGCTGTAATCAATTACCATATCAATTATTGATATCCTGTTACAATGTTTGTAATCAATTATCAATCAAGACCATGTTGTCTGGCCAGATGCATATTTTAAAAATTATTTTACTATTTATTATTTTTTTATTGTCTTATTGTTGTGTTTGAATAACGTATTTTTCAAATAATAATGATTTAATTAGGGGAGGGAGTGGAAAAAAATAAAAAAATCACGCATACTCGCGTCAGAAATTGAGGAAGAATTTATATATGTTTACTATCGTGTTTGTGTAAATATTTTTTAAATATGCGTGATATTATATTAGTAGGTGATAATATTGTAATGTTATTAAGTTAATATATAAATTAAAATTATATTTATTAAAAATAAAGTGAAATATATCAAAAGGAGAAATATATGTGAAATATTTACCCTTAAAATATGGACACAAAAAAAATAATCCCCTTTATATATTGATATTTTGAAATGTGGACAAAAAAGAAGAATTTCATTTATATATTGTTATAGATATGTAATTTCATTTTAATAACAATAAAAAAAATATTAATGAAAAAATATTATTTTTTTTGTACAGTGTTTGTGTGACGTGAATTTCCTTTCAAACCATAGCAACTTTTTTTTTTCTTACGTAGGGATGAAAGGAAAATTTGAATTCTCGATGGTGGTTTAATAAACACAAATATTTACCTATTTTTTTACGTTTATCTAAATATATGATATAAAAGTTATTATTAATCTAATTGTTAGTTTTTTATTTGTCGAATTAATATTTACTTTTAAATACAAATTTATTTAATTTTAATTGTTTTCGATAAATATATATCCAGGTTTAATCCATAGTAACACCCGAAAATAAATTTTATCAGAATTTATACATCTACCCACAATTAGCACAGTGGGTTCATTCAGTGAGGTATGTGTCTTTTCATATATTAAACATTTATATGTCAATTTTTTATCTGTCCTCAAATAATATTTTGTAACCTCGTAACCTCTCTATCACATAAGTATAGTGTTGTGTCTTTTCATATATTATTAATTTTGATAGACGATTAATACTACTCTTGTAATATATTACTCAGTTTGAAAGTATTATTTCTTTTTATTGTTGTTTGCAACTGCGCCTATTAAAGCTTATTTCAAAAATAAACCCTTTACTTTTTAATAATAAAATAACTGGTATTATATCTTATCTTATTTAACAACAATAATCAAATCAATTATTTAATGAATACCGCACGTCTATTCTATCTATAACATATATTTGTAAGACATTTTTTTTATTATTTATAAACCCTCACTCAAATTATATTGATTCATGTTTGAGAAATCTATCACCACCATACTTTTTACTAGGAACGTCAAAAAAATCCGTACTCGCATGTATTTATGGATAAAATTCACAAAGGTTACATGATCCGTACCTGTGAATACATGTACCTGCTATACTCTAATTTAAATTAAAAAAATAAAAAAACATGATTAAAATATTAACAAATTGATTTTGAATGAGTTATTTGGACTTTATTTAAAATGTATGAATGTCATGTATTGTATTTTATTTGAATTTATGATTAAAATATATTATTAAATATTTATTTTTATTTCTGTGTAAATACTGCGGGTACCCGTGGATATTAAAAAATTATGCGAATAACCGCATAATAGATACTCGACATATATATATATATATATATATATATATATATATATATATATATATATATATATATATATATATATATATACGAATACGGAATAAATATTTATCCAACAAATAAGATACGAATAAATTATTATCCGTACCTTACCCGTTCTGTTGATATCCTATTTCCAACTCTCCTATTTTTGTGGTTTGTAGGTTCGATGTAGTGAAAATTGGAATCGTATTCTACTATATGAGAGGTGAAAGAATAAAATCCTAAGTGTAAACGATTGGGTTTTAGGAAATAGCTAATACCAGATGAGATTGCAGTGGCTATATAGTAAAAGCAGAATTGGTTAAATTTTAACTGAGTTAACTAAACCTAACTTCATATTCCATCAATTACTTTTTAATCGTTAGCTATTAACAAAAACACGTTCCTTTTTTATCAGTTACTTCTTCTACCCTAAGGAAAAAAAATGTTAAAAAATATATAACAGGAAACATAAATATAATTTAAAATAAAAAATACTAAAAAAAAGTAAAAAATCTCATTAACATTTCATTAAAATAGAAAGTTTAAGTATTTCTTACCTCTTGAATAATTATAGTTATCTTTTAATTTAATTGAGGTAGTTAGGGGTGAGCAAACTATGAGCTCCATGCAACCGAAAAGTCCTAACAAAAAAATTGATCACAAAGTCGATTTTTGTAGAATACAATTATTTTTGTATTAATGATTGTTTGGTTTACATGTTAACTAGGCATAAAGACTGTTTACTTGATAATATACAGCCTAAAAATATATTTTTTCATAATTAATTATTAATTTGTTTAACCACACTACAAAAAAATTTAAGACTATTGACAAAATTGTACTGACGAATTTATATTTTTTGGTAAATTCAAATTTTCGACAAATTTTAATATTTTAATTAAAAAAAAATCTGTTGGTAATATAGATTTCAATTATCAACGAAAAAGATAAAGATAATTTCAAGGATGAAGAAAATGAATCAGTATACATTATTTATTTCAGTCGATTTGTTAGAAGTGGATTTTAAGCCTAACTCAATCCCATAAAACAGATTTGTAAGGTGAGATTTGCACCTCATTCATATACTATGAAATTATCTTATCTCTGGTCAACGTGAAATTTCCTATCGTTAATAAAATATATTACTAAAATATCTCATTTGTAATGGTACAATATATGAACTTTTTGGAATTAAATCAAATTTACTATTCTCGTCTTATTGCGATTTTAATAAATATAAGGGAAAAGACAGAAAAGATAGAGACAAAAGCAATTGGTTTCAAATGAAAGGTTATGCGCCTGCACATACAGCACTTTTGTAGAGTGGAATTGTTTCAATATTTTATCTCTTTCAGTCTTTCATTTAAGCCAAGTTCCACACATCAAAAACACTTATCATTACCTGAACTCAACTCGCATTATACCATTTCTTGAACAAAAAATAAATAAAATCTTAACAACTCCCACAGTTGAAAAAGTATGCGCTACATAAAACAAAATCAAAATCACAGCAATTGTAGTGGTGACGTTTACAAATGACATAAATGCATTTTCCTTAGTTTTGTTGTGATCTGCAATTGAGATGGGAACAAGGTGATGCAGAACCAAGTTACATGATTTACCATGTTACAAAGATTGACTTGTGATGTAATACGAGGCATGTTTGAGATTCTTAAAAGATCTCAGTCACGTCATCGGGTTGGGTTTATAGATACATGTTTGTACAGAAAGTTTAAACTCAACTCTCACCATATTGTTATTTTTTGCTTCTTATGTGTCGTATTAAACAAGTGCCTTTTGCTTTGTAATTTGTCGTACTCGTGTGATAAAAACACACCTATTACTTCATGCTATCATTGGTTAGTCTTTATAGAATCATAGGCACCTATTTTAATATTTCCCATTTCCCTATACATCTTCTTTCTTCTTTTCTACCTTTGCCACTCACCCATATCAGTCCAAAACAATTCTTCACATCCACCACAAAACTCATCATTAATTCTTCAATACTCGGTTATAAAATTGTTTATGTTTATGTTTACGTTTAAGTTAATTAAGTGGCATTTAGTTTCTACAAATTACGATTTCTTAATTATCTTTGTTTGTTCCTTGGATATGTTTTTGTATAGTTTTGCTTTCAAAAGTTTAAAGTGTAGTCACTTCTGATCATTCATTATTTGTATTATACAAATTTTTGGCAAATAATCCGCTATTTAGTTTTTTTTTTTTAATGTTCATTGATGTAGCAATTTTAAATTTTCATCGAATAAATTGTACAAAATATTTAAATTGTAATGTGCACTTATCAGGAGATGTAATTATACTAAAACATTCTACT
>Ga0214543_1010248_pt1 | contig 14019 bp, 5 predicted proteins | sample CNSS2metaG_FD_160094 | JGI IMG/M metagenome (GOLD analysis project Ga0214543, IMG submission 160094) | Root nodule microbial communities from cowpea collected in UCLA plant growth center, Los Angeles, California, USA - CNSS2 | ecosystem: Host-associated > Plants > Roots > Nodule | place: USA...
AAATTTAATGTAATTGCTATGAATATTTTTTTGTCACTATCCAACATATATTGAAGTTCAAAAGATACAAAATCTATGTCAAAATTTTATTATTATGTTTATTATTTGTTCTTTGTGTCATTTTGATTAAGTGATATATTATAACTTTTATTAGTGTATAAAAAAGAGATTCATTAGAATTTAAAAAATTGAAGTAAACAAACATTTAAAATATATTTTAATTTGAATATTTGTTTTCCTTTTATATTTTTTTGAAATATTTTTTAATTTTATCAACTAAGTTCATCAATGTTGTAGTTTGCAAATTTAATAAATGTTTTGGCTCACATGAAATTTTATTTGGTATTCTAATATAAAATGTAAACAATTATAATTTATTTTAAGGTATTTGACATGGAAGAAAATCCTCCTAATATTGAATATTTCATAATATTATGTTTTCTTTACCGTTAGATAATGGTGACAAGGGAAGGCCATCCCCCCAAAATTTAGATTTTTTTTTATGATAGGTATTTTAATTTTTTTTTATGATAGATATTGTGTATTTTGATTTTTTTTTATTATAAATATTAAATCAAATATTCTTTTCTTTTATAAAAATAATAATTAATGGTAATAAATAATAAAATATAAAACCATACATAATAAAGAATAAAAAGATATTTTATTTTTGCTCTTATTTCTCTTTTGTTCTCTTTCATTCTCGAGCAAGAAAATAAGAAGGTAATTCTTTCGTCTCACTTGATAGTGAAATATTAGTTTAATAATTTATTTAATGAACTTCTTTTATATTAATTTTTTATTTTATGAACATAGAAGAAAAAGTATTGTATTATATGTTTTTTATAATCAGATTTTAATTGCAGTTCCATTATATGTCTATTTTCTTTTGTTTCTCAAGAGAAAAAGATCTATTATTTTTGTTTTTATATCTAAGTTGTTCTCTTCTATTCTCGGAGAAATAAAGAAGAAAGTAATTATCTTTTGTCTCACTTGATAGTGAAATATTAGTTTAATAATTTATTTAGTGAGTCTATTGTATATTAATTTTTTATTTGATAAACATAGAAGAAAATGGATTGTACTATGTGTTTTTTATAATTGGATTTTAAGTGTGGTTTGATTATCATCCATTCTTCTTTTGGATTTTAATTGTGGTTTGATTCCCGCTAATGATGTAGTTTATTGTTATACTAAGTTATGTATTCATTTTTACGATATTAATGTCAATAATTAAATGTATAAATTTTGGATGTATTGTTTTGGCTCCTCCAACAATGTTGGTCAAGATCTGCCACTGAACATAACATTCAAATAAATTTTTTAAACATTTTATAATTATGTTAAAATTATTTTTCAAGATAAGATATATTTGTTTCTATTTAATTTAAAAAAGAAGTTAAGCACCGGTACTTCATTAGGCAACTGGTTCATATTTAGACCAAATTCTCTTATACCCACAACGCATGTTGTTATTTAGAAAATCAAATTTTTTAGAACGTTACATATGTGGTACGAATTCTTAAGTATATGTCAAATGATTTGACAAGAAACCGTTTCATAAGTATAAAACTTCTCTAAACTAAATAAAAACATCTAAATTTAATCGTTTTTATAAACAGTAAACATACGTTTTAAAAGAAGTTTAATAATCTTATACTATTATAAAATTTTAAGATACTTATTAAAAAAAGGGTTAAATATGTTTTTGGTCCCTCAAGTTTCAGTGATTTTTAGAATTAGTTTCTCATCAAAACTTTATACCAATTTAGTCTTTCATCTTTCAAAATACGTGAATTTAGTCATTTTAACCAAATTTTGTTAAGTTTATATGACGTTTCAAACACATTTTATGATAGTATTTAAGTTAACATCAAAGCAAAAATGTGTCAAACAATGTAAATAATTTAAATACTATCATGAAATGCGCTTGAAACGTTAGATAAACTTAACAAAATTTGGTTTAAAGGACTAAATTCATGCATTTTGAAAGATAGAGGACTAAATTGGTCAAAAGTTTTGATGAGGAACTAATTTTAAATTTCGCTGAAACTTGAGGGACCAAAAACATATTTAACCCTTTAAAAATTTTATCCATTGACTATTTTCTGGAAAAAAGAATTATGAAGAGAGGATTGGATTCTTTATTTATATGTTTGAAGGCGTGTGTAAATGTGAATAAAAAAAATTAAATGTTATGGGTACATTTATTTATCTTCAATAAGAGGAATATCCGAAGAATCTAAAAAGGACGGTGTGACGTGTCATGACACCTCGAAGTCCTGATAAGACCTTCCTAATTTATATGCTTCAATTGGGAAAAAGAAGCATCAAAATTAAGCAAAGAAGAGAGAGGAGGAAATCAGAAGGCGAAAGAAGCAGAATGGTACAAGAGGAGAAAATATATTATTTTAACATATACTTAAGAAAAGGAAGAGATAAGAACAAAATTATGGCATGCGATGCAAAAATTGCCTGCAAAAAAAAATATGGACGATGCATACAAACTCAGACCCAAATGAAGTGGGCTACTAGTTGGCCCATCAAAATAACACAAACCTAAGGGGCTTTCTTCCTGCACTTCCAATTCTGCACCTCCAATAATTTCTAAAATTTCAAAAATACCCTTTGATCATTTGAGCGAAATTATGTAGATCACAACCCCAAAATTATTTTCGGATGTCAATTTCTGGTGAAGAATACTTTCGGAAGTCAAAATATATAATCGGAAGTCGACTTCCGAAAGTTAAAATATATAACCGAAGTCAACTTCCGGAAGTCAAAATATATAACCGAAAATCAAAATATATAATTGAAAGTCGACTTCCGGATGTCAAAATATATAATCAAAAGTCGACTTCCGGAAGTCAAAATATATTACCGGAAGTTGACTTTCGGAAGTCAAAATATGTCAATCCACTTCCGGAAGTCAAAATATATTACCGGAAGTCGACTTTAACCTAAATGGAATGGGCTACTAACGGGCCATCAAAATAACAGTGGATTCTATTTATATTGTTTTTATTACAATATTATTTTATTTTCAAATTTGGGTTGTTTTCTTTCTTCTTTTAATTCTTCAAATCAATTTTTTCTTGAATTTTAGAAAATGTTCTATGTAGGAACATTTAAATATATCAAAAAAAAAAATTTCAAAAATATTTTTATAAATACGTCTATTAGACATTCAAATGTAGGTTTTGTAACAAAGCTAGCAAGCTCTTTCGGTAAAGTTTTTATGGCGATCAAGAGTACAAAAGTTGTAATAGAAAGAAGTAATAAATACTTTGTTTTTTATATTGATTCATTCATAACTTGATTACATTCATTTTTTTCAATATCAAAGGTAAAAAAGTTTTTGTTGATCAATCAATTGAGTATAAATATTTTCATTCTCTTTGCTACCTTTGACTTATAGCAAATAGGTTAACTCATTCCTAATTGCATGCTGAACTACATGAGTTTAAGGACAAGATGTACAACAAATAATTCACTACAAAAAAAACAGTAATTATCGACGATCATATTCCGTCCGTAAAGCCAAAAATCCGTCGGTAATGTAGTTTTACCGACGAAAATGTGACGGGCAAAATTTCGTCGGTAAAAGGCTAGTCTGTAATATTTACCGACAAACCAACATAATAAATCAGTAACAAAACCAACATCAAGTGATGAAGGAAAATTTTTAGTAAAGCAGCACCAAATATACTACACTCATGAGGCCAAAGCCTACTTGCAAGATGTTGCAAAACAAAAACAATTACATAAGGAGTGGGCACTCTAAACCAAATTTCAAAATCCAAACGCACATTTAACCTTTCACTTTAATTATCCATTTCAATCAATCAACACACACTTTACACTCTTCTCCCCACCACATCTCTGCCTACCAGCTCAAACACATAATCAAATTAACATACAAACAAAAAATACACCACATCTCTGCCTACCAGCTCAAACACATAATCAAATTAGCATACAAACAAAAAATAACATCAATCAATTATCGCTCCAGAGAGAAAGAGAAAAAGCTCATACCTGCAATGGCTCAGACTCGCGCTTAAGCACCCAAAAAATTGATAGTTGCTGCCTCCCCCAATCCAAAGCTTCAACCACGGTGGTCCCCCAAAAAATCATTACCAATTACAAAACGACAGTGAGAATATGTAGAGAGATAAAGAAATCAAAGGAAGAGTGTCAACTACCACTACGTTGGTGACTTCGACGGAGAACGCTGACGGAGATTGTGAATTCAATTTCACCACACCCACGAAGTCACGGACGGCTCAGGGCATGCTCACGGTGGCAGCGTCGCGCCGACAAAGTCGAATCGAAAAAGGGGTTGCTCTGCACCACACCATTCCACTACGCCGGTGACCTCGACGAAGAACGCAGACGGAGCTCCCTGCTGTTGATTGCGTCGTACCCACGAACGTCACGGCAAGGCCAGGGCACACTCATTGTCGCAACGTCGCGCCGGCACGGGAAAAAACCTTGAATCAGAAAAGGGTTGGACGGAACCGCTCGCGCCACCACGCTACTCTGCACCTTCTTCCCTCTGCACCCTCCTTTTCGCGTTTTCAGGGAAACTGAATTAGGGGAAGAGCGAAATTCGATTTTAATTACAGCGAGGAAATTACCGAAGGAAATAATCCGTCGGTAAAGGAGTAAGTTCCGTTGGTAAATTGGTGCACAATATCTGGGAAACTTACCGACGGATCAATCCGTCGGCAAGTAAATAAAAAAGTTTCAAAAACATATTACCGACAGATCAATCCGTCGGTAATGTTCGCAAAGAATATTCGTCGATAAATCCGTCGGAAAAAAGAAATTACCGACGAATTTATATCCGTCGAAATTTATTCGTCAGTAATAAATAGTTTTCTTGTAGTGATTGTTTATACAAACATGTGAATATAAAATATAAGTTCTACTTGCTCTAAGATATAACTTCACAATAATTAAAAATTTATAAATAATATTTTTGTCTTTTTATATAATCTAGCACATTATTATTGTTAAATACTTTGAAGCCAACGAATGAAATAACCATATATGCTTGAATATGCCTATCTAAGTTTGCTACTATTTTTCAACCATCTTTCACATGGATATGGCAACTTTTTATTTATAAGAGTTATAAAAATATTTATGGTGACCTAGTGTTTAGGCTCTATCATTTGTGTTCATGTTTGTTAGAAATGTTTGAATAACTTTATTTTCTTAAGTTGGTGAAGTCACCCACTTATGAGAAAGTTTACTATGAGCTTTCTATGAGCTTTCTTTGAGGATAATATTTCCTTTAACTTATTATAGCAAAGAGTTACGATAGAGAATACTCACATTTTCAGTCTTAGAAAAAGATTGAGAAGGAATAATCAAGAATGATTGGTATACTTATTTGTAATTAAAGTTTTGATTAGTGGAACTTATTAAGTGAAAATTAAGAGAATTGAACGTATACGGATAAACCAATATAAATTCACCGGTCACCACCGTGGAGGACAATCAAGTGGAACAAATTCATACGAGCCACAACTAGCATGCTCACACTGGAATTCCAATACTACCAAACTACAACTCGGACCACACGTGTTTAACCCCCATTACAAGCTACAACTTGTAAATGGGTCCCCAGCAAGTTCATACCCAAAGGAATTATTCAAAGTCATGTAACCCATGCATCACAATCATAAAATCAACCATGTCCCCACACTATCGCTTGGCGCAACCTAAGCGCCGCCAGGCAAAATATCGTTGTAGACCGCCTGGTGAGCATCACACGTCGCCAGGCACCACGTGCTTCAAAGGTCTCTTTTTCTGCAATTATCGCCTTGCGGAACCATTCTCACCGCCAGGCGCCATGTGTTCTAGTGGCCATTGCCCACATCACTATCACTTGGGGGAATCACCCTCATCGCCAAGTAGAGCTGTCAAAATAGGTAACCTGATCTGACCCGACTCAACCCACCACGGGTTGATCATTTAGTGAGTCAACCCAACCCGGCTCACTTATTAGCGAGCCAAAAAAATTCAAACCCAAGCCGGCCCACCACGGGTTGGTGGGTGAAATGGGTTGACTCACGGATTCAGTTAATTAAAAAAAATATTATTTTTTTTATTTTTTTTAGTCAAAACTAAATTATAATTCTAATTAAAATCTAAATAAAATTTAATACAATCCAAATACAAATCAAAATCACAAAAACACAAATTATTTATGTGTTGGCTAAAAAAACCCTAACATGATTCAAATGCAAAGCCCAACTTAATAAAAAACACTAGTGTGACCCTCTATTTGCGGGTTGGTGAGCCAACTCGGCTCAGCAACCCGGGTGAGCCGAGTTCTAGGTGAGTCGGGTTAAAAATCAACCCGTATTGAAATTTGTAAAAAAAATGTCAACCCAATCCGATCTGAACCCGTGGTGAGTCGGGTTAGCTCACGAGTTCCAACCCTTTTTGACAACTCTACTGCTAAGTGCCAAGTGTTCCAGTGACCCCCTATATTTGTAGTCTTTGCTTGGCAATTCAAACTTCACTGCTAGGCGATACACCAATACAACGTCTCTTATTGGGTTTTACAATCCAGGACATCATTTAACACAATCAAATCATCAAAAGCACATCGCAGAACTGCCAAGTACCTACCTTCCATGCAACATGACTGGAATCCATCTCTCATATGTCTTACTAACATTTTTATCCCCACATGTATTCTCCAACATAACTAAGCCATCACTTAGAATTAGTTAAGATCAACCTATGCTCCTATGAATTATTCAGCATTCACATGTTTATGTTCTCATACCAGTTCTATTACCCACCTCAAACAATACCCATAACACTCCCTCTCTCTTAACAATTCATAGTGTTAACCTACCATTAACCTCACACAAAATTTTAGGATTCCACTTATTAATTCCACATTATACATCCCATATGTTATAATCCAAGTTAGACTCATCTTATTCCTATATCCCAGGTTACTAATCTTGATTCACCACCATAGAATCTACATTAAGCCATTTACTCCAATTCCTTAACAATTCTAGTTTTAGCATGGTCTCCCACCCATATTTCCATGAATTGGCTACCCCACAACCCACGTTGTCCAAAACACCAGAACCTGTCCTTGCATTTCCCTAGCCTCGCTTGGCGGTGCCTTATTGACTGTCAAGTGGTGCATTAGGGTTCTTGTCCATAACCCAATTTTCTGCACTTAGAAAATTCCAAAATTCCCACAACACTACCCAACCCTCCAATTGAAGTCCATTTCCATTAATTTATAGTTCTAGTAATCATATACATCAATTAATCCCTACCCATACCGAATTACAACAATTTTCATACAAATTATCTCATTCCCAATCCCTCACGAACCCTAATGAAAACTTCTTCCCCAATTCAATCAATCTTAATCACCACATCGACATTCAACCAATACATGTCCAAAACAAATCACTGTAAACATAAGGCACCCAAATTTTCACCAATTTTCCACAAAATCCCAGAAAACAGAGTGGACATGCAAACTCATGCTTGTCGCCTAGCGGCCACTCCTTGTTGTCTGGCGGTTCTTAACAGACCCAAAAACTAGGCTATTTCCTAATGAGTTGCCTAGTGGGCCTTCAAAGCCGTTAAGCATCTTCTAGAAAATTCAACAAACCCAAAAGAATTCCACAACCTGGCAGAAATATAAGCACACAGGTATCCATACATTATGCAAAATATATAATTATGAATTAAATTCACAAGGTGCAGGTATCCTAACTTGGATTCCTTACTTCCTTTGTGACTCATAGAGTTCTTCCTAGCCCACATTTCCCTTAGCTCTTGCCTCCATTCCAAAAGTTCTTCCCAACCCTCAATGCTCTCTCTCTTTGGTGCAGAAAACTCACTCTTCTTATTGCTAAACTCAGTCCCTCTGTTAGCACACTAAAACCTCCCATCTCTTACACTTTTCAACCCTAAATTAATTTAATTAATTAAAAAAACGAAAATGGTTATTAGGGGATGTTAATGGCCATCGAATGCCACTAACAGGTGGTTTTCTCAGCCCTCCCAGCTGCTCTCTATGATGTCTAGGGTTTTTGAACTTTCCAATCCATGACAAAAAGAAATTAGGCAAAAAGAAACTATTTAGTGTTAGTCAAGGTTTGAACCCAAATCCATACAATTACCAAAGAAATGCATAATCAATCAACCAATTCATGTTTTATGATAATTCATACTCATCTATGATTATATTATCCCACTCCAGGGTCAATCATACATTTAAATAATAAAACACTTAAATCAACACATTAATGACATATTAAGGACTCAAACCCAAGTCCTCTCCACACCATTCCACACGCTCAACCTCTTAAGCTACCATTACTCCTTGTCTTAACTCTTTGCACTAATTAATTTTCCGCTCTCCCATTTATTAAATAAATATTTATTTCTTTATGTAATTTCCTGGGTCTTACAACAAATGCCTATTCCTGATTGAGTAGCATGCACACGCCTAAAGTGATCAAGTCATTTAATTGTAGTAACAAGTATGTTCTAACGATTAAGAACTTTGAAAGTACCTTGGGAGCTTTGCTTAACCAAGGAATCTTGCAACATACAAAAGCAATTTAGCATCTTCTTCATGGCAAATCATAACATTGTGTAAGGAGAAGTTATATCTTACAATTCTTTCTAACACTTGGTGTGCGACCTTAGAAGTATAAACACTTGATGATCATACACGAGCTTGCTTCCAATTTTGGCATCAACTTAGTGGTGATGGAGGTTGGATAACACTATAGTTATCCTTAGAAGGTGGAGGCCTTGATTTCTCCTTTTCATTTATCATAGCTTCCTCTAGTTTTTTATACCTACCATGAGACAATATGCATGGGGTTTTATTTTGGCAAATGATGGACTGGGCCATTTTCCTATGTCATCATGTAACATATAATATACCAAATTTATTGTAACATATAATATACCAAATTTATGAATTAGATTATGTTGCACTCAATGAAAAGTTGATATATTTATGAAATAAAGTGCCCTAATCTTCCATTTCTCATATTCACGAATATGAACAAATAAACATAAAGTTTCTTTATCAATTGTCGCATATCCAATACAAGAATTTTAACCCCTTTTACGACCAAACACATAATTTGTCTTCAATTGTGACTTTAACTGACGAAATTTGAGGACAACCAAAGAAAGAACTTTATTTCTTAGCATTCCTACATTGGGAATATCAAATTATGTCTATAATAAAAAACCACACAACGCTTATTTGTAATCAATATAATAAAAATATAACAACAGTAAAATAAGATACATTACCAAGATGTCCTGCTAAATCATGTTTCGTTCAGTCTCGCGCACATGATCCCATGACAGTACAAGAATGTAAATATTTTAACGTGTCATGACTCCTAGGTATTTGTTTAAAATGTCAACATTTGAACTATGAAACCATGCCAATTTTGATGTCAATGGTGAGTGGTGTTCTACCACCACTAGCACGTCTAAGTAAGAGAGACCTTAGTATGATGGATCCTAATAAATCTCGTACAAGTCACATCCGAACCTAATGTAGCTTGATCGTTAGTCATATCTTTTTCAAAGAATAAAGTAAAAAACATTAATAATAAATATAAAAACTAACATAATTTAATAAACACAAAAATATAAGAAACACATATTAAAATATATATGCAGTAAAAAACTATTAAAAGTGATTAATTTTCTTAAATCATCCAATCAGACAATTCAAGATTTAATACATTAATTATTAATATTGCCTCTTGTTATTTTAATGTAAAAGAAATATACAAACTTTTCAAATTGGCAATAGTAAATATTTTTTGTGTTGACTCTCAAGCAAGAAATAAAGTTCACTTCTTACAACAACAAATAAATCTCAACACTAAACAAACGAAATTTGTGCACACAGTAATCTAATTATAGAAAGATTATGCCAAGCAACATAATCAAATAATAAATAACCCAAATAACATAAAATAATTCAAATAATATACAAATAATATCACACAAATATTTTAAATGAATTAAAAAAAGGAGAAGAGAAGGTCCAAAGCAGGGAATGTGTTGTTCACCATGAGAAGGAGAACGAAACGGAGAATGCAACAACTTAGTGTGGTCGGAATGCCTTCACCAAAGTAGGGACAACAACAACAATGTGGGTGGCAATGTGCTTACTAAGAGATATTATAGCCATGAAGATGGTGAAAAGTGAGAAAGTGGTGTGAATCCAAAGGGAAGAAGAAAATGAGGGTAAGTAGTGGTGTGGAAAAAAAGGGAGAAGAAAAAAAGGAAGGGATGATCTTTCATGACAGAGTTGGAGACAACAATGGCAGTTGTGAGTATAGCAAAAACGAAGAAGATTAACCTATTTGAGGCAATATAGGTTATGGTTCAGTTAAAATCATAGTCTATTTTAAGATAGACTACTATTCCTTAAAGGAACTGTAGCTTATAGTGAGATACTCTCACTATAGGCTACGGTTCTTTTGGGGAACCGTAGTCTATATTGAAATAGACTAAAGTTTTAATGGAATCATAGTATATTCTTTACTAGTAATTTCAAAAATGTCAATGCTTCAAAATAAATTACATTTTTGGATAACCATTTTTTTATATAGTAATTTCATATATATGCACTAGAGGCAGCCTTGTGAGGGATGCTCTCTCAAATATAAGGTGTCCTTCCATACCCGCCATGTGGATCTCCTCTCTACTCACGATAAGGTGTACAACTCTCTAGAAATTGAATTTTAATACTAGTTGTTAAAATTAGGCTAAAAGATATAGTTGATAGTTAGGATATGACTCTTATTAAAAGTGTAATAGTCCAAATTCTCTTTTGTAAGCCTTTTACTTATAAATAATTGCTTGGAAGTTAAATTTATGTTAATGATAATTCTAATAATTTCAATGGTTTATAATATTAAATTTGTTATACTATACTAAAATTGTGTATATTTCTCGTTTAATGTACTGAAAATGTGATTAATGAATTTATTATACATATGTATGGGAATCCATATTATACCTTAAAATAAAATTAAAAAAAAATTAAAAAAACTAAAAAAAATAACAAAAAATAACAAAAAATAACAAAAAATAACAAAAAATAAAAAAAATAATAAAATGACACGTGACGGTTACTGTTCACATCCGTTAACTATTTTAACGATGTTAGCGAAAAGGACCAAATTGAAAAAAATTTACCAATATTAGGACTAAATTGAAAAAAAAAAATCAACAGTAGAACCACATTAAAAAAATCGAACGAAAATTAGAACCAAACTACTATTTAAGCTTTAATTTAATAAATAAGTTAGATGTAACCAATTAAAATAGTAGAAGATGAAATTAAAATTAGAGTCAAATTAGTAAAGTAATTAATTATATGAGGACAAAAATATATTAATTTTTTATTTACTATTCTGTAATTCTTTTTAAAAAATCACTAAACACTGGCTACATGAAAATCAGATACCAATAATATTTGTCTACCTTCCATTAATAAGCAACATTCCATCCTCCCCACCATCTACGCTGCTGAGATCCTATGTGCGTCGCATTTTCTTTCTTATGTATCCTTCACATTCTCTTTATTTCTTTTTTCTTTTTCTCGACAACGGCTTTAATCTTCTCAATATCTTCAATAAAATAACAGTGTCATGTTGTTTGAAAAAAATAATATAAAAAGAATGATACATAAACTTTGAAATCCATAACGTCTCGCGGAATTTATGGTAATTTCGTTTTTTGATTTTTTGTCTATATTTTGAATAAATAATTACACTTACTGTTCTCATTGAGGATATAATTTACTGTTTAAATATTTAAAACATTATATATATATATATATAGACAACAATTATACATTACATACGTTTCATTTAAACGTACATACAAATTAAATCACATAAAAAGCACCCTGTAAATAACACATTGGTAAAATAATACCAATGTATGTGTATAATAAGAATAAAAACGAACATAAATTAGTGAGACAATATTTTCACTAAACCACGTAGGCGTAGTAAATATACAATTGCACAATTCAAACATACGAAAATAAGTATATTTGTTGTTTACACTTAATTACATTTAAGTAAGAGTTTTCTATATAATCTTTAAAAATACTGGATGTAAAATATAGCGTACCTGAGCTGAGAAATAATGATAAATTTGATTAAAGTTATTTTTTATATGTTTGTTTGAATTTCGAAATTTAGCATCGGTCGCACGTTAAAAATCCTGCATATCTGTTATTGTGTGGTGTGCACTCTGTTTGAAAATGGCAGCAGATCCGAAGCAAATTAAACCTGGCGATATTAATGCACCACACCACGTGCAAGTCTTCTACTTGCATCATTTATCTTATATCGATTTTTGGTTCATCATATAGAAAAAGGAAAATAGACTCTGGAAGGCTGGAAAGTGCACATTTGGATCCATGATGACATGGATAAGGGTGCTGCTGCTGCTGCTGCCATTTTGGACACGTGTGTAATCATGACATTGTACATGGCACCTATGGACCCTCTTTCTTTTCGTTTCTACAATTCACTCTGTCATCACCCCTTCATAACGAATATTATGTCACGTCCATATACCCTTTACTCAACAACCGTTAAGCAACAAGTAAAAGAGATAAGGAAACATACAAAATTAAGATTAAAAGCTACTTTACTTTTTGCCTATCTATTTCCTCAAACCGATTCTCATGTAAACCGTTAGCCCTTCACTTTCAATTAAACCCATGTAATACCTCCTCACTGCTTTTTATCTCTTTTAAATCATCAACATACACATTTAGCAACTTCAATAATTGAAGATCAACACCAAAAAGACAATACCACTTACATAATGGACCAGATTCTCTTACATGCATATCTATTCATTTAAAAAAAATGATTCTAACAAAAAATATGCGAAGGAGAACATGGTTTCCATTATTAACCGAGCAAATCCATAAATTTAGACATGTAGGGTAGGTGTATGGATTTGTAGAGTCATTACTCCCTTTTGTTTATTAAAAGGGTAGGTTGGAGGTTCGGTGGTCATTGTAAGTGGTTGTTAATTTTGTGTATGTTGGTAATGCAAAGCATATACCTTGAAATTCAATCATCAATCCGCGTATGAGATGTAGAAGACTTTAATTAGTCTGTGCAGTCATTTCTTAGGAACCAGCCACACATGGTCCCCACAAAAAATAGGGGAATCATCATAGCTCGGGATGGAGAGGATATTCCAAATGACCTAAAAGAAAAAAGAATGCAAAACATAAAAAAGGTAATTGAAGCTACGGAAAGCTGAAAAGGAAACATGCAGGCAACAAGGTCGAAGAAAAGATACTTTTTCACAGAAAATTACCAAGTAACGATTAATGTTCTATCCATTAATTCTTCTAATAATGAATAATAAAAACAGCCGTAAGAATTAGATGAATTCCTTATTGTACTGGAAACACCGAAAGAGACTGTCTCAATTACAATACCAAATTCTAGATCACCCATTCAATGCGGGAATTTTTGTTTTCTAATTGTATATTTCCCACAAAACCCAAATTAATTAATTTATTTTTTTCTTCGTCACCACACCAAGAAGGTTCTACTCTTGTACTACTTCTATCTGAGTGAGGAGTTGCAGAAAAGCCAGCTTCTTGTTGTGTCCAACAGAAAGAGAAAGAGAAAGCAGTTAGCTATACAAAAACTAACCCATCACTACACCACTATCACCGTCTCTCCGGAGCAACCAGAAGTCGCACACTCGATTTCGTTTTACCTCGTGTCAGGTTAGCTTCTTCCCCAGTCACCAGTGTCTAAAAGCCAGCACGATAAACTCACCCTCTCTTCTCCCGTTAACCGTCTACCTCGATGAATCTCTCTCTAAAATTAAAATAACTCTCTCTCTCTTGCTCGCTCTCTCTCTCTCTCTCTCTCTCTCTCTCTCTCTCTCTCTCTCTCTCTCTCTCTCTCTCTCACTCAT
>Ga0214543_1010250_pt1 | contig 14015 bp, 11 predicted proteins | sample CNSS2metaG_FD_160094 | JGI IMG/M metagenome (GOLD analysis project Ga0214543, IMG submission 160094) | Root nodule microbial communities from cowpea collected in UCLA plant growth center, Los Angeles, California, USA - CNSS2 | ecosystem: Host-associated > Plants > Roots > Nodule | place: USA...
GCGGTTAATGAACCATGTATTGAGGAATTTCATTGGTAAATTTTTGGTTGTATATTTTGATGATATTTTGATATATAGCAAAACACTTGATTCACACATGCGCCACGTAAAGAAAGTTCTAGAAGTATTGAGGCAGGAAAAACTATATGCCAATAAGTACAAATGCATTTTTTGTACTCATGAAATTGTTTTCCTATGGTTTGTAGTTAGCTCAAAAGGGGTAAAAGTTGATGAAGAAAAAATCAAAGCCATTAGGGACTGACCCATCCCTAAGAATGCAAGTGAGGTACGTAGTTTTCATGGCTTGGCTAATTTCTATAGGAGGTTTGTCAAGGATTTTAGAACCATAGCATCTCCACTAAATGAACATGTTAAGAAAGATGTGGGGTTTAAGTGGGGAAAGGAACAACAAGATGCTTTTGATAGTCTCAAATACAAACTCACACATGTACCTATCTTAGCTTTACCAAATTTTGACAAATCCTTTAAGATAGAGTGTGATGCTTCAAATGTGGGCATATGCGGTGTTCTCTTGCAGGAAGGGCATCATATAGCCTATTTCAGTGAACGGTTGAAAGGGGCGGTGGGAAACTATTCCACTTTTGACAAAGAGTTATATGCCCTTGTTAGAGCTTTGCATACTTGGCAACATTATTTGACTTATCAAAATGAGGCGGGATCCTATCTCTACTAATCTCTAATCCTGTTGCCAGGCTGGTGGTTTGTGCGATTCGTTTCCCGACTATACCATAACTGCGAGCTTCCTTCTCCGTCGCTTCTAACGAATCGCTTCAGGTGGTCAAAACATATCAAATCTTCTATCTTATCTTGCAGTGCTTTACATTCATCCATGGTGTGGTCATTATTGCGGTGGCATATGTAATGTTTGGACATATCAGCGCTCGGCGGGTTAAGGGTTTTGCTAGGAGGGGGAATTGATGAAGATGTGACCACCTCATCAAGTTCTAAGGAGGCCAACTCTAGAAGGATCACTAGGAGCATGACAAAAATGAAGGCATTATCCTCTCTATCTTTATTTTGCATTTCTTTAGTTTCAATTTCTTGAAATTGGTGTGGTTGACTATTTTGAGTTGACTTGTTAACCTTAACTTAAGGGTTGACTTGTTGACCCAAGATTAGCTTAACCTTAAACTAACATGCTAATAAATTCCTTAATTTGCTTTTGTAGGAATAAGAAAGGAGGATGACCACATAGGAGACACTTGGCGTCCTAAGGAAGTGAGAGAAGGAAGACTTTCTAGAAGCATCTAGAAAGGGGAGGCCCCAATGCCTTGGACACCATGACTTCTAGAAAGTTTTAGAACCCTCCTTTATGAGCCTTGGCCATGAAGACTTGCCACCTAGATGGCTTGGAAGAAAATTCACCCATGTGCACCCTAGGATGACCTACTTTCTAGAACATGCTAAATTTCTTTTGTAATCCTTTAACTTAGTTGTTTTGCTAAGGGACCCCTAGACTTGTCTATTTAAGGGGACCTCTAACACTTGTACAAGGGTTAAACATTTTGGAGAATTTATACAATTTGTGTTTCAACCTTTTTGTGAGAGCATTTCTCCTTAGGGAGTGCAGTTCTTTCAAGCCTTATCTTGCCTTAGCAAGTGGCGGCATACACCACTTATCTTCAAGGTTGTCATGGCTTCTTCTAGCCTAGCCTTGTAGTGGCGTGAATCATCCATTCCTCCCTTTTCCCTTGCTTTTCATTTTATGTTTCTTTACTCTTCTCGATTTATATTGTTTCTATTATATGCTTTTCCTTTTGGTTTCTTACTTTCCATTAATCTATTCTCCTCCTCTCTAGAACCTTGGAAAGGAACCTTCACATCTAGATAGCTTGCTATCTTATTGTCCAGTGGGGATTTCTTTGGTTTTCTTAATCAATCATCGCCATATTCATAAGTCTTAAAAAGGAACAAGATAATCCTACCTCAGGAATAAGATTCGTTTGTAATGCTTCTTCTAGGATACGCGAGGGTGAGGCACTTAGGGGTGTGTATCGTGAATATCTTGGTGGCTTGGGATCCTTAGGCCTGGGATTCGTTCTTGCGAAAGCTTTTTCAGCATTTCTTTCAACAGGTTGCAAGTCAGTGCGAAACTTAGTCTATAGCGTCTTCATTTCTTCCATGTGCATGTAATCAGCTACTCGTAGTTTTAGCTCATGCATGATGGTAGGAGGTTGGAGGCAAATATTATTTGTGAATGGTCCAGGTTTGAGGGCCAGGGCCATGCATTTTAGGACCACATCTTGTGTTAAGTTTTTGACTCTCAAGGCCGCCTTACCAAACCGATCGATAAAGGCTCTCAATGTCTCGTCTTGTTCTTGCCTTCCACTGAGGAGGGATAGTGGGGTGGCCTGATGGGGATGACTACCTCTGAACTAGGTGAAGAAGAGATTAGATAGGGTATCAAAACAGTGTATGAATACGGGGGCAAGGTCGTGAACCACTCCAAGGTTGGCCCTTTGAGGGTTGTAGGGAAGAATTTACACATTATAACATATTCACTTGTATATAGGCCGACATGAGTCACATAGATCTTCACGTGCTAGTCTAGGTCTGTGTCCTCTAACTGCCGTTATCGAAAGGATGTCGACGATTGTTTTTGCCTACGGTTACAAGGTGGCTGATAGCGGTCGAGAGGGTGATATTGTGATGGGTTGTGGTGAAGGTATGGGGGTAGGGTTGTACTCGCTCTCTTATGTTGTTACCTGATATATGGGAGTTTTGAATTCAACATGGATTTCCTTCTCCTTGCCTTTGTTATGCGCAACATCTATTTCTGCCTTTCTCCTCAAGCGGGAGTTTTCCTGCCTTAGGGCTTCCATCTCCTCAACACTACGTTTTTTGAATTCAACGAATTCTTGCTGCATCTTGGCTTGTCCTTTGAGGATGGCAGTAAGGTTAATCTAGTTAATGCCGACATCTTTGGATCCTAACCTAGCTTCCCTCATCTCGCTAAATTTGCTACGAGTTGAAATATTCAAACACTCTTGGATTGCTTTGGTAATAAGTCAATTTGGGCCCCACAGTGGGCACCAATTGTTCCTGCAGAAACAATAACATATTATTATAGGACTCAAATCTTATCTTACTGATGTGACCCCAACAAGCCCTACCTCAAATGCATCAACAAGCCCAAGCCCACATCAAGGCCCAATCACTAGAAGCATGATTGGAGAGATTCACATGGGCCTCTCACAAGATGATCAAGTCAATCATGGGCTTTTTACATTATTCACATGGGCTAAAGAAATATCTAAAATATGAGATGATGCATGAAGGAAGTAGTCTAGATTTAAATTGGGCCATTGTTTAGGTTTTGCTTTCAATAAAAGCTAGAACACTTTTTGGGATCAATTGGGTCGAGCCCAATGTGCTACCTTTGGCCGAGAATTCTTGAGTGACTCTCCATTTGGATGCAAGCAAAGCATGAACTAAGCAAGGAGAATGTGATGGAAGCATGGTGCGTGTGACTTGGGCAAGGAGAGTGTGATACGCCACTTGGCATCATCAAGACTCATCTACTACATCACATGGTCTACAATCAAGCTTTTTCTCCAAGCTACATTTGCATTTCATCTTTGTTGCATTTTCTATTCATTTGGCCGGCCATGTGCCTATAAATAGAGCCACTCAAATATTGTAATGGTTACTCTTGAATTGCTAATAGATGCTAGTGTTTGAGATCACTCCACACTTCTATTAATTTGAGAGCATACATGGCTAACCTTCTCCTTCATCTCCTCTAGCCACCTTCCATACCATAGCTCCACTTCTACTCTTCATCTTTACCAAATTCTCCATTTCCGAGAGCTACTTTCCTCTAATTCTCCAAATTCTGCTGCACTCCATCTTCTCCTCATCATTCTCCATGGATTTCCTTCCTTTCCTACTCCAAGGACGTCCATCACTTACCCCAATCTTTGAACATCTCGGATGGAAGCTCTCTGGCCTTGTTTGGCATGTCCCCATATCTTGTTGCTTGAAGGGTCAATTTTGGAGTTACCTACAGAAAATGCTCCGACGATCAAGTAAGCAAAAGCTCTAAAAATGAAATCTCAATTTTTAGCACTAATGAATTGCGTACCTTTTATTGCTAGCGTCCACTCTTATTTATAGGAGATTAACCTTATTTTACTAGTTTTAAATAATGGGTTATGCCTCCATTGGGCTCATATGGACCTGATTAAGCATAGGCTTTAGGTTCCACGTTTCCCCTACAATTTAACTATTTTATTCAAAGTTAAAGTAGGCAGACTACTGGTTAAGGAAAGACTGTGTAGTTTAGTGAATATGGTCGTCATGTAATTGTTATTTTAAGTTCGATAAGAACTTAGTTAGTGGGTTTTTAATAAGTTAGCGGTCCATCTATAAGTTAGCGGTCTATTTATAAGTTAGCAGTGCATCTATAAGTTAGCGGTCTATCTTTAAGTTAGCAGTTTATCTATAAGTTAGCGGTGTAATCCGAGTATCGTGATATAATGGCTAACTCAGCCATTAGTTCATGGCGGTTAATCTGGCTAGTATGGTACAATTTTATTGGAAATTGAGATGTTCTCTACTCTTTTTAATTCAGAGAATAAGAAATCTCTTTTTAATTCAGAGAATAAGAAATCTCTTTTAATATATATAAAATAATATAGTTTGGATTTAAAATTTCAAATTGTAAAAAAAATTAAATAAAATTAAATTTAACACTTAAAATATAAAACATATACAAAAATAGTCTTTTCAATACATGTTTTTAATTTTTCTGATTAAAAATATAAAAATTCAAAGTTCAAAAGATTTGATATTTATAACAATATAATAATATATTATAAAAAATAATAATATTAACATAATAATAATAATAATATATTTTACAAAAAATTATAAAATTTTGAATTTCAATCTTACTAAAGACAAACATTCATATCTTGAAATTTGAAATATATATAGTAATAAAGTTTAAATTTTAAATTTGAAATTTCAAAAAGTTATGAGAATATCTTACTTAAGATTGAATTTGAAATTCAAAATCCTAAAAATTTGTAAAAAACAAAGTCTTTTTTATGGATCATTTTAATGTCTTTAAAAACTCTAAGATATTTTTAATCTATGAGAAAAATTTGTATTTAAGATAAGAACAAAATCATAAGCTGAAAAATTTAAAAGATTTAGTGAAAATACGTACATAATTACAATTAAAAATAACAAAAATTAAATATGTGATACGAGACAAAAAAAATATAATATTTAGGAACAAAATCTTAAAAATAAAATGTTCAAAAGTTGGTTCTTAATAATATCATAATATGTTATAATATATAAAAATATTTAATAATAATATAATAACATATTAGCACTAATACCGTAATAATAGTAACACTAACTAAAATATGGTGTAAAATAATAAATAAATAATTGAATAATGACACCGTTTGATGAAGGATTGACCACTCAATGACCTATGGAGACTCCCCATGAAGAATTACAAGAAGTATGACTAAAGGGGAAGATCTTTCTTTTATGTCTATTTCTTTATTTTCCATCTTAATTTTGTGATTTCCCTAAGTTGACTTCATTGACTCAATTTTGGTTGCCTTGTTGACCTTTGACTATGGTTGACTCATTGACCAAAGTTGACTTAACTTAAGCCAACATGCTAATCCTTGTTTAAGTTGTTTTGTAGGTTAATTTTAGTAGAAAGAAGCATGAGAGGTGGCACATGGTGATTAGGGAGCATGAATGATGTGGAGGAGAGAGTAAAGCAAAAGCAAAAAGCATAAAGCAAAAATAGACATTGTACCTTTTGTCTCTTTTGTTCTTTATGCCCCTTTAGCATGATTTGGAGACCACTTTTGTCTCATTTTCCCTCCTAGGCCGAGAATCCACATGGGAAGACACATCATCATTTCATTTTGTGCTAGCTTGGAGATGCTTCTAGAATTAGGGTTTTCCTTGCTTTTCTAGTTAGCCTTTTTTTCATCTTTTGTATTCTTCTCCAAACGCATCACCACCAAAATCGCCGCCCCTGTTCCCACCCCTGTGGTCGCCTGTTGCTACTGCCACTACTGCTACCTCGCCACTCCCAATTGTCGCCGTGATGGCCTCCTTCCGGTATCGTAGTCACTATCCTTCCCTATTGCAAAATGTAGTTCTTCTCCTCCAAAGGCATCACCGTAGTCGCCGCCATTGTCACCACCCGTGCTACTTCCACTTTCGTTGTTGTTCCACTCCCAATCTGTGTCGTGACAACATCCTTCCAGTAACGCTGTCGCTGGCCTCCTCCCATTGCGAAACTCAAAACATAGTTTTCGGTAATGCTGTTCGGGTAAGGGTTTTATTGTTTGAGCAATCATCCAACCTTTTAATTCATCTTTACCAATCATTTTTGTGCTGATAGTTGCTTCCATTTTTATGGCGAGAGGAATTCGAATTAGGCTTCTGGGTGAGTGGGGGTTTCTACGGAGAAGGGGTTGTTGTGGAAGAAGAGTGTTGTGTTTGGTGTTGCTCCGACCGTTGAGGTGCTCTGACCGTGGGGGTTTGGTGATGTTGGGCTATCGCGGAGGTACCCGTTTTCCTTTAATTTTTCTTCCTACTACAGTGCATCTGAATTGAATATGATATGAATTGAATGTGATATGCATCTGAATTGAATGTAATTTTAAGCATCTGAATTGAATTTAATGTGATAGAGCATGTTGCTGTTGTCATTAGAAGCTTAATTTCATGATAATTATTTGTACAAAAAACATGCCTCTTAAACCTGAAAATTAAATACCTATAATAATAAGGATGTGAAGCATGTGAGATTGAAATAATCGAAATGGAAAGGAAAACATAGAAGTGTAGTTGTACTTGACTTGGAGATGCCAACTTTGGCTTGTTTTCATTATTGCTGCATTAGCCTAATAGGGTTTAACTCTTATCATGGCATGTGGTTGATTTGGATAGAAAGATCACATTCCAGTGTTTTGTGTTTTGGTTTTTTTTTTGCACACACCCATAATATCTTGCTGTAGAAAACGACCTATGCAGTTTCTAAATTTTATTTTAGTCCTATATAGGATTCTCATGTCTTGTGTTTATGTGGAACTTTTCATGTTGGCCCCACCCACTCTCTCTTATCGATAATCACTCTTACTGACCTTCACCCTTTTGTTTTCCCAACAAAACAACCATGTCCATTTTCACAACTCACAAAAAAATGTTGATATGTTCACATTTACTTGCCTTCACTACCCCACATGAGTTGGAACCATTTGAAAAGCAACATCATCTCTATATAGATGCATGTATTTTGAACTGCTTATGTTGTGAGTGTAGACTACTTATGCATAAACTAAGTCACACAAGTTAGCCTCCACATATGAATTTTCGTTTTCCATGTTATTCCTCACTTTGGCCTTAGTTTTCATCCTTCTTATACTAATTAGAATGTGTTTGCATCATTGCTTAACAATTCATTTGCTAATTTGGTAGTCTTAGCTCATTTTGGCCAATTTCTAGTTCATTTTTTTTGGTTTTGACTAGGCAAACTCGAATTACCTTGTTAATTCTGAGTTGTGATATTTTCTCCACCTTTCTTTTGTTAATTAGAACTTGTCCAAGTAGTTTTACAAGAGTTATATGCACTAGTGTACTTAATTTCTAATTTTTCGCAATTTTAGCATAGTTTAGTGGTAGTTTTAGGTCTTAAGGACTTAGATTTCGAGTTGTTGTTATTTTTAGTTATGTGAATTGTTTTGTAGTCATATTTTGGAATTAGCAAATTGTGTGGATAGTTAAATTAAAGTTTCATATGTTAGGGTAGTACATGCACATAGAAAGACTTAATTTAGTAGAGTAGTCTTGGTTTTAGGTAGTGATTTTGTGATTTTGTGTAAATCTTGTAGGAGACAGTTTGTGAGTTAGGATTAAGTTTTCTTAAGTCATTTTAACCTTGTCCAGGTAGTTTCTATCCACTTCTACCATGATTTAGCATAACCATAGTTTTTAGCCTAGTTTTAGTGTGTTTTTAGAGATTTTAGGTAGTCAAAGTTTGAGTTTTAGGTAGGATTTCAGTTTTGAGTTATTTCTTAGGTTCCTTTTGTCATTTTAAGTTTGTTGAGTAGGTTCTTGGTTTTGTTTTTACTAGTTTTCATAGATATCATATTAGAGAAAAAAATGCAAAAAGTCAACTCATGGTCAACTTAGCAACTTTTCATCCAATTTAGTGCTTATTTTGGCCACTGTTTCAGCTGCATTTTCTGCCATGGGATCACTGTCTTTGCATCAAACTAAGCCACAAAGTTAGCCACTCTAATTCAATGAGAAAAACATTAACTAAGTTGTGAGTGGTAGACTACTTATGCATAAACTAAGTCACACAAGTTAGCCTCCACATATGAATTTTTGTGTTCCATGTTATTCCTCACTTTGGCCTTAGTTTTCATCATTCTTATACTAATTAGAATGTGTTTTACATCATTGCTTGACAATTCCTTTACTAATTTGGTAGTCTTAGCTCATTTTGGCCAATTTCTAGTTCATTTTTTGGTTTTTGACTAGGCAAACTTGAATTACCTTGTTAATTCTAAGTTGTGATCTTTTCTCCACCTTTCTTTTGTTAATTAGAATATGTGTATTAAAGCACCCTAAAAATTCTCCATCAGTTTTCACTTGCATTTAAGGTTCAAATAAAAAGTCAAAGTTTAGTCAACTTTCTAAATGGCTTCTTATTTTACAAATACATTGACTATCTTCTTTTGTGTAGTTCCTTCTTCTTTGACTCAACCTCAACCCTTCTCTACTATTTTTGGTATGTATTTTTCATTGTAATTTGTTTTTGTTGTTTCAATATATATGATTGAAGTATGATTATAGCAAATACCAATTGCTTTATATAATTGCTACCTTGAAATCAAGTTTACCTTGAGATCAAATGCCTTCTACATGCATGGGCTTAAGTAGTAATAAGTTTATTACTTAAGTCCAATGTTTGATAATTGTCCTTTGTTGCACTTATGCAGTGTAACATAATATTTTCCTCCTTTGGTTTATCCTAGGACATGGCCGAATTGGACTATAATATTGGTGCAAAAATTGAAATCAAGTTAACTAGAGGTGTGCTAGAATGAAGAAATTATTCATGCACCCTCTATCTTTGCCTTCTACATGCATGGGCTTAAGTAGTAATAGGTTTATTACTTAAGTCCCATGTTTGATAATTGTACTTCGTTGCACTAGCATAATGTAAAATAACATTTTCCTCCTTTGGCTTGTCCTAGGACATGGTCGAAGTTCCCATCCACCATGGTTGGATGTATGATTGTTGTTATCTTGGAAGAAAAAGTTTGAAGGAAGATTTTCTCATAGGAGTTGAAGACTTTGTTTGGACGGCTCGACAATATAAATATTATGCTCTTGATGGAGGGATTAAATGCCCATGCTTAAAGTGCCAATGCACTAAAATTTTGAAAGACGAGGTGGTTAAAGTTCATCTATACCAAAAAGGATTCATGCCAAATTACAAGATTTGGACAATTCATGGTGAAGAAATGCCCCCTGTTGATTTGACTGCATAAGAAAATTGTCTTCATAGTTCAAGTGCTGTTGCACACACCTCTAAGATAGATCAATTTATGTATATGCAAGAAATGGTGAATGATGCTCTTAATCGACATGTTTCATTTGAACAACAAGACAATAGTCGTTTAGAAGAGTCTCCAAATGAAGCCACTCAGAGGTTTTATAGATTTATGAGGGAATCGAAACGTTCTATAAAAAAACAAAGTCAAAGTGGAAGGATCAATTTGTGCAACCTACTTGCATCGTGAAACAACATATTTTTGTTCTCATTATTTCAATAACTTCATCTTGTCGCCTAGCAATGTTAGAAATGAAACACACTAGCAAAATGAAACATGTGACTCAACATTATCAGTGTTTCAACAAGTTGGTCATCACGCAGGCAAGGAGTTGACTTATTGGTTAACTGATGTTGAATTCAACTCTACTCATGTCCATGTGTTAATCAATTGTGCTGAAGTTAAATCGTACATTGAGTATGTTCTAATCTCAATCTCTGCACCTTAATCAGGAAATTTATATACTTACTAATTGTATTCTTATCTAATAGCTCATTCGTTATGGCTAACCAAGTACATGAAGGAACTTCTTCTGCTCGAATATACTTAGAGTTTCTTTATTGGTTCAAACATCAAGTATGTATGCTCTTGTTTCTTAAACAAATTGTTGTTATCGAAATTCATGTAACAATTTATTGTTGCATATTTGTAGGTTTATAATGTGCCATTAAGTCCCAAAAATCAAGATTTAAGGGATTTGGCAAATTGGCCCATGAGATGCGTAGAAGAATGGCACACGTACTTTGTTAATGGGTACAAGTTTCACACTAATGAATGGTCGAAAGGAAAGAAGATAATTAATTGTGGTGTGTACGTCAAGGTCATTACAAAGGGTGGTTGTGATGATTTTTATGGAATATATTTGAGCTAGAGTACAACAGTTGTACTTCTTTAAAGAAAGTAGTTATTTTTTATTGTGAATGGTTTAATCCTTCTAGAGATTGTACAAGGGTGAATCCTAGGTATAATATTGTGGAACTTGATATGAGTAAAAGATACCGACCTTTTGATCCATTCATTCTAGCAAATAATGTTAGACAAGTTTACTATGTCCCATTTCCAGCATTTTGGAGCATCGACAAAAGTGGTTGGTGTGTTGCGATACAAACTAAGCCTAGGGGTCGCATTGAGTCAAATGAGGTGGAAGAGGATATTCCCTATCAAGTTGATGAAATGGCACATGCCCATGAAATAATTGAAGTTGATAGTGTATCTACATTGCATGACTTTGATGGTGCTCCTGAAGAATTGGAAGGAGAAATACAAGAAGATGGAGAAGAAGAAGAAGAAGACGAAGAACCTTCCCATCGTGGACCATCCCTTATCATGGTTCACACTTCTTATAGACCTTCCTCATCCTCTAATCCCTCTCCTGATGTTGCTCCTGCAGCAGATGCTTCTGATTCAGCTGTTGATGATGATGTTGACCCTCCTCTCCATGAGCGACCGATGATTGAGCCTTTTAATGGAGGGTAATATACGATTATCTTAAATACTAATTTGTATGCCATCACTTGTTATTTGCTTTGCTTTCTTTTTGATGACTTTGATGCATTTATGCTTAGGTTTGTTCCTTCTAGAGTTGCTTCTCAGGCCATCACAAGATCTATTAAGCAACAATTCCTTTCGCCTTGGCCATCATGGGGAGCCATACCTCCAGAAGAGAAAGAACCTTTCTAGCAAATATTTAAGGTAAAACGTCATGAAACTTATTTTCATCATGTATTTATGTATGTATTTCAAATGAAAAATAGATGTTAACTGCTATTAGACTTTAAACACCATGCATATTGTGTTGTCAAGATCATATGTACTTGATTTATTATTACAGAGGTCGGTTCAATGGAGACCTGAGCACAAAGGTCAAATTAAAAAAATTTCCACACCAGAGCATCTTATAGGCTATCTGAGATGTTTAGAGACGCCCGGATTGCTAGAGAGCGCTTATTGGATTGGGGACTATATCTGGAATCGATTGCTAGAACATTGAAATTCTCCTTCTTATCGCAATAAATGTGTTACAACCCAGAGGAATAGAGCTTCAGAAAAGGGTGGGATCCTACACACATGTGGGGCCATTAACACTCATGAGCATGTCATTCGTATTGTATAAACCTTAATTCTTTTTATTTTCATATTATGATATAATTTACTTCTTTTAAAACCGACGTATACATATAACTCTTTATTTTGTTAAAGGCAAAAGAGTTGGGGCAAGAGGCATATATTGATGAGGTATTTTACCAAACTCATCTTCGCAAGGGATCTGGCCAGTTTGTTGATGAAAGGTCTCGAAGAACACATGTAAGGAAATCCTTTTACTATTTATTATTTCCTTTAAACTTAAATGTTGTATCTTATTTAACTAATTTGTCAATGTTTTCTTTAGCAACAAGAATTTTCAACTAGACTCTCAAAGGTCAGATTTGAGCAAGGGTCCTGTGCTGATGCATCAGAGCATACTGATGATGCTGATAAGGAAGACGTCATTAGGACACAGTGCTGGGTTGATGTTGTCGGCGAAAAAAATAAAGAAAGACTATATGGCACTGGAGAACTTGGCAAAGGTTTCATTGTTGGAAGAGGTATCCACAAATAACAACCATCTTCTTCCAGTAATGCTGAGGAGGTCGTGAACCGACTCATGCAACGACTAGAAGAACGTGATCAGGCTTATGAAAATTTGAGAAGTCAGTTTCAAAACCTCCAAAATCTAGTCATGGCCTTTCTACTTGTTAATGCCTACAACCGTCTTCAACAACAACAGTCCGGCCCAACACCACCCCAGCAACAACCCACTGCAGTCCAGCCCACTCCAGTAAAGTCCACTATAGTCCAACCCACTCCAGTCCAGCCCACTCCAGTCTAGCCACAGACTGAGCAACAAGCAGACCCTGCAGAAGAAAATCATTCAGATGATTATGTAGATTATTAGGAATTTTTTCTATATTGAGTTTGTTACTTATGTCTACTTTTACATTAGTTAAACATAACCTATGACATTGTTATTGATAGATGTTTACCTTTATTTCACTTTCATATGCAGACTCTTATAATATATGCGTGTGATGTCTGTATAAGATACCTGTTTGGATTGGCTAGGAATATAATTATAAGATTGGCAAGTCTGATTGTATTTGTGAAATTGCAGGTTTGATAAATTTTGTGAGCTATGCGAAAAAAAATGCACCTTAAAATGCTAATGAAATTACCGACGGATTATTTCGTCGCCCAATCCGTCGGAAAATGATGCGCCAAACTCATGGAGTTTTCGACGGATACTGCCCGTTGGTAATTACCTACGGTATTATCCATCTGTAATTATCGACGAATAATGTCATCTGTAATTACTGACGGATAATGTCGTCTATAATTACCGACGGATAAGGCTGTCGGTAATTACCAACGGGCGTTATCCGTCAGTATATTAGCTACGCCCCTTTTACCGATGGATTTTGGCTCGTCGAAAATCCGTCAGAAAATTTATATTACCAACGGATATGTGTTCATATCGACGGATTTAGACCGTCGGTAATAGCTATTTTTTTGTAGTGTTAGAGGCCCCTAAAGACGAGCTCTACCAATTGTAAAAGGGTTGAACATTTGAATTAAAACACTATTGTTTCAACAATCATTTTTGTGAGCTAACCTTCCTTCTAGGAGTGGAGAACTCTTTGCCTTATCTTGCCTATGCAAGTGGCAACACCACATCACTCATCTCTAGAGCTTAGTTTGGCTTTGCCCCTCTAAGAGTAGCGTGCTCCACTTCCATGGCCTTTACTATCTTTTCTTCCATTTTTTTTTATTCTTCTTTGTTTCTATTGCATTTACGTTTTAAGTTTCCAGCTATGTATGCGTTAAAAAATGCAATCCATCCCCTTCTTCCTTTGAGCTCTTGGAAAGGAACCTTTGCATCTAGATAACTTGCTATCTTAATGTCTAGTGGGGATTTACTTGAGTTTTCTTAAATAACTCATAACCATGTGCATAAATCTAAAAGGAAACAAGATAATCCTTCGTCACCATTACTAAACTAAAAATAAATATTTATTGTATTTAATGCAATTGTATTTTCAACCAAAGTCAATTATTAAGCTATTTATATTTTTTTATTTCAAAGAAAAAGTTTATAAATAAGAGTTTGAGATATGAATTTGTGCCAAAACATGACAACTCTACCCGACAAGTCTACGGTTTATTTTTTTTCTACATGGTCTATCATTTCTAATTGGGTTACATATGTTTTTGGTCCTTCAACTTTTAGTGATGAAGGATTGACCCCAACCAAGGATGGAGGCACATGCTTAAGAAGACTAAGCATGTTTACAAAGGAAGTTCACTAATCCTTTATCCCTTTCATTTGTGTTTGTTATTTTTGATTCC
>Ga0214543_1010251_pt1 | contig 14011 bp, 8 predicted proteins | sample CNSS2metaG_FD_160094 | JGI IMG/M metagenome (GOLD analysis project Ga0214543, IMG submission 160094) | Root nodule microbial communities from cowpea collected in UCLA plant growth center, Los Angeles, California, USA - CNSS2 | ecosystem: Host-associated > Plants > Roots > Nodule | place: USA...
ACACATTCCCTCTGGTTTTAATAATGAGTCAACTATCCTAAAAATCTTAAGTTGTTCAATGCAGAAGTATGGACATTGCATTGATCCATCTACCTTTTGTTCAAATTCAACTCTTTTTACTTTTAGATTAGAAAAAGACACGACATCAATTAAAAGGTTAAAAAAATCTAATTTTAAGACACATTCCCTCTGGTTTTAATAATGAGTCAACTATCCTAAAAATCTTAAGTTGTTCAATGCAGAAGTATGGACATTGCATTGATCCATCTACCTTTTGTTCAAATTCAACTCTTTTTACTTTTAGAATCAGGGTAGCAATGACAAACTCCACGTCCACACGAGTCATACAGGATTTGATACCATATTAGAAGTCAACTATCCCAAAAAGCTTAAAACATTGACTAAAAGAACACAAATGATTTCATAATGATAACAATTTCAATAAATGTTAGTTCATCCCTCCACTTTCGATTGTTTAAATTTTCAGGCTAGTCTTCGACGTAACTTAAGTCACTTACAACCCGATTTGTATGGATGTTTTGGAACAATTTCAAATTTTAATATTCTGTTGGAAACGGAAATAATTTACAGTTACAAGGACAACCATTTCTTTATATTAAAAGAAAAAATACATTGACAAAGAAACACAAAAAAGAAATCATTCATGTAACTTAAAAGGTTAAATTGCAATGAAGTAAATTTAGAATAGGCTAACGTCCTTAAAAAATGTAACTAAATTCCTAACCAAGCAATAAATTGGATGGACGGCGGAGGTCGAGGTCCAAGGAATACCACAATATCTTCACAAAACAAGAAAAGATAGAAGGAGATAGACAAACTCAATAAACGATTTTCAGACGGGAAAGCAACAAAAATGATCGACAATACCTTGTTCCAGACCATCAATTTTGGAATTGATGATACATCTAGTTCTGACAAGACTTTGTCGACTGCATTTATCTGTTGCTCAGCCAGAGGATGACTGCAATAAAAAAAATACTTAACGAAATACTGCGCAGGTTGCCACCACTGGTTTTACTGAGTTCCTTTTCTCTAAAAATTAAGTCTCTCACAGTAGTTTAATTTCTGCATACCTTATATCAACCACATGCACCATCAGTGATGACTCCGATATCTCCTCCAGGGTAGCTCTGAAGGCAGCAACCTACAGAAAGCAGAAAAAGAGTTTTTGGTAACTTAATAATTTAGGCCTAACTTATAGACCAACGTGTTAAGTTGATAGTAAATCGTGCTCTGAAAAATTATAAAAATATCAAAAGCATATTTGTTGTATAAAAAACATCAAGAAAAAAATTATTTGTAGGAGAGTTATCTTTCTTACTAGAGTAGTAGGTAACTTCTGAATAAAACCGACAGTGTCTGTCAGGAGAAACTCCTTTCCATTCTTCATCTGATGAAAGCAAATGAACAACCCAGAGTATGTTAAAATAACCATTTCTAACCGCACAAGACTTATTTTCCTACAATAAATAGTTCGACTAAAAGTAGGCAGAGTTGTAATATAACCAGAGAATGTGGGTAATTAATAAAATACTTTAATTTAAATTAATTGTGAATGGGCCTTCACTTTCCTACTTTACAAGTATCCTCACTTTAGAGGAGAAAAATACTTTCATTAACTTTTAGATAAAAAGAAATAAAAGAAAAAATGAATCTTAGTCATCCCACAGCCATTATACACTGTAAACAGAGGAAATGGCTATGCTGTCCAGGTGAATGACAATTATAAGCGCTTGGCTAGTTCTTTATGTAGTAATAAAAGGGTTGAAGGTGGCACCTAAATCTCATCACAAATAAAAAGTATACACAATAGTAAATAGTTTGTAGAAAAAAAGATGGGAAATTCTCCTGGCATGTTTTGTCTTACCTGAACCCTCCTCGTAGTTGGATCTAAAGTTGCAAATAATTTATCCTCAGCAAGAACATCTGCTCCAGTTAGTTGATTCAAAAGTGTACTCTTACCAGCATTTGTGTAACCAACCTACAACGTTGTCAAAAGCATTATCAAATTATTTATTTGGCATTCATGGCCATGATGTGCGAGCTGCAAAGGTCGCCCAAAAAGTAAATGACCTCAAGATAATTGAAAATAACTAACCAGAGATACCACTGGCACAGGAACTGAGAAACGCCTGTTACGGTACTGCTTTCGATGTTTCCTAACAGATTCTAGTTCTTTTTTTAGAATACCAATCTGCCAAAACCCAGGCATCAGAAATTTCTTAGAAAAACTAAGATTCCATGGGTATAACAGAAAAAATAGAGAACTTTAAGAGAAATACATAGTCGATGTGACCGGTATGTTACTACTCAGAAATATACAATGTGTCTATTTGCCAGTATTACACCAGTACACAGCACGTCAATTCAGTCATATAGCAGACTTTTATACAAAACTTGATAAATTTGACGATTATAAAAAACTGTCTGCTTACTTGATTACGCAGAATACGTTTATCCACTTCTATTTGCTTTTCACCCATTCCCTTCACCTTTCCTCCTGCTTGACGTTCAAGATGAGTCCACATTTTTGTTAGACGAGGTAGTTGGTATTCCATTTGAGCTAACGAAACCTAGAATTCGAAAGACCGTAGAATAATAAGACAAAGGATTGAAAATTCTCCTCCTTGCCCAAGCAAGTTCTGGTCATAACATGAATAGAAAAAAGCACATTTAATTCGGTGCTTTCAATGATTTTTTTTTTTTTTTGCTTTATGAGAGTACAGTACTCTCTACAATAATTAGCTGCAAAGACCTGGAAATTTTCTCACTTTATTGAAATATAAATACAATACATTATTTTTCATTAAGACTTTTACACATCATCGTCTTAATAATGAATTGATGATATTAAATATTTTTCATATATAATACTTAAAAAGACATTTATCACGTAATTATTGGAGTAAACTATCAATAAACAATTTTTTTATCTAGTGATCATGTAATGGTTAAAATTAAAGGTTGGGATAAATGGTAATGAAAACATAAAACTCACGTAAAAGTCCTTGTTGCATTTATATTTCAACTGAGTTGATCGGGTACTAAAACCCTAATAAAAACAAAGGATACTGGTGAAACTTCTTTCTAATTTAAAATTGCCTGTAAAGATGCTTCATGTGTTGCTGCTCGTTGATTAAATATATCAAGGATGAGAGCAGTTCGATCGCAAACTCTCACATCTCCACCAAAAATCTTTTCCAAGTTGCGCAATTGCCTAGAATTGGCAGAGGCCAGAAATTTTATGTGAGATCCAGGGTATCATTTCTTATGCAGCAACTTGACTATAAAAAAAATAATAAATCTTGGAACAGTAGTCTGACAATCAGGAAAACAAAAAGTGAAAGAACACAATTATAACAATTATCTATGTGCATATAAGCAAGCAGTATACATTACTAACAAGAAATCATAAGCTTCAAGATTAAAATATCACAGATTTATGGACCTGGTTTTGATTTCTGGGCTGCTCTTAACATTTGAAACATCCTACTACTCATGTTCACAAATCAGTATTTTGATTTTCAAGCTATGGGTTGTAAACTTCTAGTTGGGATTCAGTTGTAAGTGATAGATAGAGCCCTTTTACTTAATCTCCAAATTTCCCTCATGATTTTAGTTGTAGAAGTCTCAAGCCCTATAATATCAAGATTCTACATAATCTTGTAGAAAATAGGTCTATTTAAACATATGCAATTATCTCTCTTCTTGGAAATTACCACATTCATGAACAATTGCATTAAATTTCTCTGTTATAGGTTCTCTTATGTAATCAAGGCCTCAATGCCTAGGGAACTCCGCGTATTGTCCAAGTTTCTAATGCAGAGTAAGATTTATTATTTTTTCATTGCATAGATTAAGAGTCATGCTCTAGACGTTAGCAAAGTTAAATGATTTGTATGCGTATTGGAAATTAAGGGCCAATGTAATTGACAGTAGTTAAAAATCAGTACAAAGTCATTAAAAAGATTAGCTAGACAACACTCAAGGTAAGTTTGGGAGTCAAGCGAAGTAGTACAGAGGGAAAATAATCGAACAAGAATGCAGGGGAATAGAAAGGATGAAAGTGGGAGGTTCGCCTTGTTCGGATTTTCAAAATCCACCAAAGATAACAAAGATAAATGTTAAACAAAAGGAAAAGGGGACCTTACCCAGCTGACAGTTCATCATCAAAGATCACAGTTTCAACACCCAGTGCATGAATTGCGCTCTTAATTTCAGAAACCTTGCCAGAGCCAATGTATGTCCTAGGGTTTGGAGATGCAAGCCTGCACTAATTCAGAAATTGAGTGAACAAATAATATTTTTTTCCCAAAAGAAAAGAAAGCAACATAAATATACTTTAGCAATTAAAATTTCTCAAGACGAATATAGAACTGCTGGTTTATAGGACACAAACAATATTGTCCTGCCATAGTCCTTAATAGGTCCAACTCTTCCCTGTTGGACCCCTGCCATGGCGGGAACTTTACAGCACCAAGTTGCCCTCTGCTCTTAATGAACTATTGTCGTTTGGATTAGAAGAGAGTGGAAAAGAAAAGAAATGAAGAGAAAAAGAAGAAAGTGAGAGTATATTTAATTGAGGAGAAAAGAGTGGAAAAATGAAAAGAAATGAGTGGAAAGTTTTTAAGTGATTTAATTAATGTGATAAAATTAAAAAAAAAAATGCAATATGATCAATTTGGAAAATGACCAAAGAGCCCTAATACTAAAAATGCAATATGATTAAATGTCAATAAATGTTTAAACATTTATCCCTCACCTCAAGTTAAAATTCTATCCCATTACAAATCAGGTATCCTCTTATAAAATAATCTTCTATTATTTGATACAAGTTAGTATCCGTAATTATATGAAACAATTATTGGTGAAAAATATATTTAATGAAAATTAAAATGTTTTCACAAATAATCAATTATAAATTATATTCAATATCAAAATTATGTCATATACTATCTCGATTATTATATAAAGATTGGCACCTCACCTCACTGTGTTTAGATTCAGCACAAGAAAAGCTTTAATATTTACACATAATCGATTATGTTTAAAACATAATTGATTATAAGTTTCTTCGCAATTCTCTTAATCAATGCGAAGAAAGTTTAACGCGTAAAACATATCTCATTTTTTGTGCTTTTCAATATTTTATTTCTTCCTTTTTCAAATATTCTTTGATTTTCGCTGCATCCTTACCGCCTGCGATTTCCTCACCTTGATCCGAAAAGGACATAAGGGAGAAATCTGAGAAAAATGCTTTACATTAATCAGTAGCAGCCATGGTCTTTTAGTCCCCATCAATGATGTGAGAAGTGGGTTGATTCTCGGGATTATTTGAAATGAAAAGAACTTCACAAAGGGGGGATTACACTTACACATAAAGCATCGTATGCAAACATGGATATACATTGTTGATTCTAATAACATCCAGAGAAGAATGAAAAAGTATTCATCTAATAACATCCAGAGAAGAATGAAAAAGTATTCAATGAAATATAGCAACATCATAAAGCCTAAACAAGATGTGCTGTTCAACTGCATAACAGAAGAACAAGAGAATAGTGAAACTCAAAATCAGGCATTATACTTCTTCAGTACATCTATATGATCCCAAATTTCCACCACAAAAAAAAAAAAGTGATAGAGACAATAAATAGATTTAACAGCAACATAATAACTCTATTTTTTGAGTAAATTGAAGCTGGAGTAATTGCAAAATCATGTTTAAGAAAACTAAAAGTGGTTTCTCACTTTTGGTAAGTAGAGCCAACAACCAATAATCCAGCAGTGTCAGCTAACTGCGCCAATTCGCTCAGAGACTCTTCGATTCCAAAATCCTGAACAACATTCTTGCGTTCAACGCCTACGAGATACGCTTTTTCCTCAAAAACCTGAAAACTCCAAGTAATCATACAATAGAATTAAGAAAGCGAAACAACCAGACAAACATAAGAAAATTATAAAAATAAAAAAAAAAAAAAAAAAAAAAAAAAGCGAATAGCGAGTAGAGACTTCTCTTCCGTTGCGGAGCTTAAAGCGGTTATCCGAAACGACGTCGTCTTCTTTCTTCTTTCGAAGTCTCGTTTCTTTATACTCGGACGAGAGTGGGGGCGGAACTGTTTCGTCGGTGTGGCGCTCCGTCTCCAGCTCAACCGTTTCATTCTGCGGCGAAACGGCGTCGTTTGAGTCGATCGACGGCGACGAGGACGCGAGTTCAACTGCAGAATCGCGTTGGAGAACGGAGGTGGTGGAAACAACTGCGGTGGTGAGAGGGGATATGCATAGGGGTCGAATTGGGATTGGTGGTGATAAATAATGATAGCGTTGTTGTTGAATCAAAGGTGATGGTGGATGAATAAGCGAACCGTAGAGGAATGCAGCACCACTCATATCTTTCTTCAATTTTCAACTCTGAACTTGCATGAATGAATATGCTTCCTTCAACCTTCTTCGCTTTTTCTGCGTTTCTCAAGAGTAATGGATTGCATTCGGTTTTCGAGTTTAAATGGATTGATATTATTGTTGCCTTTATTTAATTTGGCAGCATTTCTATTTTTTTTTACTTTTAAAATTGGTTCATAAATTAACTTTAATTAATAAAAAAAATTAAGTTAATCAAATTTTTTTTATTTATTGAATACTAAAAAAATTTATATTTTTTATTTTATATGTTGTTTATTTTTTTTTATTAACTATGTAACATTTTTTTTAACTTCGCATATGGGAATATAAAATTTAATAAAGAAATAATTTGATGATAACTTAATTAAAAGCAATCAAAGTTATGACAAATTTAAAATTTAATTAAATCTTTTATTTATTTGTTTTTCTCTTGAGAGCATTTAGGAAAACGTCTATTGGAACTAATTTAGTGTTTCTCATGTATCAATACGATGTTCATTAATTATCTTTCATAGGCAACTTCAAGTAAAACTTGATTGGTTAAGAATTTGATACATAGTTGCAAGCTTCTTCAATGAGAGTTAAACTCAATTATTTTTATAATGAGTTGTTTAATAAAAAATAAAATAAATAAAACCTTTGTTTTTTAAAAATACCGTATATTTTTTTCTCTATTATCTGTATTTTTATGGAAGAGAAAAAAGTAATAGAATCTCTACTATTAAAATATTATAGGTGAAAAATAATTTGATTTTAACAAAAAAAACTCTCACATTGATGGAGTATAGATAATACTCAATTTTAAAGTGTATATGTTATATATATATATATATATATATATATATATATATATTTGCCTCATCTTCATATTTATGTCCATCTTCATATATATCTTGTTTTAAATTAGTAAATCACTTATGATTTATTATAATCTAAAACACTTATATTCATATTTCTTTGATTTATGGATTCTACCTTATTTCTTAAACATTGATTATTATTTATTTGACCTTTATCACATTGTTATTAGATGTTATTTGATATTTATACGATTGTATTTTTTTTTTTTGATATTTGACATTAAAGAAAAGAAAATGTACACCATTTTAACGTATAATATTGTATAATATTACGTTTCCTTTTATTTGATTTTTATATTTTTAAAAAATATTTAATTAATATTTAGAATAATAAAAAAACATATATGGGTATACCCATCCCAATAGGATAAAGATGCCACAAAAATTACAAAATCATTCAAAATATAAACGAATTTTTACTTGGTATATGGGATGAAATAGTGATACTCCCATCGGACCATCGGCAACGCACAGTCCTTCGGTCCATCGAACAAGGCTGGGAGGACTTGCCTATGAAACATGACCATCGGTCGAACGGCCCCACAGATGAACCATAGGGGACCATCGGTCGAACGGCCCCACAGATGAACCACAGGGGACCATCGGTCGATCGGTCCCCCAGATGAAGCACGCGTACCCTCGTAAGGGACCATCGGTCGATCAGTCCTACAGACGAACCACGCATTACCTCGTAAAAGACCATCGGTTGATCGGTCCCCAGGTTGATCACGCATCAACCCATGGAGATCCATCGGTCGATCAGCCTCATAGGTGATTCGCGTAGTGTCTTACATATGCGATCGGCCACATGGATTAAATATTCACTTAAGATTATTAAAGTCAGAGAAGATAACCCACCTAGTCAAGCGGTCATCGGTCGATCGGCCAAACTGAGCAAGTCAGCTTGGTTAATTAACATTAAACAAGTCAGTAATCTTGATTAAAGGATCATTGGGCCGTGATTAAGGAACCCTAATTATAGGCCCACACCGGAAACTATAAATAGGGTCCAAAGGTAGGTTGGTGAGGATCTTTAATTCGCATTTATTACAACAGCTATACTTATACACCGATCAGTCCATCAACTGACTTAAGCATCGGAACCTTTTAGACAGGTACCCCGATCGTCTGTTCAACCGATCAAGAGAGAAGAAAGCTTTCTTGGTGAGGAAGTTATCGCATATCAAGAAGAGAGGAGACTTAGCGAAGAAACGAGTAAAAGTGAAGTGGTTTTTAGTAGGCGCTGGGTCCCTACACCCGAAAATTACCCATTTTTTGTACTGACTTGATTAAAAAATCCAATTTTAGTTATCACCAAACAATCAATCTTTAAACATGTAATTGTATATGCACACAAAGAATATAACAGAGAAAAAAAAAAACTACAGATAGAAAACTAACTTGTATAATCTACTATATATCTAAGATAATCATATCCTAATGAAGTTATTCAAGTGGACATTGCAATTTGTTGACATGTATCCAAAATGAAGGGCTTTTGTTCTTTTTGATATTGTTGTGTTTTGACGCGTGTTAACATTTTTTATTAATAGGTGATTGACGTTGGCTGACAGAAAATTAGTATTCTTTTTCTTCAAGCCAAGTTATTTTGAACATTGATTGCCTCAACAAGGCTATTTGTGGTTATTGTTCTTTGGACATCCTTTTTCTTTTTCACAAAAGTTTGAATTTTTTATACTTCGTTATTCTTCTTCTTCATGCATCCTTCTTCTTTGTGTATCTTCTTCTTCTTCGTGAAAGATTCTATTTTTTAGTTTTTTTGCTGTTCAATATGGTTTGTCTGTGTGTTAGTATTTTTTAAATGTCATGTTCGAATTTCTCTGTTATTTTTTATGGTGTTATTTTATTTTATTTTTTACTCCTTATTTGCTTCTTCTTCTCCATCATGCATTTTTCTTTTACTTTTTTAGTGTTGAAGATGTTTTTCCTGTATTTTAATACCCGTGTGTTAATATTTTTTAGAACAGGAGGATATTTTTTTTACGTTAGTTGTTTATTGGACTCACGTTAAAGGTTTATTATTCACTAGTGTTATAAGATGCATATTTTTGTCATACTAAACATGTACAATGCAACTATTCACTATTTTTATACTCAAACTTCATCCTAACGCATTGTTCAATACTAAATTTTCCATTAATGTTTTAAAAATCCAGTGACAACATTTTCAAAAGAAATTGTTAGAGTAGTAGACATGACTTCTTTAAGAAAAATATTTATCATTTCACAACTTGTAGGTTTATAGCAACAAAAGCTACAAAATCAGGAATAACTTTTATGCTAACAAGAAAACTAAAATACACCATAGAAGATGAAAATTTGCAATATATTAATAAGAAGTGTGAGAAGTATTTACTTATATTTTTTGTTTCCATTTATATATTAAACTAGGAGTGACAAAACAAATCAGTTTGACATGTTTTAGTCCGGTCCGTCATTAATCCATAAAAAATAGATAGGGTTAGCTTAGCTGACTATTAGAAATGAGACAAAATTTATAACCTAGCCTAGATGGACTAGCGAGTTAGTATGCCATTTTTTTAGTGTTTTTAGTTTTTTTTAATTTATTTATATATATCTATATATAAAAGAAATTTCTTATTTTTGTGTCCCATTTCTATTTTAATTTTACCCTTTAATAAATATATGTCTTTTAAATTAAAATAATTGACTTATCATTTTTACTTTTTAAGTAACCTTTTTGTTATATTTAAGTGTTTTATTCATTTAATTTTTGTTTTAAATTAATCATCTTAAAACTAAAATAAATATCTTTAATAAAAAGTTACTTTCAAAATAAATAAATAAATAATTAGAAAAAGTAAATATAAGTAGCATGTATTTTCACTAATATATATAATAAAAATATTTAAAAATATTCAGTCATATTTTTTTTTTAAATTTTTAATTTATTAATTAATGTTCCTAATTAGATAAATTAAAATTACAATTATATTTATATGTTAAACCGATCCATCCGTTTGAACGGACTGATGTGTTAGAACTCGAGAACCGTAATCCACTTTATCATCCTAATTATGACGAAAAGGTACGAGAAAATATTAAATTACATTATATTATTAATTACTCACACGTTTCTATCAATTATTTATTGCATGATCTGAATTTTTAATTTAAAACTAAATAAAATTTAACAGTGAATAAAAGACTTAGATGAAGAGTAAGTAAATAACTCTCTTCCATACGAAATCCACATTAAATAAATACTTTTAGTCATAATCAGCTACTATAAAGAGTTTTCTTATAAGAAAATTTCATACCAAAAAAATCTTACTAAAGTAAATGGATGCGAAAGAGTAAAGTCACACAATGAACTCTTATAGAACATACTTTAATTTTAACACAAAAAATATAATGTTTTAATATTTATATTAATTTTTTAAGCAGTAAAAAGTTAAATGTAAATAAAAACGTTTTCTTATAAAATTTTATTATTAAAATATAAAGTAATTTGTTTAAAAATAAAGTGAAATAACTATTTAAAGTATAATAAAATATTATGTTATTTTTACTTTAGGGTTTTGCAAAACCATGTGGGTATAAAATGTCACCCTCTTGTCCTTGTTGATTGGTGAATTACTTTTGTACACATATGAGGTTAATAGGGAAGTCTTAGGTTAGGATACTGAGTAGCCATAAATAATTCTAAGATAGCAATAGCATAGGAGGCTACATTTCTCAGCTACATCTCAGACCTATGATTCTGAGGCAGTGCTCTCTGTTCTGCCCTATCATGGAAGCCAAGAAAATCGGCTACGTAGAACATGACATAAAAACAACTTGGTCCCCAACCTCCCTGACAATAACACAACAACCAAAAGCTTCAACCTTTCAGCTTTTCAAGTCTGAAAAAAGGTAGATTGGAACACACAAAAATCTCTGCTTGCTTTGCTGTGTTGTTCATTTGAACTCTGTGCCCTGCATAAACCACACCAAAATTTTGGCTCCTCCTTCTGCATTCTCCCGGTTCTAGGTTACCTAATCTGTGACTCTCACCTTTCATAAACAATAACGGATACAGTACTGTATACCAAATGTTCTCTTTACCACAAAAGAAAACATTTAATTGAAGATAAAAAACCTTTTTCTTTTTAAGAGATTAATTGAAGATAAAATGGGCAAATTCTCTTACCAAAACTGTCTTCAACTATCACAAGTTCATGAAAGACATAAACTTTAATAATAAGATTGCACAAGAGTCCATGCATTCAGATGGGTAGGTAGGTACCCCTTTTACATTGTTCACAAGGTTCTTTATTTCATCATGCATGATGCACAAAATTGATACAACCAATCTTCACCATCATGTTACAAGAGAATATCTACACATACCCTACGTGTATATTTTGTACTACTGTTCATGATTTACATGGCTTTTTATGAAATGTTGACAACAAGAATGAATAACGAAGTCAATAAAGCAACAACACAGGCCCTTTTGTTTATCTATCTATTCTGGTGGTACACACCACTTCCATTGTTTCCTTCATCCTTCATCACACAACAAACTCGTGCAATAGGTGAGGATTGCCAAACTTGTTTTGTTGCTTTTCTTGGTCTGTGAAATGGTAATCTAGCAGATCAGCCTCTGGGGAAGAGGCCAATGTTTTCTTACGTCTTCTATGCATGTCATCATTGGACAAGCCAAACCCTTCACTCTCACAGTTCCTCAATTCCAATGCCAGTGACACCTGTCCACCAACACCAATGTTACCTAGCTCAGATAAATCGTATGTGGCAGGAGTAGGAGCAATTATGCAGCCTTCCCCATAATAAGAACTGTTGCTGTTGTTAATGTTGAACCTTTGGTCACCCTGCAGTTTCCCAATTCTAGGATCCATGGCATTTTCTCCATGATCACTACCTCGGATCCCTCTGTTCAACTCTGAGGCATGATCCAACTTCAACCCATGATGCTGAATATCACTATCATCAACTGTTATTAAGTTGTCCTGGGACTCTTCCCTTTTACTGTCAGAAGATTGAACATCATCTCTTGGAGCTTTCAGTGTGTTCTCTGATGATAATATATTGCTGCACATCTCAGAATCGCCAAATTCTTCCTTATAGATTTCTTCAACCATTGGCTTCCAAAGCCGCACCCTTGCATTAATGAACCAATTTGCCACCTGACATGAATCAAGTAGAGACTAGCAAACGTTACACAAAGGGGTCACTGATTTTTACGGCTGGAAACCCATCAAAACCAAATTTTCAGGGAATACATGTAGACATTTAATTTGTTTGAAAGAGAGATTGGTAAAAAAGTGACTATTCCACACAAGTAATCATTCCCAAACAAGCACTTATAGAATCTTCTGCAACTTAAAAAACATTAACTATCGTACCTGGTTTCTTGTTAAGCCAGTTTGCCTAGCCAGCATAATTTTCTCTGAATCCTTTGGATAACTGGAACCGAATGAAAATTGGAAAACAATTATTAGACAAAATACTATATAGGAAACAGGAAAAAAATTATGTACAGAATAGGGGGAGTTACGGATGAAGGAAATGCTCAAAGAGCCATGCTCGAAGAATTGAAACAGAGGTTTCAGGAAGTCCCCTCTGAGGCCTCCAAGCTTGTCGCATTACACCGAGTTGCTGAAGCGCCTTTTGCTGCCGAAGCTGCTGATCAACATAGCGGAGACGAGGTATTCCTTCTTGTTCTCCAAGGCTCCTTTGAGTCACTTGAATTTGACCACTAATGGCATCACGTAAACACCGAAAGTGCCGTGATATTGTACTCAAGGCTAATGCAGTGTATGGTTCAGCTGCTCCACAGCCAGCAACCATATCAAAAGATGAAACCACGATCTGCATCTGGTGGCAGTACTGTCTGTATCTTTTATCAACCTGCCAGAGAAAACAAAACATAAAGAGTTAAGTCACAAGCTAACACTGTCGTAGCCATGATCATTCACACTAGTTGTGTCTTTAGTATCTAAGTATACACGATTCAATCAATCACTAATGCATCATATGTATTAAAACTCACTAAATTGCATAACTTCAAATCAATAGCAGAGAAAGTCGTTTACTCTTTTATTCTGTAACCAATTCCCTGCTACTTATTACTAAGTGTTATAAATCTATGCATAGCACTTTCAATACATACACTTTTCTAGGAAAAACAATAACATACAAAATTAGAAAGTTGTAGTGGTTGTTGAGTTAATAACTTTACACGAAAGCTTAAGTTGTTAGGTAAAACGTTCATTTGGAACGTGTTTTCAAAGGATTATTTTGGGCAAACCAAATTGTTGTTCTCCTAATGTTCTCTCACAAAACATATGAAAAAAAATAAAACTTTTTGCTAGATAATAAACCACTACACATATACTAAACATTTTTATATGTATCACAATCTTAAAAACCAACTATATGAAATACAAAGATCTGGGGACAGACCAGGGCCGTTATATCAACAGAATAGAAAAGAAGAAAGAACTGTAATTCAATGCTACAAAGTCTAGAGGCTTACCTCATCCAACATGGCCAAAAGTTTTGTCTTTTTGTCCAACAAATTCTGTCGTTCTGCCGGTGAGAGTTCACATGAGGAGTTTGCAGCAGAACTATTGGGACATGAAGATATCTGCCCTGATTGGCTGGTGGATTTTCCATCAGAATCTTTGGAGCCATCTAAACCAATATCACGGAAACTCTGTTGCTTCTCTAAACCAGTTTGC
>Ga0214543_1010254_pt1 | contig 14007 bp, 9 predicted proteins | sample CNSS2metaG_FD_160094 | JGI IMG/M metagenome (GOLD analysis project Ga0214543, IMG submission 160094) | Root nodule microbial communities from cowpea collected in UCLA plant growth center, Los Angeles, California, USA - CNSS2 | ecosystem: Host-associated > Plants > Roots > Nodule | place: USA...
AAATCACACCAAAGATCAAATTGCTTGGTTTTCTTGAGTTTTTAAAGAGTTTCAAAGAGAGTGAGATGAGGGAAAGAAGAATGCACAACTGTTTTTATACTGGTTCACTCAATCACAGAGCTACATCTAGTTTACCAAGACAACTTGAGCCTGGTTTCCACTATATTCAAAATTTTTATAAATCAAACACCAAGATTACACTTTTGAACAACAAAACTCACAAGATTTTTGACTCACACACAAATCTAGACACACACCCTACAAGAATCACACTTGCAGACCTGAAAAAACATCAAGCAAACCATCCAGAGCAGAAGAACATCCAAACCTGATGGTGGCTGTCCCTAGCCAACCCTACATGTGTTCTTCAAGCTACTCACAAGCCAAAATGCCTCCAAGATCAATCAAGATCTTCAAAACACGAGTTGCAGCTGTGTATTGTAGAGAGAGAGCTTTCTAGAGATGAATGACAAAATTCTATGCTAAAAAACTCATATCTGCACCTCTGCTCGCGAAAACACAACTTATATAGTCTAGTTTAAGTGAAAACAATCTATTGAATTTTTCGTACAGTCAGCTGATTTCACTTGACTTACATGAAATCAATCAATTGAAAAATAATTTAACTAACTAAATACATTCATACCAGAAACTATATACAACAAGCCTTTTAACCTGTTAAAACCTATTTTAACAGATTAAAAGAGACACACTAAGGCACATAAGACATCTAACCTATGTCATATGGCCTACCAACAAGATATAACACTAACACATTACATTTAACATGCTATATACAGATTTAACACACTAAAACATAATCTTCAAATGGATCTTCATCAATCTTGATCAAACACTTAAGATCTTCATGCACATGGCTTTATCAATTGATTGCTTTAAGCTTGCTTGTGCCAACATCTATAATAAATAAAAATTTATAATTAGTTTGTGAATTAGACTTTGAATTGATCTCTAACATTAGTTACCAATATTTTGGCTAACAAAAGAATTAGTGTCTAAATTGGTCATTACACTACTAGAAAAAAACATTTTAGCCATCGACGAAATTGTTGGTTAAATGGGTAAAATGGGTGGTGAAAATCGAATTACACTACTAGAAAAAAAACACCCTTAGCCATCGAATTAGCCACCAGAAATAATTAGTGATGAAAATCCTAGTCGCAAAACCGTTAGCCACCAAAATAAATCGGTGGTAAAATCGAAAGCTAAATCACTGGCTAAACTAGTGGCTGAACCAATCTGTCGCAACCGAGATCGTGACGGGATTACAAAAATAATTTTAAAAAAAACAAAGGAGTTGCCACCATGGAAAACTATAGAAAAACCTTAAAAGAATGGTCTTCGAAACCAAATTTGGATTCGGGAGTCAGTTACGTGTGGGAAAGGTATTAGCACCCCACAACGCTCGTGTTAAGACAATTCCCTCTTTAATTAAGTGTGCAAGATAGAATCTGATGTTTAAAATATGTGTTGTTCCCCAAAAAATCAAACAAAATAGAAAAACACATACAAAAATAATAAAGATTAAATTTTTTTGGGCCCGATGAGGATTGTACCTCGCTCCTACGTATTTCGATTTGAAAAATCAGGGATAACGTAGTTCTTTGTAAAAAATTGGTTGTTTGATATTATTATTTTGTTTTTTTAATTTTTTAGATTTTAATATATATTTTTTGTATTAATATCAAGAGAACCTAAGATTCAACATGATAAAAAATTTAGGTATCAAGCAAATCCGAGATTTGACATGATATTTAAAATGATTTTATAATTTTTACTTTTTTATTATTATTAATTTTTTTAAAAAAGAATTAAAAGTATATGAAGGATTGTTTTGATTATGAAACAAGTTTGAGACTTGATATGATATTCAATACTTATATAAAAGAAATAATATAATTTTTTATCTTTTTTTATTTATTTATTATTATCTTTTTGTAGAGAGAATTAAAGCCTATGAAAGAAAATAAACCTTTTTAATTGTTAAGATAAATGGCATTCCAAATAAAAGAAAAGAGAAGGGTTGACCATATCAATGATAAACCCAAAATCATCTAACGTGCGAACCCCATACACATTTAATCATACAACAGGTCAATCTATCATACATTTCATATTATAAGAGAATCATGAATAACATTAGAAGCAAAGAGAATTTACCTTAAGGTGACCCCCTTTGCATGTGTGCTCTGGTAATAAAAAAGGAGAAGGGTTTTTCCAATTTTTTTTCCTGTCTGTATGGAAGAAATTTTGTGCTTATATAGGCCCCTTGGGGTACCCCTGAAATCGTAGTCTTTTAATTATAATAAAATATATGAGGAAAGAATTGGTCCTGATGAAACATATTATAGAAATTAAATAGTCGCATAATATCCACTGTGTTGATTATAATTATTAACGAAATATTGTATGTAATTACTAGAATCATATTTCCGTCACATAAAGATCGTGATCAAATCATAACATATTTTTCATATAATTGATTCTAATTATTACCAGGAATATTTTCTTTTAACCATTAAAATCGTACCATTCTCTAAAATCATTATTATTGGGAATATTTGCTTCTATTTAAAATAATACCTTTCTAGACTAACAACGCAAAAAAAACACATCACATAAGTGTAAATGCAAGATATTTATTCAAATTTTTATAAAAAAATGGCTGTTAATATTATACCCTTCTCTAAAAACAGAAATTATGAAACGTCCTTTTCTGACATGTCATGTGAAGAGTGTAAATAGCAAACAATGGGGGTGAAAATATGTACAAAACATTTGGGCTCATGAAAAGCGTGTGATAATTAAAAACAAATTAGATTCTCCCTTCTCTTGGTTTTTTCTTCTTTTTGTTCTTTTTTTCCAATGGTATAATTAAAGTTAAAAAAAACCTACCATCAATCAAAACATATCTTTTTTATTTTATTTTATTATTTATTATTATTATTATTATTTTATATATTATTTTTTTTTATTATTATTTTTTTAACAAAACAAATGCATTTACCCGAAAGAAATTGGGTGTTGATAGTTGTCCCTCTTTACTTAGATTTGACTAGATAACATGAAAGTGAAATTTTCATATTATTATAGTAAAAGATAAGTAAAGATAAAAACTTTAATTTCGTTCAGGTTTCAAAAATGAAAAAAAGGAACTCGACCATTGTCTCACAGAGGGCTGATATAACAAAAGAAAACCTGCACTCGACCATTGCCTCGTAGAGGGCCGAGATACCAACAGAAAACCTGAACTCGACCATTGCCTAGCAGAGGGCCGATATAACAAAAGAAAACCTGACCTCGACCATTGCCTCACAGAGGGCTACTATGCCAAAAGAAAACTTAAACTCGACCATTGCCTCGTAGAGGGCCGATATATCAAAAGAAAACCTGCACTCGACCATTGTCTCGTAGAGGGCTGAGATACCCAAAAGAAAACCTGAACTCGACCATTACCTCGTAGAGGGCTGATATAACAAAAGAAAACTTGACCTCGACCATTCCCTCGCAAAGGGCCGATATACCAAAAGAGAACTTGAACTCGACCATTGCCTCGTAAAGGGTCAATATATCAAAAGAAAACCTGCACTCGACCAGTGCCTCAAAGAGGGTCGAGATTCCAAAAGAAAACCTACACTCGACCATTGCCTAGTAGAGGGCCGATAAAGTTGGTCTTGAAGGCTAGACAAAGCTAGGCTTAGGGGCCAGTGCGAAACTAGGCTTGGGGCTAACAAAGCTAGGCTTGAGGTGGCCAGATAAAACTAGGCTTGAGGGGCCAGTGAGAAATTGAGCTTGAGGGCTAGACAAAGCTAGGCTTGAGGTGGGCAGTGCGAAACTGGGCTTAGAGGCTAGACAAGGCTAGGCTTGAGGTGGCCAAATAAAGCTAGGCTTGAGGGACCAATGCGAAACTGGGCTTGAGGGCTAGACAAAGCTAGGCTTGAGGTGGGTAGTGCGAAACTGGGCTTAAGGGGCTAGTGCAAAACTGGGCTTAGGGGCTAGACAAGGCTAGGCCTAGGTGGCCAGATAGAACTAAGCTTGTAGGCTAGACAAAACTAGGCTTAGGGGCTAGACAAAGCTAGGCTTAGGGTGACCAAATGAAACTGGGCTTTAGAGGCCAGTGCGAAACTAGGCTTTAAGGGCTAGTGCGAAATTGGGCTTTAGGGGTCAGTGCAAAATTGGGCTTAGAGGCTAGACAAGGCTAGGCTTGAGGTGGCCAGTGCGAAACTGGGTTTAAGGGGCCAGTGCGAAACTGGGCTTAGAGGCTAGACAAGGCTAGGCTTGAGGTGGCCAGATGAAACTAGTTTTAGGGGCCAGTGCGAAACTAGGCTTTAGGGGCCAGTGCGAAACTAGGCTTTAGGGGCTAGACAAGGCTAGGCTTGAGGTGGCCAGATAAAAATGGGCTTGAAGGGCCAATGCGAAACTAGGATTGGGGCCTAGACAAAGGTAGGCTGGAGAGCTAGACAAAGTTAGGCTTTGGAGCTAGACAAAGGTAGGCTTGGGGTGGCCAGATAAACTTGGCTTCGGCCAGACAAAGCTGGGCTTGAGGTGGCCAGATAAAACTAGGCTTGAGGGGCCAGTGCGAAACTAGGCTTGGGCCAGACACAACTAGGCTTGAGGATATATGAATGAAGAGGACCATCAATTAGAGAAACATTAAAGAAGCAAAATTTTGAATTTTTCTCATTTTCTTCATTTTGAAATAGAAGGATTCGAAAATCGTTCATGAGAATGAAGAGGGTTTCGGTCCCAAAAGTGACAAGAATTTTTTTCATTTCATTAAAAAGAACTATGATGCATGATGATTAAAAAATGTTATGAATTTTTCTTTTTGAGCATTTAGATGATTTATGCATGCATGAATATGCTAACATAGTTTGATATGAGCATGAATATGTTAACATAATATGATATGTGCATGAATATGCTAATATGATATATGCATGAATATGTTGGCATGTATGTGACTTTCTTTTTCTTTTTTGAACCAAATACTACATAGAACCTAATTTTGCTAACACATGTTTTGATATTTTTTTGTTTGATAATTTTTTTCTTTTCATAAAAATGAATGATGTATGTATGATTAGATATGAATCTATGCATGAAGCATACCCTTGTGTATTTTTCACCTTTTACATTGTATCAAACTTATTTCAATTGATCCCCAATTTGTTGTTATTTTTAGATTTATGGAATCCTTTTGTTTTGATTTTTTTCTTTGAAAAATATTCTTTGGTCTAATCAGTTTATTGAGAAACTCTTTTCTGTATCATTGCTTTTTGAACACTATTTGAGTGACATACATGAAATTGACAAATCTCTTGGAAGGGATTAGATGAGGTAATTGACTAAGGAGTTATCCCAATTTTATAGTTAAGACTTCAGGACATGAGGTGTGTTTGGGTTTGTCCCAATTAATGATAAAAAAAGATGGAAACTTCAAAATTTGCCCCAATATGAGGGTATAGATTGGTCTCAGGGTGCAAAATGTGTTTTAGCTTGTCCTAGTTGTTGGTAGCATGAGAATGTTGAAAACGATGGGAGACTTCACATTAGTTGCCCCAATGTAAGCTTGACAATCAAAATCAATAATTGCCCAAATTTATCTAACATTGCACCTAAGATTTATTTGACTACCTCTGTTCACCACTTTTTTTTTCACTTTTCAACTCTTGTTTCTCTTTTCTTTTTTGCATAACTAATTTTTTTGTCTTTCCAAACTTTTTTTATTTTTTTATTAGTGAATTACAAGTCTAATGAAATAGATGCAAACATTATGTTAACTTCAGTGGGAAGGTGACTCTTGGTAATTAGAAAGAAATTTTAAGTTTTTATAGGCTCAAAATGGATAACAAAGGAAGATCATTTTTTTTCTTGATAAAGAAACATGGCCACACATAATTTCAACTCATGAATTGTTTTACTTTCAAAAGCTTTAATCCAAAGGGGAAAAAATCAATCACATTAGAGGTTGTCCTTTGTTTGCCCTTACTTTGTTTGGTATTATTTTCTATTTCTTTTGTTGTCTTTATTTTTGCCTAGACCGCCCTATTGGATTTTCAGTCTAGCAGACTTTTCTTCATTTTTTCTTTTCTTTTTTTGTGTTCAAAGACTTACTTCAATTTGAACTCATTCTAAGACACATGTCCCTTAATGATGACCTCCATGGAATACAATGGAGGAAAGGTGATAGGAAAAGAAATGAATTTGGGCAATTCCATGTACACAAATTATAGCAATGTTTCAAAAGTATGCCACTTTTCATAAAAAAAATTATGCATTTATTCAACTAACTGATTTGACCAAAGAATAATTTATTTTCTCCTCTTATTTTTTTTTCACCTTTCGCAAGATTTCATGAATTTATTAACAAAAAATTTGAAACAATTAGTTTTTAATTTATTATAATGAAACTTTTGTTTTAAAATGTGGTGTTGATGCATGTTATGTGTTATGCAAAGTGACACGAAAATGCAAGATGCTACAATTTGGAAACTACCTATACATATGCATGTGAGTGTATGTATGGTATGTACTATGCAAGGTGGCATGAAAAAACATTAGGATGAATATTATGCATTATACGACATGAATCCAGAGTGGATCCATGATATGTGTCAAGTGAATGTAAAAATGTTATTTACCTTAAAAACTATGTGCATGGTACCATGAATGAAGACAAGATGTGGATGTAATGCATGTATGCGCCTCGAAAGGCCATTATTTATACGTTGATACAAATATGACACAGTTAAAAATTAACTATTTAATTTTATAAAAATGAAAAGATTAAAAAAAATAAAGAAATAATGCACGCTCCCTTTATGTCCTTGTCCTAGAAGGTGTAGAGAAAATCTATTTTCTAGGTCATATGATTCTTCCAAGGATAACTCTAAATTATCTCATAGACCTCTAGAGTTGAAGTCAACCTCAGGACATAATCCACAACGATAGGCGACCTAACAGATGTGGCATGTCAAAAGGAAGCAAACTCTAGATGAAGTCTTCCCAATAATCAAGTAGATATGAGATCTAGCATAACAATCGTTGGACCTCCACTCCTTATGGCTAACTCAGGTCCGGGTATAGGACCCCAATATTAAAATGAATGCACTAGCCTACCATGTGTAGTGTGTGAAGGGAGCAACCTAAGACTACCCAAATTCACACCTGCAAAATAACCAGAAAATTCCTAGACATATATAACAATTGTCTTCTACTCTAGGTTCAATAATTTTAACAATATAATCATATGAGGACATCAAAGCAAGTAAAGATGACATCAAGACAAACAAAGATAGATAAATATACATAAAATAGAACAAAAGACAAGGGGAAAACAAGTATATTAAAACAACATACCTTTTGCACATTCAACTAATAGGATTGGCTCTCAAACATGTCCCTAGTGGAGTCACCATCTGTCACAACCGAGATTGCGACGGGACGACAAAAATAATTTAAAAAAAACATAGGAATCGCCACCATAATTTATTATGGAAAACTATAGAAAAACCTTAAAAGAATGGTCTTCGAAACCAAATTTGGATTCGGGAGTCGGTTACGTGTGGGAAAGGTATTAGCACCCCACAACGCCCATCTTAAGACAGTTCCCTTTTTAATTAAGTGTGCAAGATAGAATTTGATGTTTAAAATATGTGTTGTTCCCCACAAAATCAAGCAAAATAGAAAAACACATACAAAAATAATAAAGATTAAAAATAAATTATTTTTTTTTATTTTTTGGGCCTGACGAGGATTGAACCAGTGGCTAAATCAAAAGGCTCTAAAATAAGATTCTTCAAATTGATGTGTTGTAAAACATGTTTCATATGCTCTTCTTTTTGGCATATGCGTTCTTTTTATTGCTTATTATCTTACATAAGTTGTGCCATCTTTTCTTCAAATGTCTTATCCTTAGCTTTCAATTCACCACCTCTACCCCTTGATGTCATCTACAAGTGAAATTATTGCATATATAACATTTGATAGAGGTATGAAATTAGAACAATCAATTTTCAACCAAAAAAATGAGTTAATTATGATAAAAAGACTCAAACTTGATTGTATTTTCTACAATAAAATGTGTTGGTTATCTTGCCTCTCATCACTGCAATTAAAATCAAAGTCATATTGATGTAAACCATTATTAACATGAGATATACAATCAATTATAATGCATCAATTACCGAAGTGGTATATGTGTCATCAAAATCATTATCATTATCAATGTCACTCTCACTTCCACTTGAAATATAATCCACCTCATATTCTTCATCCATGTTTGTATCATTTAGTAAGTTTATTGTTATTTCTTCGCCCTCATTATCAACATCAACAAGAGAATCATGAATGAAGTCTGAATCAACATGTAGCACTACTTAAAGTTGTAGAAGCTCATTCTACTACAAGCTTTTGTCTTAATTACTCCTAACCAACCTTAGTGTCCCTCGAGATATTTGGTGTAATAAACTTGTTCTGCTTGTTGTGCAAATATAAATGGATCATATGCTTTATTATATCTTTGTGACTGCTTTACTTGAATGATTCCATACTTATTATCTACTTTGGTTCCTATATTAGGAGTATTATCAAACCATTCACATTAACTAAATTCATGTTGGCAAGTGAGTAAACTCCAATTGAATAATATTAGACAATACTCCATAGAAATATGACTATAATTGACCATTACTTCCTCATACATAAATACCATATTTAGAGTAATTCATGCCTTCACTCCAATGAATAGAGTGGAATTTGTATCCATTGATAACATAGACAGGCCATGAATCAACTTTTTGCTTTGGACCCCATGCCAAACTAACCAATAATGGATCTTGAATATCATTTTCTAGATTAAGAACCTACATAAGAGAATATATATTATACTATATGAGTCTGAAAATAAAACTTGTACAAGTGGTAAATTAAAAACGTACATATTGTTTGAACCATGTAGTAAAATGGGATGAAATGTCTTTATCAATTTGAGCATCAAAAGCAGTACGACTAAAATCTCGTAAGTATTCAACATAAATACTACAAAGAAAGAACCAATTACTCAAACCACACAAACTAACATAACTAACATACATGTAAAAGGAGTAAACATCATCTTACTCAAGGTACGGTTGAACCTCATCACAATTTTGAAGAGTATACAATTGGGCAACATCAAAGTCTCTTTGGTTTATATTCTATGTGATGGATTTTCCAATTGCTCTTCCTAGGTAATAGAAAATTGAAATAGGAGGAGTAAATGAAGAACATTCACCTACTTCAAGGTTACGATGGATCCTAGTCCTGCTCATTTCAACATGATTAGGATAATAAAATGAGGCAAATGTTGATGTTTCCTCCACTAAGTAAGCTTCACAAATAGAGCCCTCCACTCTAGCTTTATTTTTTACTTTCTTTTTTAAGGAGTGTAAGAACCTAAGAAATAATATAATATTGCATCATTTAAAATATTGAAGAAATAAATAATAAACGGTGTAAAAGTGAATAGTAATTTTATACCTCTCAAAAGGATAAATCCACCAGTATTGGACTGGACCACCAAATTTTGCCTCATAAGGTAGATGAATTGGAAGATGTTCCATGGAATCAAAGAAGCTTGGTGGAAATATTTATTCCATTTTACACAATAACATAAGTATATTTCTTCCATTACTTTTATGTATTCAACATTTAGTGTAGTGGAACTTAATTCTCTAAAGAAAAGGCTCAGTTTAATGAGAAATTTCCAAATTGATTTTGGCAATGAATCAAATGCAATTGGAAGCAATCGTTGCATGAAACACGACGGTCATGACTTTTCATCCCATGTAAATTGGAAGCATATCCATCTAGAAGAGTAAGTTCTTTAACCCCCTTACAAATAGATACTCTTTGGGATTTGTTGAATGTATATGCTGCCTTTGGTTTGATAAGTTTGCCATCACCAATGTCTTTCAATTCTAACTTTTTTTTATTGCATATTTCTGCTACATCCAATCGACCCTTATTTGTATCTTTAGTTTTCCTTTGATATCCATCACAATGTCAAACATATTCATGAACACATTTCTCTTTGTGTGCATAACATCAATATTATGACGTAAAAATTGGGTTTTCCAATATAGCAACCTCCAAATATTCTATGTTAGTTTTGACTTGAATGAGGTTGAACACGTCGTGATATATTTAACTAACAAAAAAATTAAGTAAAACATAATAAAGTGCTATTAGAGATTGCCTTAACTTCAACTTTTACACATTCTTATCTCTCAAACATTCATAAAGAAATATTTACAGAATGCCCTAGATGTGGTAAACATTCTTTTGAGTCAAAACTAAATCATTCTAAGACATGTATGTATTAATAGAAATAAGTGTTCTAAAACATAATAAGCCATATGACCAAAAGAAAACCAAGAAAATGAGTAGCATTGAAACTACATCACGTGAAAGTGAATAGCATCAAAACCAACCCACACCGCTACACTACTACACCACTCGAGTAAGAACGAAACACTTGCATGTACCACATGATTGAAGAAAACAATCTGCACCTCTAGAAGTCTAATAACAAGAAAGAATGGAAGCAAAAGCAAGTGGGCCCTTCGGACTCTAACAAATACCCAACATGTGCTATTAAAACATAAAGAGGACAAAGCTTTCTCGCACCAACTTAAAGCATGATCTCATGATCTCATTCTATTACACCACGTCACCATGGAAAGATTCAAAGCACCTATTGCACCAAACCTCAAGAAATAAGGTTGACCCAAGGAAAATGATTTGAGCAAATGAGAGAAGGAAATAATTAAACTTATATGTGGTTTGACTTTTCTTCCAACAAAAAGTCCTGGTGCCCACCTCATACAAGTCCCATCACTTCTACAAAAATTTTAACCCTTAAATGCATGATCCACAATTTGGAAGACGCATTGCACTGTAACATACACACAATCACGGTTTCTTATGCCCAAAATTTTATTCCATAAAGTGCTGAATAATTGATTAAACGATGTATAGTATTTGTGAATAAACAAACGAAAGCAAATGCTGCACCCCATTCCTATTACTAACGCTACACCACAAACGAAAGACGTTAAGCATAACAAGGTTTTGAAGGACCCCAAAGCATAAAAAAAAACTTACATCCATCCTAAAACATGCACCTATTTAATGTGAAACAACACCCATTTAATGTGAAACAACCCCCAACTAGTTCACGCACCACAAACATGTATAAACAGGAAGTTATGCAGTCCAAAGGCAATCCACAAAGCACTAAAACAAGTGGTATAAAAAGCTAGAAAGAATCAATAAGATAAAATGCTAAGTCAATAACTTACTTGTGTTCCAGGTTCACAACTCCTGAACGTTGTCTCTACTTCTATTTTCTCCCAAGTCTCACATCTGTTGCAGATGCACACATTAATAAGTTAACCCACCAAAGAATGGTACATTTATTTTTCAAACTAACTTTCTAGATTTTATAATTATCCCATGAGAATAAGACTAACAAGAGTGGAAGAAGGAATTGTGGACAAGACCACTTCAAGGCATGTTAGGTGTGTAGCAATGTGTGACAAAAGAGGGGTCATTTATGATTCCTGCATGGAATTTAACTGATATTTCAGGAAATGAAAATTTGGCATCCAACTAGCTTGATATCTAACATTGTATGAATATCTATTTTCCTTCTACTTGTTTCTTATGATAAATGGGTATTACATTACATTTCCCTTTTTATTATTCAAAAATCAAATGGGAATTGTTTACTGAGCATCAATGAATGATACTGAGAATCAGTGAACTGTCACTTGTCTAGCCCATGCAAACCAAAATATTTACTAAATTCAAAACTAGTGAGAATCAATTCAAAACTTAAGTAAATGTCACTTGTTTACATGCTATTTGTTTGAATCTAATACACATCTCATGTAATCAGATCATATATTATTCAACTTTCCCCCTCATTTCCTCCTTTTCAATTGGCAAAATTTAAACATGAAAAATGTGATAATAAAGTAGAAAGTTAGAATATTATTAGTGATAATGCATAAACTTATGCTTGTTTTTTACTCAAACTCTAATATCATATCTTTAGATTTCACCATTGCAATACCCATCTCCTTGTACTCTTTTATCAATGCTGGAACAGTAATGTTGTTGGTAGCTGCTATGGTTTCACTTTCCTCAACAATTTAGAAGCATTAAGCATTCTTGCTTTGAGAGGTAAAAGCAGTCATGTTTCCAATTCATCCACTAACCTACAAGTAAGTAAAGAAACTAATGTAAGGTACTATATAACAAACAATTCTCTTTTCAATTTCTTAGAGTTTTTCTAACACATACCGATAGAATCCAATAAAACAGTAAAAGGAATTTGAAAGATAAAATTCAATGTATTATTTCAATATTCTCAAAACAGAGAGGTTTAGTAACACTCTCGTCCCATCCCAAACCAACCTATCCTTTGGTTTCCCCTTTCAAAAAACCAGCCCCCCTTCCTTTAGGACCTTCTCTCTCCTATACCCCATGATCCCTCTCCTTCCCTCCTCACAACCACGTAGACAATTCTGTTGCAACCGAATTAGTGAGTGTGTGTATGTGGACCCCAAGTAATGGGCTTCCATTTTTTCCTCTCGTATACCTTTTGAGCCTTCCTAATTTGCCCTTCTATTTCAATTTTTGTATCAACTTCTCCTCCCTTAAAATTCACCTTGTCCTCAAGGTGGAGTTCTGGAAAGGCTTCCATCATCTTGGACACGGATTCCCATGAATTTTCACATTCTGGCATATTCTTCCATTTCAGCAGTACTTCTAACAATTGATCATTTTCTCCACGCACTGCTAACACCTTTTCTGGTTGGACTTGTAACTCCAATTCATCAATCACATATTCTGGTAAAGGTTGGACAACAACATCAGCTTTAAGAGTGGACTTCAATAAAGATACTTGAAAAATAGGGTGTACCCTACTATAATTCGGTAATTTCAACTTATAAGCCACTTCTCCCACCTTTTCAACAATTTCATATGGACTATAAAACCTTGGGCTAAGTTTCTTATTAATTATCTTAGCCAATTTCTTCAACTTATAAGGTTGTATCCTCAAATAAACCACATCTCCAATCTTATACTCCATCATTCTTCTCTTTTTGTCAACCTGTTGCTTCATCCTATTTTGGGCCTGCACCAGGTGCTCTCTCATCATGTCTAGCATTTCATTTCTCTCCTTCATCATGAATGAGACTTCATCTAGGGTTGTTGTTGCCATATCTCCTTTAATCATTGGAGGAGGATCTCGATCATACATGGCTTTGAAAGGTGTCATCTTCGTATCCACATGATAGTTGGTGTTATACCAATATTCAGCCCAACTAAGCCATTTATGCCACTACCGGGTTTAGTACTTGTCATACATCTCAAATACGTCTCTAAGCCTCGATTTACTACTTCCGTCTGCCCATATGTCTATGGGTGATAAGCATAACTGAATTTTAACTTAGTTCCAGCCATCTTAAATAACTCTGTCCAGAAGGAACTCATAAATATCTTGTCCTTGTCAGAAATTATGGATTCCGAAAATCCATACAATTTCACCACCTTTTTCAAGAATAACTCAACAACATCTTTGGCATTATAAGGGTGTGCCAAAGCAATAAAATGAGCATATTTCGTGAGCCTATCCACCACTACCAAGATAGTGTCCATCCCTTCTGATTTGGGCAACTCCCCAATGATGTCCATAGAGACATCTGTCCAAATTTGTTTAGGGATAGGCAAAGGTTGTAACAACCCTCCAAGACTCAGTGTTTGATATTTATTTCTCTAGCATACCTCACATTTCTGCACATACCCTGATGAGTGCGTATTTTTGCCCTCATTCAGTATTTAATTCTGGGTAATTAATTGAATTTATGTGCTTAAAGAGTGATTTAATTGATAATTCTGATAATTAAGCTATTTGAGCGTGTGTGATAAAAA
>Ga0214543_1010255_pt1 | contig 14006 bp, 8 predicted proteins | sample CNSS2metaG_FD_160094 | JGI IMG/M metagenome (GOLD analysis project Ga0214543, IMG submission 160094) | Root nodule microbial communities from cowpea collected in UCLA plant growth center, Los Angeles, California, USA - CNSS2 | ecosystem: Host-associated > Plants > Roots > Nodule | place: USA...
TATGATAAGATGAAAAATATCTTAGAGAACTAAGAAAACTTTTCAAATATCAACATATATACTCAGTGGTTGAAAAATAACGAAAATTATTTTAATGAAACAAAAGAGTTATTCAAATTAAACAAAAGTTAATAATAATAATAATAAGTAAAGAATTTTTTTTATATTACCTTAAATTGAGAGTATAAACATTCTCATGTGAAAGGAAAATATATAATAAATAAAAATATTAAAAAAATAATAAAAATATTCAAATGTGAGCATAAATTATTTTAATTAATATACATCATTTTAACATAATTACATAAAGGTTATGATAAGATAAAAATTATACATATATATATATATATATGGTTACTTAATTAATTGTAGATATTTTAATAATTTAAACGAGAATAGAGATATGGCGGGGACGGGTATTATGGCGGGAATATGTACATCCCCATACCCATTCCCATACCCAACTAAAAAAGTCGGGGATTCCCTATACCCATACCCATACCCAGTCAATGCGGGGATTCCCCGTCAAAACGGGGACGGGTTCGGATAATACCCACGGGGACGGGTTTATTTGCCATTTCTACATATAACCATATGAAACCACAATCTCTCAATACGACCATAACCATATATGAAAATATATATATATATATATATATATATATATATATTCCCTTGTTAATGTTATTAGGTTCCATTCAAATAATCTATGCAGCTTCAACATCTCTTGGTCAACGCAATGTAAAAAAAAGAATAGCTTATTCCTCGGTCTCTCATATGGGTTTCTTAATTTTAGGAATTGGTTCTATAAGAGAGACAGGGCTGAATGAGGCTATTTTACAAATAATCTCTCACGGATTTATTGGTGCTGCCCTTTTTTTCTTGGCGGGAACTAGTTATGATAGACTATGTCTTCTTGATCTCGATGAAATGGGTGGAATGGCTATCCCAATGCCAAAAATATTCACGATTTTCACTACCTTATCGATGTGATGCCATGGAAGAAAGAGAAAAATAAAAATCAAATATGAAAATATAAAACAATGAGGAATGTTGAAAAATATTACTTAATATCTTTTTTATTTAAATTAGTTTTTAGAAAATATTTCAGTTTTAGAAATTAGTTATTATTTTAGATTAGGAGTGAGATATTCTAAATATTTAATACTTGATATTTGTTATATTTTGCTCTATATATAGGGTATATCTATAAAATATAACAAGATATTACTCCGTATAACATATCACATATATCTTTCATATATCTTATATCTCTCATATTTTCAAAAATCCTAAAAATCCAAACAATTGTAACATATGAGAAGGTTTGTACCAAAACAACAACTTTATAGTAAATTTTTGCGACTGATAAAGCCTAAATCATCCAACCAATATGGTAATTGAGAAAAACTTGATTTTTGAGAAAAAAAAAGTGGAAAATCATAGATGATATTTTATAAGCATCATGATATTTTGACAATATTTTTTTTATAAAATTTAATTTTTAATACATATCAAATCTGTGTATCGTTAAAAGTTTGTAACAAAACTATATTAGAAAATAAATTTTCATATTATAATGACTCATTTGTTTACTTTGCAGAGCATGATTGCGCGCGGAGTGGTTGGTCCCCTGCATATTTTCAACGAGAATGAACCCTAATCTGCTTTCTTCATCATGATTTCCACTTTTCAGCTTTATAACAAGATTCCCATGGGATTGCAAATTTTATACTTTATTGGTTCATCACTTCGCATCTCAGCTTTATAACATAATATTACCACAAAATCATCTTCTAAAAGAATCAGCAAAGAAATCAATGGAACATGATTTCTATAGTTTCCACCAAACTGCATTACAACGTAGGAACTAACCGGACATGTGAACTAATTGTGACAAAGATTAAGAAGTTGCCTGTTACTTCATTTTTTCCCATCTTGTCGTGTAGACATTATACCTTACTTAACTATCATGTCAGGGAAGGTATATCCACAGCAGTTCATTAGTGCATTTATGGGTTCAATGGAATAAGATCAAGATCAATCCAACTGAAAAACTCACAAAATGTTACAATCTGCTGCTAACAAGTGCTAAAGCAATTTCCTCGCTGTCATCAGTATGCAGAATCATATTCCATAAAATTTGAAACTTTGGTTTTATCATTATCTTGGGATCCTTTCCTTCCACATCAAGAATTCCAACTTCTAAGATATTGCTTATCTCCTCTTCAGCGGTTAAATTCTGAAGATTAGGTGCGAAAAAATTATTAATGTTCCAACCGCATTGTTAGGATTAACAACCATGTTTTCGAGGTATTGTCTGCTTTGAAGCGTGAGATTTCGTTACAGTTTTGTTTTTAAAATATGTCTCAAATGATAAAGAGAGGAAAGAGTATTTAAACTGTGTTTGATCTCGTCTCTTAAGTAATGTAAAACTTATTGGATGTACCGGAACAAGTAATTTGAATGTTGAACTGTGTATGTGTACCTAAGTTCATATCACTAGACAAACTTTCTCAGACAAATTTAGATATTTTTGTTGTCTTTGTAGAAGTAAGGTAGTTATGTTTATTTGATTTACTGTTGTTAATGCTCTCGTGAATATGGTTGTGTTAGTTTAGGCCATTCACTTTAACCCTTTCAGTAACGTGACTACAATAAGATTAGATGAAATCTTCCACGTATTTACTCCACCATGCAGCATAAGAAGATATTTGTCTTCTACTTTATTTTTGTTTCAGTCAGAAAAAAAAGACATGGTTGAATGATTATAAAAGAGAATGTTGAAAATTTCTAAGTTGACCAGAAATAAGATAATTTTATAATATATAAATAAAATGTAAAATTCATTTTCTAATCTCGTAGGATTGAGTTATAGTTAAAAGTATGACTCTTAAAATAGAAGAGGGAGCAGAGTTAACTAAAGATGAAGTTGTTTTTGGTGTCTGCACAGAGGAAGACATGAGAGACAACAGAAGGTGCTCTCGTGAAGCTGATCCACACCATATATGATCCGTGAATGTGTTGGGAACACACTTCAAAAACTACACCACACAAAACATGTCTGAGCTACTTTGCACTATAAATATTTTTCTCATAACATGTCGTGTCACATTTTTTTTTTCTCTAAGAGGGGCATGCTTAGATTTTATTTATTTATTTTAATTTAATACTATTTTCTAATTGAATAATTTTTAAAATTAAAGACATTAATATGTTTAATGTCAGTACAGTAACCGTTTTAGTTTAAAATGTAATAGAAAAAAGCTTCCATTTCATTTCATCTGTCTCCAAAAGTTCATTTTCAAACACATTTTAAGAACATATTAGAAACATAAATAGTGACACAAATGGTGAGAACTGTGTGCGCTCATAAAACGGTGAAAGTATGAAAGAATATATGCAACTCCAATGTAAAAAAAGTGAAGGCAAGGAAAGGGTAATGAAAGATAAAGGAAAAGAAGAATAAAAAAAAAAAAGAAAAAAAAAACATCACATACAATTTAGCGAAAGGTATATAAAGAATTCACGTGATGAAAGAAAACCTATAACTTTTGGGCTTTAATTGTTTTTAAGGGGTACCTCTACATTCTCCATATCATCACATATTAAAAGAGGATGAGACAGATGTCGATTTTGGACAACAAATTTATTCATCTCACGGGTTGTAGCAAGATGTACTTAAACTTTTTTTTTTTAATATTCATGAATACTAAATAATTGTATTAGCATTTAATATATATTTAGAGAGAACAAAAATAATAGTTTTATAGTGATAAGAGAGATAGAAAAAAAAAAGTATGTAATAGATGTAGATAAAATAAAGGTATGTATGTATCATTATTTCCTTTTAGACGATGATATTTTGACTATTAAATTTTGACAACTTTCTTTTATAACATAATGTGTCATTTTTTAAGTGATTTTTGAATATTAAAAATAAAAAAAAATTACTTAAAAAATAACACGTAAGGTTGTAAGAGAAAATTATTAAAATTTAATAGTCAAATCATTTTTCTTTTTAAAAATAAACACGATCTCACTTTTATTTCCAAATAGTATGGTTTATGCCACTGGAATGGTAAGTGATCAAACATAGACTAATCAAACTATTTCTTCCCAATAGAACAATTTTATTTCACAATACTTACTATTATGAGCTAACATAATGTAATCAAATCGACCATCATTCGATTTACTACATTGTGCTCACAAAAGTAATATCTATATGAGTATTGTTGGTGGGTGTTCCTGTTACGGCCCAAAATGTTTTTTTTTTCGGCTTTTGTATCCCGTTTTATGCTTTAACATCTAGTATTGGGCTCAATTGTGGGACAATCCACATTGAGGATGGCCAACAATTTGGTAATGGTTTTTTCTTCCTGCACCCCCATAATTTTTAAAGTGACCGATGCAATTTTGTAAAATTGGTTTCTGGATTTTTAAAATGGCCATTGTATCAAAATTTATTAATTTTATTTAAAAAAGATGTTTTAAAGCAAAGTTGAATATAATATTTTTTAAAATAATTATTTATTTAACTGATTAATATCTCTAAATAGGTACATTAAAAAATTACTACATTTATATATTAAATTACTTAATTATAATTAATAATTAAAAATGAATTTATAAATATCAATAGTTTAATTCATAATATTATTAGATATTTAAATTCTTCACACGATATAATATCAAAAAACTATTTTTAGTTATTCTTTATTTTAATTTTTAATTAATAAAATAATCAACGGAGCAACTTCTGCCACTCTGTTATTAGTGACTGAGGGATGGATCCATTCTATGCTCAATTATTTTACCTGTTAAATTTCTGAACATGATGTGCATGTCATCAACATGGCCATAAAATTAAATAAATGACTGTAAAATTAAATTAAATTAAATACGCTCCATATGTCATGTCCAAAATAAAGTATTTTTTAAAACTTTTTGACTAACTCGATCATGTCAAACATCGAAAGCTTTGTGAGTATATAATAAGCTTTTGGAGATGGCCAACTCATTTTGAATTTCTTTCTTTCTGCACCCTCTTTTCAAATTGAACTTAAACAAAATTTTGAAAACAATGTTTGTACATAAACTATAAATTATAAAAGGTTTGGACATTCCAAATACTCTATTAAATATATTTTATTTTTCGTTAATAAAATAGAATTATATATATATATATATATATTAATTGGAGATTATGAATATTAAAGATGAATATTAAGGATGTTCAGTTATTAATCATCAAGAAAATAGGTAGATAGATGCATACCAATAACAATATTATTAAGAAAACAAAGATTCTCTGAATAATTTCTTCGTTTTTAATTTTTTAAAAATGTACCAAGAAGTTGACGTCAAATCATGAAAAAAGAGTCGTATGTAGATGTCATTGTGATATCTGAGATTATAAAGCTAATGAAGCTAAAAGCGCGCCACTAAATGGTGTAAATTATAAGCAACCTATAGAGTCAAAATTTGAGTGTTATATATTATCATTCTTCAATTCTTACATCATAATCGGTAATAGTAATTATTTATAGATTCTAATTAATCTTTTCTCCTTTTTCATTCACTTTCTCTTCACTCTTACAACTTTTTATATTGAGTCAAACCGTCCTTGAGATCTTCAAGTACGTAACATTTAATTTGGTTTAAATATGATTAAGGTATTTGCGTAAGGATTAAATATGTTCTTTATTTATTTATTTTAATTGAAAACTAAAATTAATTTATTTTTAAATTTTAATTTAATTTAATATTTTAATAAAATTTTATTAATTTTATTTGATATTTTAAAAACATTTCAAGATAATTGTTTAATAGCTAACATTATAAAAGAGATATGTATCAAACAAAGTATATCTCATATCTCTATCATAAAACAAATTTAAAATTTAAAAATTAAATAAAATTAATAAAATTTAATTAAAAAAACTACATCCACACATTTCTAAAATTAGAATATTAAATTGGGTAAAAAAGACTAATTTAAATTTTTATAAAAAATTAAATAAACAAATTCATATTTAAATATTTAACGCTTGATTTAAGGATTAATATTAATTAAAAAAGTGTTATAAAATTTAGTATTGGAATATCAGGCAAATGCAGAAGTAAAATAAAAGTATTTTTCCCGGCGATTCAGAAAAAAACGAGGAGAAACATACAAAGGAATGAGAAAATAAAAATCATAGGTGGTAACTAACTAGTATTAAAGACCACAATGCCGTGAATATTCGCGTACTTGTGTTTGGGCCCAACTTGAAACTTCGCCGCGCCCTTACGTTGTTGTGCAAGGCGAGGCTACTCTGTCAGCTCGCAACCTTGTTATTCACAAATTTTAACTTTTTCTTCGACCTCTTCACTCTCTATGCTATGCTATATATTTAACTTTTCAACACTCTCCCTATTCATCAATTTCATAACTCAAAATCTTCCCCAATAGGCAAACCGTCATGGGAGAAGAGGTCTCAAACAAAACCCAACCAGAGTTGTTGCACCATCACCCTCTTCTTGTCGACTCTGTTCCTCCTCTTCAGGAAAAAGAATCAGATAAAAATGACCCTCCAAACCAGAACCTCGATTCTCCTTCTCCACTTCTTCAAAGTAAATCTTGAACTAAATATTCTTTTACATCATACTGTGATCGTGCCTTCTTTTACTTCAGTTTATGCAAGGCTTTTTTGTTATTATGGTATTCAAATGATAAAGGATGTTTCTTGCTAGTGTTTTCATAGACTCTTCTTGGTGATTAACGCGTAGATTGAAAGCAGAATTGACGATCATGATGTTTCTTTTCTTTCTTGACTCTTTTCTTTATTTAATCCTGTTTGTTCCATGTTAATAAAGTTTGAAGAAGAGTTTTTCTGGTGCCTTCACTTCTCTTCGTGTCTTGATTTTACCTGTTCGAGTAGTTTTTGCTTTCTGTTGCGCTTAAAATTCCTTTCTGAAGCAGAATATATTTACTTCGTGTTGTTTTAATGCTTCTATTAAATTCTTTGATACGTGTAAGGTAATATAGATCTTTTAAACAACTTGAATGAATCTTTAGACAGTATAATTGGTAAACTTGTACGAATGGAGAAATTCTTGCATTAGGCATGCAGTATTTATACATTCTATGCAACTACTATTCATTCTTTCCATCGTGTTTTTCGTAGAGGTTGAAGATCATGCTGCTGAAAAGGATTCTGAGGATTCAGTTAGCAAAGGTGATTCACTAGCATACTTTTATGTACTTACTGAATGTTGAAGAGATAGGTAACCTTTTTCTTTCACCAGATGCTATGCTTGCAAGAGTTTTAACAGAGAAAAGATTGGCTTTAATCAAAGCATGGGAGGAAAGTGAAAAGACAAAAGCAGAGAACAGGCAAGTTGTCACCTTAAATGATCCAAATAGGAAATAATAATAACTATTTAGCTGTTGAAGAATAACTTTTTCTTACAAGTTTCGTGAGTTTGATGAACGTGAAATGATGACACTGACACAGGGCATACAAGAAGCACTCTGCTGTTGAGTTGTGGGAGGATAGCAAGAAAACATCAATAGAGGCAGAACTCAAGAAAATTGAGGTGATTAACTTTGTGTACATAGACACTGATGATGTTAAATTTGTGTTCAAAAATCATCACTTGAAAAAAAAATATTTTCAACAGGAAAACTTGGAAAGGAAGAAGGCTGAGTATGTTGAAAAGATGAAGAATAAAGTTGCTGAAATTCACCGGTTAGCGGAAGAGAAAAGGGCATGTGTGGATGCTCAGAAGAGTGAAGAATTTCTGGAAGTAGAGGAGACAGCTGCAAAGTTTCGTAGCCGTGGAGTTACACCAAGGAAATTCTTTTCATGCTTTAGCCCCTAAGTTTCTTAGGTGAATGAAGCACCAAATTCTGGATCCATTTGTATGTTCTTAGACTTTTAAATATTGTTTGCTGTGTTGTTTTTTCATATGTACTATTTGGAGCTGTTGATTTGAAGAGGACAAATTAGCATAGAAATAAGGGAAGAAGATTTGTCTCCCATAGTTATTCAATAGTATTGTTGAAACAAATATTAGCAATTTAATTGACTTCCATTATGCTCTTTTAACTCCATTCTTTATTCAAATATGTACCTTCTCATCTAATTATACAACCAGTCATTAATCGATATATTAACAGTATAATCTTTTGAGAATATATCTTCTGGTCTAGGTTAGTAGTAGTGATATAATTACTTTGTGAATTAAATTTTTGGAAAGAAAGTTAACATTTCTTTAACTTTTCTAAATCTTTACTGTGATTCTGTTGAAAGAGTAAGGAATTTATGAGAAGAGAAACAAATTTAATTTCCTGTTTTGAAAATAATTGATATTAATAAAACTCGAAGAGCTGAAGTCCTAGGATAAAATTTAGATTTTAGTTGGTATTGTTGAAATTGAAATTTATTTGTTGGACAGTGGGATTTGAGCATCGTAGATTCTGATGATACTATGAGAAATATTGTTGGTAGGTAATATATGAGATAGATGATGTATTGGGTTTATGTAAACTATGTTGTTTACTAAGATAATTTTGTTTATATAGAATAATTAATGTTGCTTTAATTTAGTGAGATATTTGAATGTTATGTTGTTTAATAGATTCAACTCAGTTGAATTAAAACAAGTATATTTGAGTGACATATTAAGAACTTGTTTTAAATTTAAAATTACTTGTTTTAGTTTTACTAAAGACAAAATTTCCTGTTTACGAAGTTTGTTTACCCCATTCAACGATATATGGATGATATTTTAAGTGAGAAAGAGAGAATCTATAACATTTATTTTCTTCCCAAATTTGTTGTTGCTCAAACGACAAGTGATAGTAGTCATCACTCAAGGGATATATATTATTTAATAAATGAATTACAATGTAACATGGATATATGAAGATAAGGTTAATTTTTTTTTTTAATTTGAATATGGCTAATTTAATGGTAAATCACAAAGAGGGTGATTTATGCCAAATCACAAGTAGGTGATCCAATGCTAAGATCACAAATGAGTGGTTTATGTGAATTTGTGATTACCAAGGAGGTAAATCTATGTTAATGTGATGCAAGCATTCAATTACTTTAGAATTCTCTAATATTCTTAAATACAAAAATGCAGGTACAGATACTAAGCAATATTAAAAGAAACCTCAAAGATAAGTGTTAGTCTTTGATAATAATACTAAATGAAATATGAGAACCTTAATGTGTATAAAGTAAAAAAGAATATTCGTTAACAACGGTAGAAAATACCAATGAGAACCTTTTACGAATATTTTTCACTGAGCCAATTGATCTTCCCCTTCGGCCTTAGAATCGTGTATAAGTGTAGATAAAAAGAATACCTTGAATTTGCTATGGCCATCGTTTCCCTCAAACTGATTAGGTATATCCAAAACCAGAAGCAGTTTGCTAATACAATAAAAAAAGCCCATACCCATCTGAACGACATAAATAAATTTTTAACCACATGTTGTATGTCAACAGATGAGGTATATGAATTCATTCGCCACTTGTTCCTTAAGTCAGGAATCATTTTAAATTCTGAAAAAGCTCCGGAAGATGGGCATTAGTCAGCTTGGTCCTCTTAGTGATTTCATTCTTCTTCTTCTTAGGTTTAGGCTTTGTTGAAATGCCTTCCATTTGGGCTGCACTCCTCCTCTTTGCAGTGTTAGTAGCAGGCTTCATTCCATTCTTTTGTAGATCCCTCTCTATGTCAATCATATCACGAGGCAATTCAATCTCCCGAAAAAGCTGTTTTAGGTCATCATCCACCTTAATGGGCACTTTAGGATCATTCGGGTAGGCAATGTCCTCTTGTGAGTCAAAGTTAGATAACAGCCAAACCTCCCTTGAAGCTTTCAAAGCCTACAACCCAATAAGGGTCTAGTTCCGTGAGAAACCAATTATATCTCACAACAAGACGGCATAAGCAAGTGCTAACCATATTTGAAACTCAATCTTTCAACTATGCCATTACTTTTAAAATAATACACAGAAATTTAAAGTATGAAAGACAACCTTGAACCTATTTTGGTCTCTTCAAGTCATGCTAACTTATAACTTCATGTAGATTTAACGTGTGAAAATCTCATTATGTTAAAGTATTAGTAAATTAGAGACAACTTTTCTTTGAATAATTTATTATTTTCATGACATCCACAATATGAATTTGCCTAAATAGTGTTCCCTTGCATGAAAAAGCAAAACTTTCAAGTACAAACATTGAAATAAATTAAAAAAGAAGAAGAGAGAAACTATTTAGAATGTGCTTGAAAGCAAAAATAAAGGGAGAGATATACACTTGGACTTGTTCCTTTCCTTGGAAGAGCTAAGCCATGGCTAGACATAATATAACTAGTTTTTAAACCATATTTACACTATATTAACTTGTCCAGATATCATCATAAAAGAACTCCCCAACTCTCCTACAAAAACATTTGATTCTTATGAAAGTGAAGTTTAAACCTAACTCAGTTCTAAAACCAGCTTATAAAATAAGATTTGCATTCACTTTAAATATTATAATTTGGCCTTATTTATAACCGATGTGAGCTTTCTTCTACACACCCCCTCACAACGAGGACGTGCATCTCAACACTTAAGAAAGTGCACTTTTAGCTCAACTCAACCTAGGAACTGGTGTATAAAGTGAGATTTACACTTATTTACATATTATAATTTGATATCATCTCTACTAGATATGGACTCATAAACACTTATATCCATACTTGATATTGCCCATAACATTTGATTATTTAAACTTCTTTCACATGCATAGGGATTAGTGATATTAGCACACATGATTCATCAATTCAATATGCATGGGAAGAAATCAAATCTGAGATATGAATACCTGCACAACGAGCCAAGGCAAATATGGGAGTGAAACATATATCAATATTCAAAATCCCACCCATGCCACTGAAAAATGAATGCCAAGAAAATATCATGCAAAACAATTAACTAACAAGAATAATTTACCTGCAAGTCTTCCATCACAGTTGGGTAAGAATCTTTTAGGTCAACAACAGCAATGCCCTCTGGAAACTTACGCACCAGGACAAGCAGCTGACTTTTGTCCCTAACATCATGCTTGGACTGCAGAGAAAAAGCAATGCCACTATCACAAACCAAACTACGGACCTAAACCTGAAACATGAAAGTGTAGGTACAATAACACGTTAATTAAAAGTTACCTTGTAAGAGAATTTTTCCCCATCATATCTAATTTTTGGGTTTTTTCTCATACTCTCAAAAACATCTTTATTAGCTCTCATGTCCACATAACACGCTTCATTTATTTGCTCCATCGTTAAAGCCTTCCGGGTCTGTAAAGCAAACACAAGAAAAAACACTAAGCATCAATGACACTCACTAACCACCATTCAGAATGACCATCACACACAAAGTAACTAACAGAAGGCTAAAGTAAAGCATATACTATTTACCATGCTCTTACCAATATTCAGCAGCGTCATATTACAATTAGCCAAATGCTAAATGGGCCCTTAGGACACTGGTAAATGAATTCAACTTCTTTTAATTAAATATTATCATTAATCCACTTTTATTGTGATTTGCTATGCCTCAGTGTGAATTCTGATAAAGGCTTTTTACTTTGAATTTCTTAACCGTCTTCAGGATACTGGTTATCAAGATCCTTAAAGAGACGATAAACAATCTTATTCAAGTCGATAAGGACAATTAGGTGTTCTGAGTATAACCCCAGTTGCATATTTGACACTGCTGATTGAGCATATTTTAAAGACCCCGGGTATTTTTCACTTTTCACAAGAGACAACCCTGTTTGAATTAGTTAGAATCACAATCAATTCTGAGTATAACCTAACTGCATATTCGACACTGGTCATTGTGCATTTTTTAGAGACCACAAGACAAGAGAAAACAATACTAAGCATAGTCCAACTGTATATTAACACAGTATATTAAAATTGTTTTTAGAAGTCACAAGTATCTTACGTGGAAGACAATAGCACTTTAATTAGTCAGGATCATCAAGGGTTCTATGTCCCAGCTGTAGATTAAACACTGCTGATCAAGCATCTTTATTTAGAAATCACAAATATGTTTCCCGAGAGACAATCCACTTGGCTAAGAAGCCATGGGTTCTGCGTATAACTTAACTGTATGTATATTTGCCACTACCTATTGTGCTAGAACAACTTTACACCAATTGATCCATTCGGTCTTTACTAAAGATGAATAAACCATAACACAAATATTTATGGTAATATAGAAAAGATGGATGAAATAATTATATATACCTCGAAAAGAAGATCAATAACACGCTTCATCTGAGCCCCTACGGGGGCTTTGCGTATGCTATTGACATGTTGAAGTCTTTCCGTGTCGTTAGAGAATTTGACAGCACCTGGAATTCTTCCATTGTTTGAAGCAGAGGGATTCTTCTCTGGCTGCCTCTTAGACCTGTTTCCCTTTTCCTGAAACGCCATCTGACGTAAAAAAATGATAGTAATCGCAGCACAAGGTTTTAGTCACCGATTTGCAAATCGATCAACCCCAGCTGAAATTTTTGATTATCTACTCTTCTATGTCTATTATTTGGGGAAAATGCTTAATCAATATGGTTATTGTTCCTGGATCCAAATTGGAAAGTGAATCAAACAGGTGGTAAGTGGATTTTGAAAAAGGTAGATTACGAGAAGATTGAAAGGTGTATGATCGCAGGAAATTGGATTGTGTGGCGAAGGGGATTACCTTCACAGGTTTTTCTCCTGCACAAACTGAATCACGCGGACATAGGAACGCTCTCTTATAATATTACTCCGCGTTTCGGCGCGTGCCTACCCTCCTGTGCTATTTAACTAGGTTGAATAACTTTTTTTTATCTCTAAATTTTACTGTGCAGATATAAATCTTTTAAAAATTAATTTGTATTTGATCGTTTTAATTTTTGATAATGACACGATGATTCACGTTTTTTTTTTTTATTTTTAATTCACCGTCCCAAATACCTTTATATTATCACATTATACTATTAAAAAAAATTAAAATAAATAATTAAAAAGTAATTAAAATAATAAATTAAAAGTTGATCAAAATAATGAGTGAAAATAATATTATTCTTTAATTTTTTAAGTATTATACATTATAAGTGAACCATAAGAATATGTGGATAACTTTTCTTATTCAAAGACAAAAAAAAAAAGGTTTTTTTATTTTGTTATACATATGTTCATTAGGAAAAAATTTAAACCATTTTTGTCCTTATCATTATAAACTACCGTATTAATAATTTTATTCTTTAGAAAACAGAAAATAACATTTTTTTACAGTAGGAGTGAGACTAGATATCCAGAGTCACTGTAGATGTATCTGTATTTTTTTGGAATCGTCTTTTTATCGTATAAATTAGTTAAATCAGGACAATCCTCCTCGATCCCTCATAACCAATCACTCAACTCTGAAGTCTGAAGGTACTGAAAGTTGAGTTGTTGACTGTCTCAGCGTTGCGAAGTCTCGGATCCAGAATCGATGGATTAGGGTAATCTATTTCACGCTTCAAGCAAGAAGATTTAGGATTTTGATACTGCGTTATGTTTTGTTCTCTGATTTTACTTTAACATGTTTATTCGAGCCAAAATGATGCATTTGTTAGGAGCATGAAAATCTTCTTTTACTTGCTATTCTACTGTGTTAATCGCCATGATAGTGAGTCTAAACAAGAAACGAAAAATCGTCCTGTGCTGGTGACGTCGTCTTAGGTTCAAACGGCTAGAGTCGTCTTCAGTTACCTTTATTTTATGCGAAATCAGCAATTTATTCATACGATCCTGGTTCGATGCATCTTACATGCCGTAAGTTGTGAATATGCACAAAACAGCTAGAAAATAAATAAAAATTTATATATATATATATATATATATATATATATATATATATATATATATATATATATATATATATATATATATATATATAGAGAGAGAGAGAGAGAGAGAG
>Ga0214543_1010256_pt1 | contig 14004 bp, 5 predicted proteins | sample CNSS2metaG_FD_160094 | JGI IMG/M metagenome (GOLD analysis project Ga0214543, IMG submission 160094) | Root nodule microbial communities from cowpea collected in UCLA plant growth center, Los Angeles, California, USA - CNSS2 | ecosystem: Host-associated > Plants > Roots > Nodule | place: USA...
TGAGAAGATTGCAAGTGCCAAATCTTCAAAAGAAGCGTGGGATATTTTGGAGAAGGCGTATAAGGGAGATGACCGAGTGAAGCAGGTGCGACTTCAAACACTTAGAGGCAGATTAGAGAGCATGAGGATGAAAGAGACCGAAGGAGTAGTCGAGTACATTACTCGAGTTGAAATCGTGGCAAGCCAACTTGCTAGAAACGGAGAGACGTTACCCGCTAGCCGAGTTATGGAGAAGATCTTGAGGTCATTGACAAACGACTTCGAAAATGTGGTGTGCACGATTGAGGACTCCAAGGATCTATCAAAGCTCACGGTTGAAGAGCTTGCAAGATCTCTAGAAGCACACAAGCAACGAAAGAAGAAGAAGTGGGAGCCACTTGATCAATTACTCCAAACGAAGATGTCAATTAAAGATGAGAAAGCTCAGAACACTTAAGACAGAGGACGATATCGAGGAGATATAAGAAGCAGTCCTGGTGGTAGAAGTCGAGGACAAGAAGAGAAAGAACAATCCGGTCAACAAAATTGGCACATAAGAGGACGAGGTCCATGGAGAGGAGGTCATCAAGCAACTCAAATGTTGAGTGCTTCAAGTGTGGCAAGTATGGTCATTATGCAAAGGTCTTTTACTCAGGAAAGTGTTTCAGTTGTGGTAAGTCCGGACATTTTGCCAAAGATTGTAGATCTGAAAGTAGAAAGGAAGAGACGATCAACCTCACAAAAGATGTTGAAGACGAAGCGACATTGTTGATGATGGCGCGTAGCTCGGGAGCCGAGCATAAGCAAGTGGTGAACTCGGCAAGAAGACCAAGTAGCATGGAGAATTCAGTAAGAAGGCTTAGTATAGTCGATAACTCGACAAGATAATCAAGTAGTGTGGATAGCTCGGTAAGACAACCGAGTCAATTGCATAGCATGGTGAGACATGCAGATAGCCCACACGGGGTGGTGGAGCATGCAAATACTCCAGACTACATGGTGGAGCATGAGGCCAACTAGATTAACTTGGTGGAACGATTACATAGCTCGGATAAGTTGGTGGAGCAAGTGGATTACTCAGATAACTTGGTGGAGCACGTGAAAAGCTTAAGTAGCTAAGAATTTGAAGAAGAAGAGCTTCTAATCCAAAGGTTAGAGATTGCAAAAGGAGATTTGCAATAGAGTATTGAAAAGGAGGTTAGAGACAACTTAATTCTACAAGCAAGCTTAGAGTGAAAGAAACAAGTTTTGCAAAAGTGGTGCTTTGAATTTGAAGAAGATGTTTCAAGTTTGCAAGAACAGTTACAAGTTGAGAAGGATCTGAGAGTTGCACTGGAGGTGCAAGATGAGAAGTGGCGACTTGAAATGGATGAGGAGATTGAGCACAACAATACGTGGGTGTGGGTGTGGTCTGATCTTTCAAAAGGAAATTGGCCTATTGACAAGAACTCAGTTAACGACAAGTCGACCACAAAGACAAAGAACCCAATGAGTAACAAGTCGGCCAAAGAGAAGAACAAGTTTGCCAGTAAGAATGCAAAAACTGAGAGAGCAGAGAACAAGTTAGCCACAGGAAAAGCGAAGTACTGGTCGACCATAGATAAAGTGAAAGGGAAGTCAATCATGAAGAAAGCGAAGAACTTAAATATTCATGAAAGGGACAAGCACAATGTGAGAAGAGTTATTGCACATTGGAAGCCGTGATGAAGAATAAAGGAACAAAGATGGAGAATAAAAGAAGCATTTAAGTTTACGGTGGAGTTTTGTTGGGTTTAAATAAACTTAAATATATTAGCCATTATGGGTAACTAGCCGTTGTAAGAAACTAGCCGTTGTGAGTGGTTATGCACTAGCCATTGGAGTCTAGATAGTTAATAAGTTAGCCGTTTATAGCCGTTTATAGTCGTTTATAGCAGTTGATAGTACAATGGTAAAGAAATGTGGGTCTATAAATATATTATGTATTGTATGAATAAATAACAACAAAGTGCTAACAATTTAAACTGCCTTAGGCCTCGACTTCTAAGGAATGTGAGACTATTGGGTGCGTTAGGAACACTTTCTTTTATCTTTGTTTATGTGATCCTACACAACAAATAATTAATTGTAGTATGTGCATTTAAAGTGTTGTTTGGTGTGTTTTTTTTTTCTCAGATCTTATAAATGGTTCTCTATGTGGACTTATGATTTGATGGTTATCCCCTTCTTACTTTAAACTCTTCCTCTTTTTTTTAATATCTATGCTTGTTACTAAGAAATGCATTTATTTGTTTATTTGAAGATTGAAGAGTATACTAAGGCTAATTTTCTAATCTTTGCACATAAAGTTATAAATTGAGTTAGATTAAGGTTTTTAAACAAATCATGAGAAAACTTTATAATATTGTAAGCTTTTTAACGAAGACAACTTTTGACTTTTATAATGACATGTGTATATGTGTACGTATTATTAAAGTTTTGGTAATGCCATATGATGTAGGCTTTAGGCTTCGTAAATTTTAGGTATATGGGAACATCTTACATAGTAGATGAATTTCCTGAAGTAGTTTTACTTTCTTTTTCCAAATAAAAAATTTGTGTCACTTGCAAGGCAAAAGGATCCTGTTTCTAAATAATAGTTAAGATTTGTTTTTTATAGAGAATGCAACTAGTTTGTTCATGTTTGTTGGTGTCACATAAGAAAATGTATATACAATTTCATGTTTTAAAGTTTATTGGACAATTTAACTATATGAAATTGATTTGTTTGAGAATTGTTTGTTCTGGTCATATGAAATGTATTTACAAGTGAATTGAATGGAAAGAAAAATGGTAAAACAAAAAAATGATATGAAAAAAAAAACTAACTTACTATGACAGTTGTTGCCTTAAATATCATAGTAAGTGATACTTACTATGTTAGGTTTTCATAGCGTTATAGAAAGAGCACATTTTCTATGTTGCGTGTAACTATGATACAATAGTACCTATCATAACAAGCCTTTTTTACCTATCATAAAATGTCATGCATACAGTAGTGAAAGTAGTAATGAAATTACTCATGTCACTCTTCACAAGATGAGGTTTGCTAAGGTAAATAACAACTGAAACTTGGATGATAATAAATATGCTCCTACTATACAATCAATGAAGTTGGCCCAAGTAATGTGAATGTTGAGGGTCCAATGGTCACTTACATCATACAGTATATTCCACTTGTGGATTGTGGAGTCCTTCTGTCGTTGTTTGAGTAAATTATGCTTAACAAAATGAATACAATGGTTGCTCATTAGAGAGCATATCATAAGTTATGTGAAGGGAGATTTCAATATCTTAATAATCAAACTGAGGATATTTAAGGACTATGACTAATATTTATTGTGGTGGTGGTTTTAGAGCACTTTTTCAACAAGTCTTTGTCTTTAGTGATGGACATCTCATGGAGAGTTCTTCTATTTGATGGGTTTTGTCATTGAGGTTTATTTACTAAAGTTTCCCTTTTATTTGTCACTATGACTGTTTTTGGGGAACTCAATCATTGCATAAATGTCCCCTTTTTTGTATTCAATGTTTATCAAAATCAAACCTTGGTTCATCTTTTATCAATAAAAAAACTATGATGAAATGGGTTTTTTTGAATGAGTTTAAGTTTTCTGTGTTGCATATCATGTGAATGATTTTTAACTAAGTTGAAGAAGAATTAGTGACCAGCAAAATCAAATTTGGTACAAAGGTTGAGTCAGTCAAGAGAAGATTGAGTTGTGCAGGTTTAAGGGTACTTAAACAAAGGATGAACTTCTGTTTCAATGTCTTTGAACCTGTACAACTCAATCTTATTTTGAAATGGTCCAATATTGTCCTAGTTTTAGCTTCTCTATTCACCAACTCTTCCTTAAGTTTATCAAAATCCTTCGTTTGATAAGAACACCCAAATTGTAAAGTTCAAAAATTTTCATCTCATAGTTTTTATATTGGATGCATGACTTTTTATGTTGGTTCTCCTAAGGAGCCGACGTAAATTGATTTTTTCATTTATAGGGTCCAACATAAATTTACATCGATCATTTGGAGGAACCAATGTAAAATTATGTTACCTGTTACAAAGTTAGACTTATGCAGACCTAAAAATTCCAAAATAACATACGTTAAAAGTCTCTTTTGTATTAATGTACTCTATTATTCAATTTGTTAAAAATAGGTTTAATTCATTTATTTCATGAGTACATGAAATTAATATATTAAAAGAAAGTTTTAATTTATTTATTAAAAGATAATTTAAAATCTATATAACTCTCATTCTAACTTCTTTTCAACATAGTTTTTGAGCAAATTTTTAGAGTCAAATTTACATTAGAGAGAGAGAGTTGTGCATGAGATAAAATAAAGTTCTTAAAGTGATCTTGGTTAGGTTTTGAAAAGCATTCAATTGTGAAAAGAGAAACTAGAGTGTCAATCACCTAACATTATGTTGTGATGTATTGTATTTATTGATTAGTTGATTTAATTTCTTGTATTTTTCTTTTTGTGTTGTCTTCTTGTTTTGGATAGGGTTTATGGTGGTAACTCAGTAAAAGAGTATTATAGTGTCAAGAATCCATCTTATAGGGTGCTAAATATGTGTTTTTGAGTGTTTTGTGTTTGTTGGGTAGTTGTAAACATTTTATTATGGTGGAAGCTTGAGCGATGTAGCTAGATAACTAGACGTAGTCCTAACAAATAGTGAACTAATTTAAAATTCATTATGCTTTTTTTTTTCTTTCTCTACTGAATTTGATTTTGTTTAATGTAGAAGAGTTTATCTTAATCTTTCTTGTCTCGTGCTTAAACGATATAAACCTTTTAATTTCAAAAGCTTAGCTAAAGAACACCTTATTTCAATTAAACAATCTGATTAATAAAGTTTTCATTCTATAATTCAGAGTTTTTCAAAACTCTAGTTCAATTCACCTCCCCTCGCTTTTCTTTGTAACAACTCACACACTTCAATTTCTTTTTGTAATAATTTTCCAGATAAAATAATTAGCATTAATATAATTAATTTCATCACAATTATTTACTAATCAACGTCTATTACAAAGTTTACAATTTTTTATATATATAATATGTCACAATTTATGATGAATTCATCATCAAAACACAAATTGGTTAACTGTACAAGTTAAATAAATTAAATGAATTTAAGTCAATACTAACTTAAATAATCGTAAACATTAAAAAACATTAATATCAGTTAAACCATCATTAATTTTAAAAAATGTTAAAATAAATAAACATAACTATTAATATTAACTTAAATAAATATTAAAAAATATTAATATCAATCTAGTCTATATTAGTGTAAAAAATATATAATCTTATTGTGCCCTCCTGGATGGAGAAGATCTTCAATAAACGAGGTATTCAATAGGCCAAGGAATTTGACGAAAATTCAAGTCAGAAAATATGTCTCCACAGAGCCAAGGTTATTGCAAGAAGCCAAAATGATGTCTTCCTTGGACCGACGTCCCTGAGAGTAGTTGGTTGATGGTTCAAGATTTACGAAGAGGTCACCCTAGGACCGAACTCCCTTTATGAAGCTAAGATTGAGAGGAAAATATTCAATAATATAAAAGAGAATCTTGGAGAAAAATCTCATCTACATTTGATGAATATAAAACAGATTAGGAGATATTATTGTTGTTATTTACTAATTATCTTTTGATTAGATTATTTGAGAATATTTGATTATGCATATCTATAAAAATTGTACCCGACTTGCTTATAAATAAGAGTGTTACTCCCACGATCAAAAGAGGGAATTGTTTTGACTTAAGTGAATCATTAGCAAAGGTTAAAATATTTCTTTCTTTTAGTTTCGGTTAAAGGTTTTTTTACTAATCTTCTGAACCGGAACACTTACATAATTAAATTACATTTTAGTGAATATTAAAAATAAATCAAATTAACATTAAACTTAAAATTGACATATTTGACTCTACTTGAATCTCTTACATAAACCAACATTACTTTTCAACAGTTAATTGTTAATAATCTTACAAAAAGAGATGAAATACAAGTTAATAAAAGAAAATAAACAATGGAAGAGGCGTAATAGTGTATTGTTTAGCATAACATAATCTAAATAAAAAAGGACGATTATTATTATATCAATTAACATATGAAAGGTAAACAAATAAACTTCGTATACATATATTACGCGGAAAACATTATCAGGAATAAAAAGAAAAACAGTTGCTTAAAAGTATCATCTTATTAAATTCATTTATTTATCATGTAGATGTGTGCGTTCACATAAAATATAATTGAGCGTTTTCCTCGACTTTAATATTTTGTATTAACCTGCTGAAAAAGGACCTTATAATTATTTACTCAACAAAACTTGTCGTTCTCTGCTGAAAAGCATTCAACTCTCTATTATTGATTTTTTTTTTTATGTTACCGCTAATAGAATATTATAAACTTTTAGATCTTCATGTGTACGATACTAGGTGATTGAAGCTTTTCAATTTGAAAATAAAAAAGCAAAATTAATATTTTCTATGCTGTATACTGTGCTGATCATGATGGTAAATAAACTGGTTTTTTTTATTGAATCATGAGATATATATATAACATTATAATATTAATGGTTTACAACTACTTTACACTTTAGTAGAGATGTCAAAATGGGTTTCAACCCGTGAGTTAACTCGGCTCACCACGGGTTCGAGCCGGATTGGGTTGAGAAAAATTTAACTTTTTCAAAAGTGAGTTGAACTCAACCCAGCTCACTTAACCCATGGGTTAAACGGGTTCGAGCCAGGTTGAAGGTGGATTGGCCCACTTAACCCACTAACATTTTTTTTAATTTTTTAATTTTTTTAATAATTATTTACTATTCCTATTATATTTGTTCACAATTTTATATTTTTAAATGCTAGAATGTTGCTTAATTATATTTGAATAGTTTGAATGTTTAATTAATTTGATTGTCAAGTTATATATATATATATATATATATATATATATATATATATATATAATATATATATTGATACTTTAATCTTTAACTATAATCTTTATAGTAAATTACTTAAGTAATCGTCTTATAAACAATTTTTTCTAAATTATCATGAAAAAAAATGTATAGTTTTTTTTATTTATATTTTGTTGAATAGCATGACAGAAAATTTGTAATATTAGCCGTACTTTCTTAGACTAATAGATACTTTCTTAGAAATAATTCTTCATATATTGGTGGTGAGCATGATCAAAATATTGGTTCTTAATTTTACTATGATTGTTATCTCATGGGTTACTTAAAAATTTGTTTAAATATTTGAATATTAAAAAAAATAAAATTAGGTGGTTTGATGAGCCAACCCACTTAACCCACCAACCCGTGGTAGGTTGAGCCGGGTTACAAAATTTCTGACTCACCAAAAAGTGAGGCGAATTGAATTCACTCATTTTCAACCCGGCTCGTGGTGAGTCAATCCTTTGACAAGTCTATTCACCAGTATTATTCATTATTTCTTATATTACATGTAGACGTTATAATATATACCATTATATTATATTGTTTTCTGCGTAGGCAATCAATATAATGCGACAAAGGTTAGGTATATGAATATTATAATTAAGTTATTGATATCTTGTTTAGTTGCGTTTATCTATAGTGGTGAATCCTAATTAAGAATGATCTTTAAAAAAACACAGCCAATATTACCTAATTCCATAGGAAAATAAATAAAAAAAATCTAGATGTACAAATCCTAAAAAACTTAATAAAAAAGTTAAAATATACTTTTAATAGTGGTTTTGAAACCATCACTAAAATGTTGTCAAGAAAAGGAAAATTTTATAATTGAGAATCATACAGTAAATACTTATTTAAGTTCACATATTGATCTGATAAATTTGATATCAATTTATTTGAGATGCGAACTTATATATAAAATATAATTTACGTAATATAATTTTTAATCAATATATAATTTATGTAATTAAATAATTAAAGACAAAATATTGTCAAATGAATATAGAATTACGAAAACCAATAGTGTTAAAGCACAATTAAAAAGTATTATAAAAATTATATTATTTTGTCATTTAGTCAAGATATTATTATAAATCTTCACAAAATAATATTTTGTCCACATGTTCTTTTACTTATTTCAATAATTCTAAATAGTTATAATTCATTGAGAAATTGAAATATATTTACTTCTAAGTCTAATAGTTATAATTCATTGAGAAATTGAAATATATTTACATAAGTTCATAAATTAATTTAATTAGAAGTGTGTCATCTTATCCCATTCAAAAATATTCAATTTTTATAATTGATTAGTATATAAAATTTAATTGACATTTTCTATTTTCACACAATTTGAGTAATATTTCACGTTGATCTTTAAATACGAAATGAAAGCATATACCTAAGATCAACACATAGAAATTTCATGATAAAATGTGAACTAAAATATGCATACTCATTTACATTAAAAATGATTGATCTTCACAAACTAATTATCTTACAAGGCATATTAGTGTTCAATACAATGACTTTTAGTACTTATTCCTTTTGTTTTAATGGGATACAACTTAGTGTTCAATACAATTAGTGCTCATCTTATAATCTCTTCATAAAATTACTGCTTTTATTATAGATGGTATGATAAATGCTTTTATTCTTTCAAATATATTATTTCTATAAAATCGCTACAACTATTTATTTAAATGTAATCATTTTAATGGTAGAAAACTGTGTTTTACATGTTGTTTTAAAATGTATTATTATTCAATTTAGTAATGTGATTTTTAATGGTTAATTTTATAAATAGAAATAAAATTAATTGTCTCTAACATTTTCTTTATTAACTACGTTATATTTTTAGATAATAGTCTTGTTGAAGTATAGAAGATTCTATTTTAAATAATATAAATACTTATTAATTTTATTAATATATATGGTATTATTTTTCACTCTTTCTTTTTCTAAAAGATTGGTGACAAATGTCAAATGGTTGTTTTTGTTCTCAAACAATGTTTTCCTAAAAGGATTTTGTAAGATTTAAAGAACATAAACCTAACGGCGATTACCAAAGCTACGGCGTAAAGAAACCCTACATCCACCATGTTACTGCGTCACAGTCACCATCCCTCAACAAAATTTCCCGTGACCTTTGCTTTTTCACAGAATTTTAACAATTTTTTCTTACAAATTTTATAAGAGAATATCTTTTAAGTTTCTTTTCATTTTTTCATCTTTATATTTTAAAATAATTTTGAAAATAACACTTCAAATTATAAAAAAAAAATTGTCAAAATATTATTGTCTCCGGTTTCAGTGTCATCTCTGTAGCCCTTCCATTAACACCGATTCACAAATTCCTATTTTTTATTCAAATTCCTTTCATGAATTTCATTTATAAAAAACAACAAAGAGAAACTTATGAATTGCAACAGTGTGTTAAGTCTCACATTAAATAAAAAAAACAAAATTTAAAATATAATATAAATAATGACTTATAATTTTATTACGGTTTTAGATTAAAAGTTGTGTAAACTGGTTTAGATGTGTAATACTAATATCATGTAGACACAATTTCTTGATGACTACGATCCAAATATAAAAATATATATAAAGCCAACATGGTGTTTATAAAACTTTGGTGTCCGTCCATTTGAGTTCTTTGAATCTATCGCAAATTGTTAAATTTCTTGCGCAAAAGCAAATGTCAACAAAGATAACTAAAATAATGCTTTTTCAAACATGTGGATTGATTGAGACATGGTGCTTTATCACGAATAAGTTAATTACAGATCATTTTGTTATTTATTTGAGAGCACATAAAAGAACTGTGGAGAAAGCTAAGTTGCATACACAGTCTCGGACACATTCAATCTTTCAAGCAAGAAAATGGTAACCATTGTGCGTTCTTACAATGTCACTCCAAATCAACCAACTCCCAGTGATCCTTTATGGCTATCAGATAGTGACCAAATCGGGTCCCTAGGTCACGTACCCAATATCTTCATCTACAAAGCAAAACACAGCAACAACCCCATCGAGAAGATGATGAACTCTCTTAGCAAGATTTTAGTTCACTACTATCCAGTAGCTGGAAGATTGAGTTTGACCGAAGATGATCGCATGGAGGTGAATTGCAACGCAAAGGGAGTCACGTTGCTCGAAGCCGAAAGCACAAAATCATTTGGTGATTATGGAGACTTTTCACCATCAGAATCAACGGAAGAACTTGTTCCAAAAGTTGATTACACTCAACCTATAGAGGAGATTCCCCTTCTGCTACTTCAGGTAACAAGGTTCCATGGTGGTGAAGGACTTGCCCTTGGAGTTCTTATCTCTCACCCTATCACCGATGCAACCGGCATCATCCGCTTCGTGAACAATTGGGCAAAGGTGGCTCGAGGAGAAGAACTATTGCCTCATGAGATTCCATTTCTAGATCGAACAGGACTCAAATTTCCACACCAAAACTCATCACCTAGAGTTAAACTCCCAGAGTGGAAGCCTGTACCACAGATAGAGCAAAGAAAGAGAAGTGCTTTGTTGTTGAAACTCACATCAAGCCAAGTGGAGAGGCTAAAGAAGAAAGCCAATGAAAAACCTTCAAAAGAAAGGGTAAGACCCTATACCAGATTTGAAGCTGTTGCTGCTCATATATGGCGATGTGCAGCCAAGGCTCGTGAATCTAGTGAGAACCACCCAACTTTTGTTCGGTTCAGTGTTGATTTTCGAAGTAGATTGAATCCACCTCTCCCTCAAAACTATTTTGGGAATGCTTTGGCCAAAGGAGTGACACCAAAATGTTATGAGGGAGATATCATATCAAACCCTTTAGGTTTTTCTGCTGAAAAGATTAGAGAAGCAGCTCATGCAGTTACAGATGAGTTTATAAGGTCACAGTTGAAGGCTAGTTTAGGAAAAGGGCAAAAGGATCACATAAGGGCCTTTTTCAAGGGACAGGGGCACCTTATGAATGTGCCTTATGCTGGGAACCATAACATTCTGCTTACAAGCTTGACGAGGATGCCGGTGTATGAAGCAGATTTTGGTTGTGGAAAGCCTGTGCATTTTGGTATAGCACGTTCCTTTCAAGAAGATAGAGCAGTGATTGTTCGAAGCCCAGATGGAGATGGTGTTGTTGTCACCATAATCTTCCAGACACCACTTATGCAGCTTTTCCGAAAATTCTTCTACGAGGATCTGTTTGTGTCCTCGTTATAACTCTTGCGTCCATGGAACATCATGTTAGATCTCGATTTCGGCATCGCTGCTACCTTTGCAGATATTGTTTTTGTTTTCTGGTATGACAGGGTCTGTTTCCATGTTTCTTTCTTTTATTCGTGTTTCGTCCTTGAACGAATGTTACAAAAAATTATTTTGAGTTTGAAAGCAGTGTAATTTATGTTACAGTTTTTTAATTAGAAAATAATTTTTTAACAATTAAAATTTTACCACTTATTCTTATAATAAGAATAATTTGAAGTGACATTTTTTAAATAATTTTTATTTTTTTATATTTAAAAAAAAAATCAAAGTATAATAAAAAATTATTAAATTTTTATTATCAAAATATTATTATGAGTATAAAATTTACCATATACAATTTTCATTTTTACCGTGAGAGCTACCTAGGACTGGTTTATGTTTTCCCCTTTTAAAGTTGTTAAAAAAGAGATGAGATGAAAGAAAATAGAAACAAAATCAGTGGAAATAGATAAACAAAGGATATATAAAGTTAAATATGGTTAGTGAATACCCCGCAACACTTTGAACCTAAAACTGGTGTCAATTGATCAAATTTTGAATTAATCCACCAACCACATCAGTGGTACGTCATTCTTTTTAGTTTAAAAAAATTATTTTATGTTTTGCACTTGCATCTCAACTACTAAGCAATTGTGGTCCGCATGTGATTATGCAGCCTTTTCCATTTATGGTCGATTATAGATGATGATTATTGAAATGTACAATTTTTTCTTTTAAATTACGAATATGAAAAAGTCATACCAAACCTATATGACTTAAAAAAACAAGCAATGTGTTACCTATACGATTTTACTAAAATAAATAAGTATTTAAAATTAAAGTCGTGTGAATTGGACAACTTGAGATAAAAAATCATATTCCTCGTCGACAACTTCTTGGACCTGTACGTTTGGAACAAAATCCAAATAAAGTCGTATTCGTCATATACGACTTCTAATGTTTTCTATTTTTAATTTTTTTATTTGACCTCATAATTACAAATAACAGATTTTAGTTTTATTATGACACATGCCTTTTTTTTATACTTAATGAGTTGTATTAGAATAATATAACGTATTACTAAAAAATTAAAGAAAGAAGGAAAAAATATTATTAAAAAAAAAGAAAAGAAATATTATTAGGGAAAATTATAAAATATATTATATATTATCATATTATTTTTAAAGTTTTATCTAAGATTGTGTTCTTTTTGAATGAATGATTTCATGAAGAGTGAGAAGTAGAGATCGGAAGGATTACATAGTAAAATTGGTGTTGTTTCTTTTAAGGAATTTGGAGACAATTTTGGAGTGCATTAGAAAATAAAATTTGTGAAAGTTTGTGACTGAATTGATTAATGTGACATATTAATTTTTCTTAAAAAAAAAAATTAGATTATCAAAATGTTCCTATTGTTAAAAGTAATATAAAATGATATATACATGATTTAAAATTATTTTTATATATTTTATTGAATGATTGAAATTTAAAAAAAATTATTTATAAAAAAAATGAATCATACAATATATTTGGTATAAAAATAAATTTAATATGTAAGGTGAGAAATAATTTATTTACATGGAGACTTTATTTATTTTTAATAGTAATTTTAGAAGTAATAAGCTTTTATTATAATCATAATAAATTTTTATTTGTGTTATTAATTTTTATTATGTTGTTTACATAATAAGGAGAAATGATTGATTCACGTGCAAGTGCAAGGAAACTGAAATATGGGGGTAGGGGTGTAATTTCGTAAATTGGAGTGTGTCACCCTCTCATCTCACCATGCATAGTAATGGAGCTCCAACGTGTGGTGGGTGGTAGAAACTTCATAGGCAGCGGAAATGGAATGGAAACAAGTATTTAAGGCTCTTGTAGCAATGAAATTTGGAGTGGTGAAAGGAGAACTAGACTAGAAGCTAGGCTAGTGGAAGGTGGCTAGAGAAAATGTTGTAAACCTCTAGGTTAGGTGCTCTCAAAATAATACCGAGGAGGAAAATCTTCCGGATCCATCCGTACGAGTCACGATCTCGCACACTCCACTGGACTTCCAAAACCACTAGGCTACAACCTCGAGTTGCCACGTGTTACCCCAATACAAGTTACATTCGTAACTGGGTCCCAACAAAGCATCACATCAAGACCACCATCCAAAGCCGTGTAGAATCCTTGTGCAATCCAACTCTGCACCCGAAACCACCTGGCACTTCACACTCATCGCTAGACGAAAGCAGGTTCCAAACTGCCTGTTAGTAGCTATCGCCTGGTGGTCCAATCCCCTCCCGCCAGGTGCTACACTAGTAACGCAAAATTACTGGTTTATGTATTCTGAAACACATGTTCTAATGAACCAACATTCAAGGCATGCAATTTCAGAATACAAATATATGTGTTTAATCGTAGTAACATCAACATTTAAAATTTGTGAATACTCCATTGCGGTCCCCTCGAGATGGGTTAAATTTCATGACCTTTTATATTATATATATATATATATATATATATATATATATATATATATATTATATATAATTTATTTTTTTTTAATATCAAAACCAAACATATATATATAATAAATAAAACCATGATATTAATACTACCTATTAACATATATAAACTCATATATTCCTTTATATACAATTCCACATACAATTACTAATGCATTTACGTGAAGTGATAGCAAAGAAAGGAAAAAAGGAAGCAATTCCGGTGGACCCATGATTTTCACTGATCAAACATTAATGCACCAATCACACCAAAGTGTGATATAAAAAAAAAAAAAA
>Ga0214543_1010258_pt1 | contig 14003 bp, 10 predicted proteins | sample CNSS2metaG_FD_160094 | JGI IMG/M metagenome (GOLD analysis project Ga0214543, IMG submission 160094) | Root nodule microbial communities from cowpea collected in UCLA plant growth center, Los Angeles, California, USA - CNSS2 | ecosystem: Host-associated > Plants > Roots > Nodule | place: USA...
TAGTGCAGAAGCAGAATATAGAGCTATGGCTTTAGCCACATGTGAACTTGTTTGGCTTAAGCAATTGCTTCAAGAATTGCAATTTGGAGATGTCACTCAAATGACACTCATATGTGACAATCAGGCTACTCTTCATATTAGCTCTAATCATGTCTTTCATGAGAGGACCAAACACATTGAAATTGATTGTCACTTCATTCGAGAAAAAATCCTATCCGGGGACATCAAGACCGAGTTTGTCAACTCAAGTGATCAATTAGCAGATATTTTCACTAAGTCTCTTCGAGAACCTAGAATTGATTATCTTTGTAACAAGTTTGGTACATACGATTTGTATGCACCAGCTTGAGGGGGAGTGTTAGATGATATAATATTGTGTTTAATAGTTGGGCTCAGCCCATTATGTATTTCTGGGATTTGGCCCATTATCAATATAAATAAACTGTCCTTTGTGTAGGGTTTACACAAGGGAGATTAATCCCAAAACCCTATTTCATCTTATTTTAAAAGCATGTAGATTCACGATTTGAAAGGCATTTATACATATATTCATATCATATTTGTACATGGAGCTAATAATTGAACCAGGATCCCATAAAATTGCTTCAGAGTTCAATAACTGAAGTCTACAAGATGTACACAAGAGCATAGACGACAATAGAAACATTCTAAGATGATTACCAGGGACAGAAACAAACCTGTGAAACTGGGGCATTGTCATCAATGAAAGGTGCTGCAAGACTTATAAATGAAGCCTCACCAACACCAACTACCCTGTAGAGAAATATGAATATATAAGGAAACAAAATAAGATTACTCTTGCATCGTGTACGATATTGTGTATACAAAAGCCATGGAGTTCAAAATATAATGGAAGACACTTACATGCGGCTTACTGAAATGGACCAGAAATTGAAAGAGAAACCACAACAGAAGGTTGCAAGAGTCCAAACAGATAATCCAACTCCAATAAGTCTAAATGGGTTTACACTGCAAATAGTAGAATTATATAACGATTAAACATTTATCTAAGCCAATAATAGCAATTACAAATCACATAAACAATAGTCAGTTTGTGCAACAGATATAAGAAGTTTTCATCATTAGATGATTATGTCTAACAAACATAGGAAACCTAAATTTAATGAAAAATAGGTCTGAAACATGGGTGGCTTAATTTTACGAGTGCGGCTAAATATATGCTGCAAAACACTATAGACATCTTGCAGTCATTAATTGTATAGGATAAAAAGTCAAACTAAGGGGACACCCTGAGCTTCAATATAACAAATCAGTGGTTGCTCAAAAGCTTCGTCAGTTTTCAGAGGTTTCATAATGTCATGAGTTGGCAAAATATCTTCTGAAGTGTTAAAGGTTGAATATTCAAGTTAAATAAACATAAAAGAATCCAACAAATGAACAAGTAGTTGCTGATGTACATTTCACAAAAACTAAACGAAAAATATTAGCCGCCTTTATTCTTTGACTTAAATGTGACATCATAAATTGGTTATTGGTATGCTAATCCTTTAACCCAAACAAATCTGTAGTTATATAGACAAGAAAAAACCAGAGAATGTTCGTGTCACTGAGTCTAAAGTAGGATATGCCCAAGCTTGACGATTGAGTGGGAAGAACTGAAGTAAGTAACTAGGTGTCAAGTCAATTATTTACTTTGATCCCAAAATGCCATAGGACCTTGACATACATCATGCCAAATAGGAAGTGAAGTACAAAAAGTGCTGTACAACACTTTTTTGTGCCCCCCTATCCCCTTCACTTTGTGGCATATAAGTGGGATATGGTTACATGGGGAATCCCAGATATACATATCAAATCCGTTATCATAAAATGATTATTTTACTGCATTTCATTCTCCCTATTTCCCGTCAACAAGACAAAGAAAAAGTCTATCCAGTATAAGGAGATATTAATTTTAAGACTTAACCACCAAACTATGGACCAAACGTATTAAAGGTATCGAGCAGAAATATGAAACAACTATTTCAATACAAACAGCCATTACCTCTTTGCTAGAGAAGCAAATATTGGAGAAGCAACAAGAAGTCCAACCATAAAAGCGGAGGATAGAACTCCATCCTCAAAATTGTTCAATTTAAAGTCCCCCCTGCACAGAAGGAGAAAACGATGTAGCCAAGACTACTACTACCACTAATCTATGAAAATCTAATGCTCCATACATAGTACAATATGTCATGGCACAAAACTAAAGGAAAAGCTGTTACAGGCAATAGTTAACTTGCTGGGTAGAAATTTAATTTTCCATCTATATGTAATACCAAAGTTTATGTTTAAATGTTTTCACTATTTATGCCGAAGACCCTAATATATCTTACACACTTACTGTATTCCGGTTCCAGCTTTGCAGATCCCATCTTTACAAGTTCCTTGACTTCCATTAACACCATTGCTTGCTATTGCTCCTCGATCCAAATAGTTTAACAAGTTAATCACACAAAATATAGCCAACAACCTACAGGACAAGATTAAGAGATCAAGAATTTTTCAAACACACAAAAGCATCTCGAATTTTCAAATTTCAATACATTTCAATCTAATCTACACCTGCATTGATCAAACATGATACCATACCCAACAACTCAAATCCATGACCAACATTTTAATAAAAAGTGGCAATACCTCAAATACTCATCAAGGAAGGAAAAAAGTCCCTTTGGTTTGATCAACAAAAAAATGGTAAGAAAAAAAGAAAACCCAGACTCACTCTCCCTCACTATCACATACCCACATAAAAAAATTCAAAAGTCTCTCCCTTTACCCACTTTTTTTTTTCAGCACAGATCTATTAACTAAAAAACTAAAAATTGAAAAAATCACCTCTTTGGCGTAAACCATGAAGTTGAGGTGGAGTTGGCATCCACCGCTGGCTCCAAAGAAGGTTGAGGCTGAGAAGAAGACGATGACGCAGGCTTTCCTTCATGTTCAGGTTGGGGTCCCATACCAATTTAATGATAGCAATGGTCAAAGAGAAGGCAGTGCCTTGTACTTATTTTTTACACCACTCAAACTCTCATATCTTCTTCCTCGTTTTAAGATTCACCAACATCCAACCTGACCAGGTCACACTGTTGTTTGTTATCACAAAAAACAGAATTACTTAGGAGTAGAGATTCGGTTTTTTATTGGCAACTCATAGAGAGGTTCAGGACAGGGATTCCGAATCCTTATCCTAGTCACTTACTCTCTCTTTTCTGTTATTTTTTCGTAAAAGTTGTCCGAATTTTAAGGTTCAAGACAGTATTTTTGCACACACGCCCTTAACTCTTAACTGATATAGCTCGAGATTTTTATTTTTGCTTACATATTTTTAACTTTTAATAACTTTCTCTATTAAAATTTAATAACTTTCTCTATTAAAGCCTTGAGTTTTAAGTTAAGTAATGATAACGGTATAAAAAATATGTATTTAAGCTTTTAAAAATTTTAAAGTTAGGATGCAAAATTAAAATTTATTATTATTTTTTATTAGAATTATAAGTAAAAATATGCACGATTCACTTTTTATAATAATAAAAATAATAAAACTACAATTGTAAAAAAAAATAAAAATAATTTTTATAATTTAATTAAAAATAACATTAATTTATTTAATAAATAATTTTTGTTTATTTAATTTTAAAAAAATAGTTGAATTTTAAAAAGACAATCATTTAAAAATTAAATTAAAAATAAAATATAAATATAAAATAAAAAAAGGTAGACACTAAGAGAAATCTTCTTGTGTGTTTCGTATTCACCAACAAGTCATACCGTTGTTTTTTATAAAAAAACAAAAATGAGAATGAGTGTGCAGATGAGAGTACTGTTGTTTTTTATATAAAAAAAAAACAACAATGAGAATGAGTGTACAGAATTGGTGAGAGTAGGGATTCCGTTTTTGATTGGTGACTTGAAGACATGTGGTGGTGTGTGTTTATTCTTCTCTCTGAATTTCCAAATCCTTATCTACTCACTTTTGTTTTTCTTAAATTTCTTTTTCAAAAACTTTAAGGTTAAAGAGACTCAGATTTTGATGTCGATTTTGAAATATTCTTAATTTGTAATAATTTTTTTTTATTAAAAGCATTAAGTTTGAAGTAATTTGAACATCTCTATGTTGTATACATATGCATGTAAAAACAAAAGATGTGTATGTTATAACATAATATAATATTTGTCATGTATACATTAAATATATTTTGAATTGGGTGTAAATTTATAATTTATTATTATTTTAAATTTTGAGTAGAAATGTTAGTAAAAATATGCGTACCAAACATATTAATTTTTAATAATAATAAAATTAATACAATTATTATAAGAATAAGTATAAATAATTTTTATAATTTAATTAAAGATAAATTTTATTTATTTTATAGATGATTTTTATTTATTTAATTTAAAAAAAAATTAAATTTGAAAAAGGCTTAAATTAAAAAAAATCACTTGAAGGTAAAATTAGAAAAAAATTATAGATATCAAAACATAAATTTTCTTGATATAAATAATAAAATTATTATAAAATAAGTATAAATATTTTTTTTATAATTTAATTAAAGATAGATTTTATTATTTTATAGATGATTTTTATTTATTTAATTTAAAAACTATTAAATTTGAAAAATGGTTAAATTAAAAAAAAAATCACTTGAAGGTAAAATAAAAAAAAATATAGATATCAAAACATAAATTTTCTTTATATATTTATATAATCACCCGTGAAAAAACATGTTATATGTTTTTATTGTTTGTATGATAATAAAATTATTATTATTATTATTATAAAATAAATATAAATAAGCTTTATTTTCTTATTTTAAGTGAATTTTATTTATTTTGTAGAATTAGACTAAAAAATAGTTAAATTGTGAAGAATAAGAAGATAGGTAAGGAGGAGAAGAAATTGTAGGAATAAATTGTGGCAATTAAATTTTGTAAGATTAAATTTTGTAAGAAATTTATTTTATAATTATTTTGTATATGTAAGAAGAATAAAGAAATGAGTATTTTAAAATCAAAACCGCTATAGTGTTTGTTACTTTTGTACCCTCTATAGTATCAAATGATGTTTTTGGTTGAATGTGAGTAAGAGTGAGTCGCATTTGACTCAATCTTACTCAAATGGTTTCTTTACTTGTTGATGATCCTAAAAATACTTTCGGATAATTGATCTTAAGTTTATTGTGAAAATAGACTCACTTGTTAATTTGAGCAGTTAAAGAAGTGTTTTTACTATACTAACGAGATTCTACAAGGTACGGGAAACTAGAAATACAACTTTTTGTGTTACATAACCTTTCCAAATCGTTTTTTCAGTTACTTAGTTATGCAGTTGCATAACTCTCCAGGTGTATAATAGCAAACAATGCAATAATACTTTTCTTTGAATGTTTTCTTTCTAAAACCCTTTCTCTCTTTCCTCTATTTCTTTACATGGTATGACTTCGTCACATCTATTACCTCTTGTCTTGACCCTTACTCAGTTGAAGATATTGAAGCTTAACACAGGCATAATGCTTCGAAAAGCATCGCACCACTAATCATTCTTCTCACACCAATGTTTGTCCTTAAGGATTTATTCGCAGTGTATGTCCAAATCTCTTATGGTACAACAAGAACATCTCAGATATATCTTGAGTATAACAGAAACTAGCAAGATACACTCTTTACATAATATCAATAAACCCAAATCACGAATAAAGAAAAAAAAAGAGTGAGAGAATGAAAGGAGAAGAAACCTAAGAGAGAAAAGATGTGAGTTGAATTGTGTCCCTTTATAGAGAGCACCAGACCACCTTTTTATAGGTGTGAACGAGGGATGGTGATCGATTAAATTTATAGCTCATAATGAATATCTTGTGACAACTCAACAACGGTCATATTTATTCTAATGACCAAATAAAAAATGTTGTATCAATAATGACCAAAACGAAACTACTATAGTTATAATGGCCAAATTGCAACTGCATAATTTGCAATAAATAGATTTTACAACAGTCACAACGTCTTTAGTGTCAAATATGTTCAAAATATATTGAGTAGGTTTATGCTAACTCTTCACATCTTGCTTGTGATGCCTCTTAACCTTCTTTACTCACTAGGCCCACCTTCCACTTTACAAGACGTCTTTGGTACCCAACAACATTACTCATGACACTAATACATTCTCGAATAAACAACCATACCATGGCCAAGAAAATGTCAAGATAGATAATGATACATGTTTGTCCATCTCTCATATTGGGTTTGCATATTATACGATTCCTTCCAAAAATCATATTATATTTCTTTGTCACCTTTTGCAAGTGCAAGATAGAACAAAGAATTAAGAATCTATTAAGTGTATCTAAGTTCCCTCGCAACAATAATGTTTATTTTTAATTTCACCCTAATGACTGATTTGTTAAACAATAGGGAACCAAGGAAATTATTCTTCATGGGCATCTTAAGGACAGGACAAACTCTATGTGTTCACTGATCTTCGTTGTCCCAACCATACCACGAGCTAAGGGCAACTGCACACAATATACAGTATAAGTGTAACACCCCATTTAATTAATAACGTTAATTAAAGGAATGTCACACGGAATAGTATTAAAAACAAAGTCCTGGAGACAATACTCATCACGATTATCCAAGAGAAAACCTGAATAAGAAAATGGCACACTACGATGCCATAACAAAGTATAAAATATAAATCAACAACATTTAGAATTTTAAGCCTAAAGGCCAGCAGTACACGGGGTATAGCCCTAAAGGAAAGTCCAAGTAAACTTAAATCCGGTCCAAGTAAACTTAAATCCAGTCCAAGCAGACTATGCAGCGGAACCTCTATCACCCTGACGATTACGGGGAGTTCTCACCTCTGCTCACATCAACAAGTTGATGATCATTGCAAAAGAAAAGACCACACCACAGAACATACAACAAACAACAGAAGGGTAAGCTAGAGCTAAAATTAGTTTTATCATGCAATCAAATATACTTTCATAGTCCAATATACATACATCATCCAAACATGTTATGACCTTCCAAACAATACACTAAGACTCGACTCGACTCGACTCATCCAGATACATATAATCTGATCGGATTCAGCGGATGCTTGCACTTGTGGTGGATACCTCTGCTCACCTCCGAGCTATGTGTTACAAGTGTTACAATGAATCAATCCCTCACACACAAGGTTAGCCCTTAGTGAGTTTCAGGCCTCCTGCTACTCTCACCACAAGAGTCAGTCCGCTCTAAGTGAGACTAACTGACTCTTTAGAGTGTCAAGATGCAACCTTACCTTGAATCCTTATCAAATTATATAGATGGGGCACCACCATGAACTCCTACTAACATGGGTCATGGAATTACATCCCGACCACTGAAGCACTACCATGAGGTCTCACCTAGAGGCTCATGAAATTACGCACTGACACAGACCAAACATACTCAATCAATAAAGTAATATTTATCATGCACATAACTTTCATGCCAACCTTTATAACCAAATCCTCATTCATATTCCATGTTGAATCCATTCCAACTCATCCTTCCCAATCCATGAATATAGAGTTTCACCTCATACCAATACCATGCCATTTTGATACCAACCATTTCATTGAAATCACATGCCAAGATTTATCCAAGCTCATCATTCACAGCTCGTACACCCTCTTACTCATGCATATTCACTCATATCATGCTTTAACATAGCAATCCAACTTAACATCACATTATGCAAACGATTTAGGGATTTTAGAAATAAACTGCAGTTTGTGTAAAGCTCAAAAAATTTATGTATTTATATTCAAATTAAATATGATTGAATCAAGAACCAAATGAAACAAGCAACAAAGGTCAATGTTGTCAACAACTAAACTACAGTGATCTTGTGATAAAAACTGCTCTCACTACAGAGCTCCGATTCAAGATCGGACCGGTCAAAGTCAAAAACTATGTGTTAAGGATCAGTTGTTAAAATATCAGCTCGATCCAACGGTTAAGGAAGTAGTAAATTTCATTTTACGAAAAGAGTACAGTGTTGTCAACAACCAAACTACAGTGACCTTGCGATAAAAACTGCTCTTACTACAGAGCTTCGATTAAAGATCCGACCGGTTAAAGTCAAGAATTTTGTGTTAAGGATCAGCTGTTAAACTTTCAGCTCGATCCAACGATTAACGCAGTAGGAATCTTCATTTTACGAAAAGTGTGCAATGTAGAAAAAGAGTAGCGCCACATCAATCAAACATACTCGCACACCATACATCTTTATTCGACCAACAGCCTCATTCAAGCATCACAGCTATACAAACACACCAAAAATCGGCAAAATAACTTTAAATACATAAACCCTAGCTTCCCTTACCTGGAAAAAGCTAGTAGAATATCCCAACACCCAAGCAAGTGAGTACTACCTACCACGGAGCAGATTTACGATCTGTAAAACAGTGGAATAGATTCAAAATGGGTTACCATGGTGAACCCTAGTTATAATCATGATGACAGAGCTGGGAATGAAAAAGGCACGGTGGAGAATTGACTTACATGGATTGAAGAATGGGGTTGAGTTAACGCAAAGAAGAGTAAGACCCAAACCCTAGCAGAGCTTCTGTGGAGAGAAAAGGGAAGAGTGAGAGCACTAGTTTTGGAAAGTGAGTGCAGAATGAGGGGCCTTGGCTGCTTTAGGGGCCTTGCCACCCTATGGGCCAGCCCATAGGCCCATTATATTAGGGGCATCCCTTTAAAATTATGGCAGAAAAATAAAGAGGGTTTTACAATAAGACCATCATCAACCCCCTAGGCCACTTACTTTGTACTAAGGAATCCCTTAATATACAGTATACGACCATCAACAACCCCCTAGGCCACTTACTTTGTACTAAGGAATCCCTTGGTATACATTATATAACCATCAACAACCCCCTAGGTCGCTTACTATGTACTAAGGAATCCTTTAGTATACGACATACGACCATCAACAATACTCTTAGGCCGCTTACTCTGTACTAAGGAATCTCTTAGTACACAGTAAGCGGCCATCAATAATCCTCTTAGGCCGCCTACTTTGTACTAAAGAAGTCCTTAGTATAGAGTAAGCGACCTCACATCCAACCATGACTACTCAAATGACTAAGCGGCAAAAGAAGTACCCAACCACTCAAACCCACATAACCGCTTACTAGATACTGCATACTCAGAATACGCCATAGAGTATGTGGTATCCGGCATTATTGACTCACAGCCGCCTACCAACAACTATCAAGGGGTCTCCTGGTAATTTCACCTATTGTCACTGGATCTAGAGACAACTAAAAGAGGTATTTGGGCCCAAAAGCCCACTCCAGGTAGGACCCACAAGTAAAAAATGTATAAATAGCACATTGTTCTATGCATTGATTATGCATTAAAATATTCTCTAAATCTCTAATATCGCCAGTGCTAACTTAAGCATCAGAGTGTCTTTTATAGGCACTTCTGCGCCTTCCTCGGAGAATCACCAGAGCAAGGAAAGACCAACCAACAACCAGATACTAGGACAATTAGGTAGTCTTGGAGAGTACGACTTGGTCTTATAAGAACATTCGCCAACCTAGTGTTCTCATTGCCTTGACTTCATATTCTCATAATATGTATCAATTGTGGCATTCCTGTCTTGCTCATGCCTTTTCAAAATTCACTCATCGTGTAATGAATATATGCAATATCAAACACTTTAAACATCATGTTTTTTTGTTTTTATGAACCCTCTGTACGCAAAAAATCACATCAGTTAAATTTTCATTTGTCTTCATTTATAGTTACACTACGTTTTTAAAATTAGTTTACATTAATATTTAGGGTCCTTCGATTGTTCCCTTATCCACTAGGCACACTACTCTGTAGCATTTTTGGATGTTTTTTCACATTACACATGGTTATACTTGCTTCATAATAAATCTTATATTTCTTCTATTTTTCGTTCCTTTAACTCTTTTCTGAAACATAAACAGGGTTCTCATTAAAAAATATTCAAACAGACAGTTTCTTGCATTAAAATCTTTTCTTTTTCTGCATGGAATTCATCACAGGTTGATTTGTCCCATACGCATGAGCAAAATGGCATAGTCAAATGTAAACATCACCATATCACCAAGACTTGACTTTCCTTACTTGTTGCATTGCTTCCTTTGCATTTTTGGGTGAAGCTTTCTCCATCGTTGTGACCATCATCAACATGTGACCCGTGTCGATTCTTTCTTTTCAAAACCCTTATCCAACTATTTTTAACAGAACATCTAATTGTCATTTGTTAAGAATATTTGGATGTGCGTGTCCCTTACTAACACCATACAATTGTTAGGATAAACTTAAATTAGGAGTTATTGAGCAGACTTTATGAGTGGTTACATTTGTGATGTTTTAGGAGAGGAAATGTCAAAAGTTTTATGTGTTATGTTTTGGATGTTAATGGTGATTAGTGTTATGTTTTTATAATAATTGGAGACATTATGGCTTGCAGATGAAAAGCCAAATGTAAGTCCTATAAATTGTAGTGTTTTGCTCATATGAAATACACAAGTGAAATAAATCATATTTTCAGAGATAGAGTGTCTTTGCTAACAAAGTGGTATCAGAGCCAGTTAGCTTGAGTGTTTGAGAGTGAAAAAGTGTGAGTGATGGCCAACAATATGTCCTTACCCCAGCTGACACAAAAATCCGACTATGATAAGTGGAGCATGCAGATGAAGGCCTACCTCGGATCCCAAGACGTGTGGGATGTAGTTCAAGGTGTCTTCGAAGACCCAGAGGATTTTGATGAACAGACAGTTGCCCAGATTGCTGCGTTGAAAAAAACACGAGTCAAAGATAGGAAAGCTATGTATGCATTGTACCGAGCTATGGACGATGCAGGCCTTGAGAAGTTAGCAAACGCTACGACTTCAAAAGAGGCGTGGGAGATCTTGGAGAAAACATATAAGGGAGATGACCGTGTGAAACAGGTTCGTCTTCAAGCTCTTAGTGGAGAGTTTGAAAGGTTGCTGATGAAGGAGAACGAAGGGGTAACCGATTTCATATCTCGGGTGGAGACTGTGGCAAACCACCTTGGCAAAAATGGGGAGCCGTTGTCTGCAAACCGAGTTGTGGAGAAAATTTTGAGGTCAATGACAATTGACTTCGACAACATTGTGTGTGCTATAGAGGAATCCAAAGACCTCTCAAATCTCACGGTGGAGGAGCTTGTTGGGTCTCTAGAAGCCTATGAACAAAGAAGAAGAAAGACGAAGGAGGACTACCTTGGCCAAGCTCTCCAAGCAAGGACAAATTTCAAGGAGAAAAAGGCGTTTGGAACTCAGAACACTCGGGGCAGAGGAGGAAGAGATCACGAGAGTCAAAACCGAGGTCCTAGAGGCAGAGGTCGAGGACGTAGTGGTCAAGGTCGAGATGATTACGAAGACGGCGCTCCCAGCCAGCAAAATTGGCGAGGCCGAGGTCGAGGTGGAGGCCGAGGAGGTCGGTCAGGCAACAATGGTGAGTGCTACAAGTGCGGCAAGCCCGGTCACTATGCAAATGAGTGTAGATCGGTCAAGTGTTATAACCGTGGTAACACCGGTCATTTTGCAAAGGATTGCCGGTCCCAAAATAGGAGAAATGAATCAACCAATCTTCTTACAGAAGAGGTTGAAGAACAAGCTGGAATATTTTTGATGGCTAGTAGCGAAGCGAGCTCGGCACATGATATGAAGAATTTGGCAAGGGAGGAAACTGATGAGGATGAGATGTTGTTGACAAGGAGCTCGAATATCGAGCTTGGTCCGAACTCTAGTACAAACACTGAGTTTGGTTTGCGAGTCCAAAACAACTCGATCTGGTATCTAGACACTAGAGCTAGTAACCATATGTGCGGAGATGAAAATATGTTTGATAAGCTGGACATGTGTCATTTGGAGACGCTTCCAAGGTGATGGTTAAAGGACGAGGTACGATATGTTTTTCTCAAAAGAATGGACGAATTGGGACAATTCGGGATGTGTACTACGTACCCGACCTCAAAACCAACATATTGAGTATGAGACAGTTAATGGAAAAGGGGTACTCAGTCATCATGAAAGATCGAGTGCTGGAGTTGAGGGATAAACTCGGACACCTTATTACCCGAGTAGAAATGAAACAAAACAAAATGTATAAACTAGAGCTGAGGTGTTTGAAACTCGACGTCGAGGATGAAGCAATGAAGTGGCATTTTCGATTCGGCCATTTGCACTTTGGAGGGTTGACCGAGCTAGTACAAAAATAAATGGTGCGTGGATTGCTAAACATAGAATTTAAGAAGAATTTTTGTGAAGATTGTGTACTTGACAAGCACCAGAGAGCCTCGTTTCCAAAGACAACTGAGTATCAGGTGAAGGAACAACTCAGCCTGGTGCATACAGATGTTTGTGGACCAATTACTCCTGTATCTTTCAGTGGTAAGAGGTATTTTTTAATATTTATTGATGATTTCTCTCGGAAGACATGGGTTTATTTTTTGCAGGAGAAATCTGAAGTATTTGGAGTGTTTAAGAAATTTAAAGTAATGATTGAAAATGAAACGGGCACAAAAATTAAAGTTGTTCGGTCAGATAGAGGAGGTGAATACACATCAGCCGAGTTCATGAGGTACTGGGAGGAGCTCGACATTAGAAGATTTTTGACAGCTTCATACTCACCACAACAAAATGGAGTTGCTAAAAGGAAGAATCAGACAATTCTCAACATGGTTCGAGCAATGTTGAAAGGTAAGAATATGTCAAAAGAATTTTGAGTTGAAGCAGTGCAGTGTGCAGTATATGTGCAATATGTGTGCAGTATATGTGCAATATATGTGCAGAACAGGTGTCCTCATGCAAAGCTCAATGGACAGACACCACATGAAGCATGGAGTGGAAAGAAACAATGTGTATCTCACTTGAAGGTATTTGGTAGTGTAGCATATGCTCATGTTCCAGCGCAACAAAGAACCAAGCTCGAGGACAGGAGTAAGAAACTTGTTTTTATTGGATATGATGAAAAAACAAAGGGCTATAAATTGTTTAATCCAGTAAGAAATAAAGTTCTTGTGAGTCGAGATGTTGTAATGGATGAGGAGAATGAATGGAACAACTCGGCAGTGACAGTTAAGAGCATAACAACGACAAGTGGGAGCTCGGAAACTACCTTTGGAAACCCAACAAGTGAAAGAAGAAATTTGGACAATGTACCAGCAAGACAACAGGAGGTCTCTGACGAGGAAGAAGAACCATTGCAGCCCAGAACTCAGAGCCTACAAGACATATATAATACAACTAACGAGGTACATGTTGTATGTCTTTTGGCAGAATCAGAAGATGTTAGATTTGAAGAAGTCGTGGTGGATGAGAAATGGAAGAATGCAATGGATGAGGAGATTGCTGCTATAGAACGTAACAACACGTGAGAATTATCTGAGTTACCACAAGGAGCTCGGCCCATTGGAGTAAAGTGGATTTTCAAGAAGAAAATGAACGCACAAGGTGAGATAGAGCGATATAAAGCTCGATTGGTGGCAAAAGGCTATAGACAAAGGGAAGGAGTTGACTATGCCAAGGTGTTTGCACCTGTTACTAGGATGGATACTGTTCGTCTACTAATTTCTGTAGCAGCTCAGAACAAATGGCCCATTTTCCAAATGGACGTAAAATCAGCTTTTCTGAATTGTGTGTTAAAGGAAGAGGTCTACATTGAGCAACCACTCGGCTACATGAGGAGAGGTGAAGAAAAGAAGGTCTTGAGGTTGAAGAAGGCTCTTTATGGCCTGAAACAAGCTCCAAGGGCATGGAATGATCGAATCCACACGTATTTCGTGGAAAATAAATATGAACAATGCCCGGTTGAACACGCACTATATATAAAGAAGCATGGAGGTAGGATAATGTTTATAGCTCTTTATGTTGATGACCTTGTGTTCATGGGTAATGATGCAGAATTAATCAAGAAGTTCAAAAGAACCATGG
>Ga0214543_1010259_pt1 | contig 14002 bp, 9 predicted proteins | sample CNSS2metaG_FD_160094 | JGI IMG/M metagenome (GOLD analysis project Ga0214543, IMG submission 160094) | Root nodule microbial communities from cowpea collected in UCLA plant growth center, Los Angeles, California, USA - CNSS2 | ecosystem: Host-associated > Plants > Roots > Nodule | place: USA...
GATGATAATAATGTAATGTTAATAATGTAATTGTTGATGAATAAAAAAAATAAGATAAACAATTTTATAGAAAATAGGTAAAAATAACCATTAATTTTAAAAAATAATAAATAATCATATTATAAAGGGTAGAATTGGTATTATGAAATGTGGACACAAAAGAGAGAATCTTCTTTATTATTGTTATAGATTATTGTTATAGATAACAACGTGAGTAGCTGGTATGTTCATTAATTTGAGAAAAAGAGTGGGAGACAATGAATTTAAGTGTATTAGACGATGAAGATTGTGTTATTTACTTGAAGGAATGTAGGGATGAAAGTGAGTGGACTTAAAAATAAAATTTGTAAAAGTTTGTAAGTAATTTAATAGATGTAATAGATTAAAAATTAAGTTTAATAAAAAGAAAAATAATATTACCAAATTATCCTTGATTTTAAAAGTAATTTAAAATTATAATTAGATGAGTTAGATTTATTTTAGAAAAAAATATTGAAATGAATAAATTAAAATATATTTTAATAAAAAAATTAAAATTAATAATTCCTTTTTTAACTTTCTTTTATAACAATTTTGAAATTTTCAGTATTAATTATTTATGTAACATAATTTTAAAGTAATATTTTTACATTATTATCATAATTAAATAGAAAAATAAACTGAAGAATAAATGTAATTTGTCTTATATCTTCTTAAATCATGGCATTGGGGAGAGGAATGGAAAATAGAGGAATCTCCCTCTTCCTTCATCTTCCTCTTCCTCAAATATGTTGAAGTGAACAACTACATCACCTACAAATCATTCCTCTCACTTATCATTTTCCTCTGAATAATAAATATGGCCAAGTGAACACAACATTATAAACTAAGATGGTAGAAACATTTTGGTTCTATTCAATCTTTCTACATTTGTTGAATATCTCTCTTAAAAATAATTTCTCCTCCTTTTCTTTACCATGGAGTAAACTTGGAGTTCAAGCTCTTGGTCTCACTAGCAATCATTCAATAGGACCTATGGAGCCACGACTCCCCAAATTTTTTTAATTTTATTTTTATATATCTTTTAATATATTTTAAAATTATATTTATGTATTATTATTTTATTTATATTAAACTTAAAAAAATTTATTATAATTTTATGTATATATATATATATATTATTGTTTAAAAAATAAAACACAAATCAATTTGATGGACGTTGATTAACAAAAGGGAATAAGGTTTTGTCTTTGGTCATAATAAGGTTATTTCTCAGTAAGTCATCAAGAAAGTAATAAAGTATGAAAGTAGAGTAAAGAGATAAATTGAGACTGGAGATTGCACAACAGAGAGATTGAAGATTAGTATTCTATTCTATTATGATTTATATATCTTAGATTTATGATTCTCCTATCACGATATTTCTCCCAAATTCTTCATTTTCCCATATTAGTATGAACCCTAATTATGGTTTTAGGGATTTTTATATGAGATCGACATGAACCCTAATTAAATCTTTATCCAAATTAGTATAACCCTAAAATTTAAGAATTTTGTGTTTTCTGCTACATATGGTAAAACTTTGTAAAATTTAATAATGTATTTGTTGGCAAAAGGCAAAATACAAGTCAAATGCTGAAGCAAGATTTTGATGATGATAAAAGAAGCCTAAAAGCCATCTGGAAGTCAATATGGAGAACATGTGTTTTTATGTTTAAAGTTATCTTGTAAATTGTACTTAGAATAGTTAGAATCGACATGCAAATATAAAAAAAACTAGGATTTCTCGAAAAATCAATGTGATAATCGATTATCACTTAGGATAATCAATTATCCTGAGCTGAGTCAAATTTTTCAAAAAAGCACTGGAATAATCGATTATCACCTCTAATAATCAATTATCTGCTCAAAATATTGTTTTCAGAAAATACATTGGAATAATCGATCGATTATCCTTGTTAGTTTGAGCGCGACTGTTCAATTTTTGACCTAATTTTTGGAACCCTTATTTAAGGAACATCAGAGTTACTTTGAACTTACCTTTTTTAGAAGCTAGAGTGCTAGTGTTGTGACTGCAAAGAGAATTCTCTGAGTGTTCTCAAAAGAAGCTTTGAAAAACCTAGTAAGGGTAGAGCGATAACTTTTCCTGGGAGGTTTTCTAGGAGATTAAGTGCTACTGCTGTTGCTAGGAAAGCTAAGGTCAAGGTTCTTTGTGTGATTCAGAGAAAGGTGTTCATCTCTTGTATGTTCAAGATAGGTGTTTTCTTTCCTTAATCTTTTATTATCTGATTGTAATCTAATATTTGTTACTGATTTAGTTAATCTCTTTATTTGAAGAGATTAACAACTAGACGTGTGATCTTTTGATTTGAACTAGTATAAATACTTGTGTTCAATCTTCTTCTCTATCTCTATATTGAATCTACTATTGAATATAAAGGAACTAATATCAAATTAATCGGTAAAATTTCCGAAAAATTTTAAACTGTTAATTTTATTACTTAAAAACCAATTCACCCCCTCTTGATTTTTGTCCAAACGCTAAACATTTCGTTGCACGATACCAACAGTTTCTTGGACTGCATTACAAATTCTGCTCCACATAATGTAGAGGGAATTGTGAGTTTTTTTATTTCATTAAAAAAAAAATATATATAAAAAAATAATTTGATACCTCTAAATTTTTTGTCCAAGTTTCGCCATTGCTTGGCCTTATAGACCAAAAAAATCCTTCATTTATTTTTTAAGGTTATAACCAATTATTTGTTAACCAATCTAAGTTCATTTATTAGCCAATTTAATCCAATTTATTAACCAACATCCATCAAAAAAATGTTGGTGTTAAAATGTGATCCAAGTTCATATTATAATTTGAATAAGTGCAAGGTGTTTTTGTTAATGTTAACTAAGAAAGTTTTAATAAGTTTCTCAATGAACATTAACATAACTAATAAGTTGTCTAGATGTTCAAAAGATCTCAGAAGATTGAAGAGAAATGAGCACAATACAATAAATCAAGAGAGTCTTTTTAAATAAGTTAAGAGAGACCTCCTAATAATAATACAAAGATGATGGACTACCTAGTAAAATGACAAATTATCTTCTAGCAACCCTAATTATGAGGGAGAGGGAGAGAAATAATATTTTCCAATCATTTGCAAAATCTTCATAAGGGTGCATTTTCTCACTTCCATGTGTATTACATATTGTAAATTAGTATTTTGTTTAGCTTTATGTTACTACTACAATTATTTGTTATGTGTTGTTTTTTATAAACAGATTATGTAGTTATTATGTTATTAGTAGTTTGTTTCCTTCTTTTAGCTCTATATAGCTAAAGCCTTGTGTCAACTCAGATATGTCTAGTACAAACAAATGAAGAGGGGGGGAGGGGTGAATTGGGTTTTCAAGATTTTACTTTTTAAAAATGTTCTTGAAGTGTTTTTCCATCTTTATGATTGGCTTAATCAATTTATCAATGCTACATTAATGGATTAATTCAAACATGTAGCAATAACAGAAAAGATGAAAGAAATAAGAGAAAACAACATTTTTATACCGATTCAATTCAAGATGAATCTACATCCAATCTTATTTTAAGAAACCAAAGCTTATAAGGATTCCATTAAATCAACAAAGTTCTAAAAATTACAAGATCACCTATATAATTCTACATCCTAATGACCCAATAACTTGATTCACTAATCAAGAACTCCCCCTAAATGCAATGTTACACACAATTACAGATAGACATTCACCTACACAGTGAATAACAATGAAAAGAACAATAATTCAAAAGAAAGGAACAAGTACACCTAGTTTTGTGCAGATATGACAATTGGTCCCTAATGCCAAGTTTGATCTCCCAAGATTAACTCCATCCTTAATCTTTTTGACACCAAGTAGAATAATCTCTTCAAGAACTCGAGAATTGTCAATTCTCAATCTCTCAAATCAGGTTTTGTATGTTATGTCTCGTATAGTAAAAATGAATTTGAGATTTGATTAAAAAGGGAATTCTGTTGATTAGATTAATGTATTAAGAGTTTTACCTAATCAATTATCGTGATTGAATTTTGATTGCAGTGGTTGCAATGCACTTCGATAATCCATTAGATAAGTTGTTAATCCATTAGGGAGTTCTATAACACTTAGGTTTTTACAAGTTAGAATTGGATTTGTTGATCTAGGAAGTTATAGGCTTGGCTTACATTTATTCTAAGCATGCATTATTCATTCAAATGAAAGATCTAACTTATTACTAGAGGCAATGTCTAATCACATTGCTTGACTTGGACATCATCAAAACTTTAATTGAGTGAGTAAGCTCCCCTTTTCAACCCCTTGTATCATATCCCAGTTGAGTTATCAGTTATAGTCAATTGAAATTGTAGAGCATTGATATGCATTCAAACACTACTAATGTGTGTATAAGTTCCCACTCAAAGATCTTTCAAGATGCTCTGCTTTTTCACTTCTAATGGATCTTCTTAGCGAAACTAAATGTGTGGTGAGTACACTTCCTTGGACGAGATTTTTCCATAACCTTTCATTCTACTAGAAGGTGACAACCTCAAAAAGGGAAGACGTTAATAGCAAATATACAAAAACACAAGACACAAACATGAATTTTAAATAAATTAAGTAAAATAAAGAAGGTGAATAAACTTTCCTCTTAACATGTTTATTTTCCCTAAACATTTTTCTTTATCTTTGATAGGATTTAGGGGTTCATAAGAAAACAAGATAAAAAGACAATACTACAAAAATATGTCTTTAAGGACGATTCTTGATGAATTTTAAAGAGAGTTTTAAGTTTGTCGTTGATCGATCCATTATAAAAGCATAGATTTTTGAAAATGTTATGATGAACCATCATCGTAGTGTTAAGGTTTATAAGGAGGGGGTATCACTGGGGAGATACAACACACCAATGAGACATGAGCCCAACCACATAAGGCATTGGCACCACTCTCAACCCAAAACCTTAAGACGATGGGTTTATGGGTCTTTATTCTTATATAGTGCTCTATTTTCTCATTTATAGCCAATGTGGGACTTAGAATCACACTTGGAATCCTAACAATCTCCCCCTCAACGGTGAGTCCCTTCAACCACATTGGTACATCCCCCTCCAGCGGAAGCATTCCCAACCACGACCATACTGCACTCGTCTGAGTCGGTTTCAACCACCGGCTCTGATACCACTTGTTAGGGTTTATAAGGAGGGGGTATCACTGGGGAGATACAACACACAAATGAGACTTGAGCCCAACCACATAAGGCATTAACACCACTCTCAACCCAAAACCTTAAGGTGATGGGTTTATGGGTCTTTATTCTTATATAGTGCTCTATTTTCTCATTTCTAGCCAATGTGGGACTTAGACTCACACTTGAAGTCCCACATCGATGGGAACTTACTTTGGGTCTTACTTTTAATGTTATAAAAGGAGTCCCGTGTTTCCTTAGGAAATCATCCCCAAGTCTCTCCCTTCTTATTCCTTTTACTTTATTTGCTTGAGAGAAGAATTAAGAGAGAATATTAGTTTCTCCTCTAAGAGAGAAGGTTAGTTTCTCCTTTAAAGTTCTCCTTGTATTAGTTTTTCCTATTTCCAAGAGAGGGGTTGTCATTGTTTTCTCCTTGGGATTAGAGAGAATGGTATGTAATTTTCCTTTCCTTGAATAAATTATATTTGTTGCCTATTATCTATTTTTGTTTCTTTATTTTCATCTTTTATTTTAGTTGTCAGTACTTGTGCTAGTACTTTGATACCCAACAGTGGTATCAGAGCTGTTGGTTCGTATGATTATATTTCGCTGCTATTGTCATTAGAATAGTGCTGTGATAGTGGATAAAGTGTGGTAGTGTGAAAGTGCATGTCTAGGAAAATTCTGGCTAGGAATGACTTGGTACTTAAGCGTGTCCATTAGTGACCCACCTCTCTTTCTTGGGAATTACCTGGTGCACTGGTTCACGGTCTAACGCCATTGTTCCAGTAGACAGTACTATTCATAGTGAGAAGTGCATAAGTCGGTTTTAAAGCCATGGCAACAAGATACGAGATAAAGAGGTTCAATGGGAAAATTTTCTCATTGTGGAAACTGAAGATGAAGGCAATTTTGAGAAAGGACAACTGTCTAGAAGCAATTGAAGAAAAATCTGAGGGCATTACAGATAAAAAGTGGAAGGAAATAGATAATAATGCTATAGCAAATTTGCACTTAGCATTGGCATATGCGGTTTTATCCAGCATTGCGGAGAAGACTATAGCGAAGGAGATTTGAGATACTCTCACAAGCCTGTACGAGGTTAAGTCACTTCACACAAGAATATTCTTGAAGAGAAAACTCTATACTCTTCGAATGAGTGAGTCCACATCGATGACAAACCACATCAACAATCTAAATACATTGTTTGCCCAACTTTCAGCGGCAGATTTCAACATAATTGAAAATGAACGTGCGGAGCTTCTACCTCAGAGTTTACCTTATTCGTATGATCAGCTTGTCATCAACATTACAAATTACAACGTTATTGACCTCCTACGCTTTGAGGATGTTGCCGAAGCTCTTCTTGAAGAAGAATATAGGCGAAAGAACAAAGAGGATATGGTGGAAAGTGCAAGGCAAATAGAAGCTTTGGTGATGACGAGAGGTAGATCAACAAAATGTGGATCTAGTGGGAGTCAGTCTCATGATAGATGTTAAAGTAATAAGCATCTCAAATGCTACCATTGTGGCAAAAGAGGGCATGTGAAGAAAGATTGTTGGCATTTGAAGAATGGAGGAAAGAACTCTGAGGCATCAACCTCACAAGGTTGTATGGCAAATACCTCGGAGGACGAAGATATTCTGTGATGAAGAGGAGAGATTTGGTAAGTCATGAAAGCTCAGAAGATCATGGCAGATGTGTATGTGCTTTTGGAGATACGTTGCAGGATGCTAATGCAATGGTTGCATCGACAAGTCAAGAAGAAGCGATGTTGATATGACATCATAAACTTGGGTATAAGTTAGAGCGAAGTTTGCAAATCCAGGCAGAACGTAATCTCTTACTCGGGCTCAAGAAGGTTGTTTTACCTCTACGCGAGCACTGTGTGGTAAGCCAACAAACATAGTCATAGATCGCAGATTGTTAGTTTGACTACCAGGAAAAAAGAAAACACAAGAAGACTTGATTTATTCTGATGTAAGGGAATCACCAGAGTTATCACTAGGAGAATCAAATTTTACTCCAGGAGATTGTGGGTGTACTACATCAAGAGGATGTCAAATGTGTTGTTACCAGTTCAAGGAATCCAAAGCACGAGTAGAGCTTGAAACTGAGGAAAATTAAGTGCTTGGGCTATGCTAACAATGTGAAGGGGTACCACCTGTGGGTTCCACTACCACAAGGTTATTGTTAAGCAAAAATGAAATGATGCTCCAACCAGAAGGCGTTAAAGAACAAGAAAACTTGGTTTGCATGGTTGAACAAATCTCAGTACGATTTAAAGAGAGCTCAGGTGTTCGTACCAGAGATTTGATTCCTTCATAAGCCTCGGTTACAACAGACTGGGTGTTTAGACCATTGATGTTGTATGTGGATGACATGTTGGAGGTAGGCCCCAACAAAGTTCAAATCCAGGAATTGAAGGCGTAATTGGCTAGGGAGTATGAGAAGAAGGACTTGGAACCAGCAAACAAGGATTTCAGGGATGCAAATTCACCGAGACAAAAAAAGATAGGAATGTTTGGCTTTCTCAGAAGAAATACTTACTGATAATCTTGCGGCGCTTCAACATGCAAGATTGCAAGCCAATTTCAACCCCACTTTATATCAATTGTTCCTCACGTATGAGTCCTAGCAGTGAAGCAGAGAGGATGGAGAAATCTCGAGTACCGAGTGCATCAGTGGTGGATAACCTTATGTATGTTATGATGTGTACAAGACCAGACATTGCACAAGTAGTGGGAGTGGTTAGTAGGTTCATGGCGGGTTTGGTGGAGAGCAGTGAAGTATTAACAAGAGGTCCTTAGGAAGAACCTCAGGTGTTGCATTGTGTTTCAGAGGATCAAAATTATGTGTCAATGAAGTCTACGTGGATTCGATCCTACTGAAGTCTATAAGAAGAACAAACAACATGAAGGTAGAGAATAAAGCATGGTGTGAAGATTTGATTAATTTCATCAAAATCTTCAAGTGGGAGATTGTGAGAAATGAAGTCCCACATTGATGGGAACTTACTTTGGGACTTACTTTTAATGTTATAAAAGGAGTCTCGTGTTTCCTTAGGAAATCATCTCCAAGTCTCTCCCTTTTTAATCCTTTTACTTTATTTGCTTGAGAGAAGAATTAAGAGAGAATATTAGTTTCTCCTCTAAGAGAGAAGGTTAGTTTCTCCTTTAAGGTTCTCTTTGTATTAGTTTTTCCTATTTCCAAGAGAGGGGTTGTCATTGTTTTCTCCTTGGGATTAGAAAGAATGGTATGTAATTTTCCTTTCCTTGAATAAATTATATTCATTGCCTATTATCTATTTTTGTTCCTTGTCCCTGCTCCAGCTCTCAATTTCATCTTTTTATGTGAAGAGGCTGCGACTAGGGCTAATGTAGAGGACACAAGCAAAGAGACCACCAACAATGGCGGCAAGACCAGTTGACGACAGTGCCGGAGCAGCGACAAGAGATAAATGCAAAGAAGAAGAGAGAATGAAAACGACCGCAATTTTGACCATAAAACGGGGAAAACAGTGACAGTTCTATGAAAAACCATCATCGTTTTTTCATTTTTGGACTTTTGATGATGGTTATGTGGAGAATCGTTGTTGTTTCTTGCTTTTGACATGATCGTGATCCAACAGATTTGAAAAGTTTGATTTATTTACAAAATTTTCACCTTGTTACGTCCCCTATTGGTTGGCGAGAATAAATGCTTCCCCATCCCATGATTCCAATGTGAAGTGTATGTAGTTAAGAGGTTCTTATGACAACATTATCATAGCTGTATCAACTCTTGCTAAAGTTGTTTGGCCCTTGGGGTGAAGTTTTTGAAGCGCAAAGTTGTCTGTGTCCTTCAAGGTGGCGATCTTGAGGTGCCCTGAGTCCATTGGTTTCCCATGTTGAGATTCTATTTTTAACACTCCAGAGATGTTTGGTGATAGAATCTGCAGAATGGTGCTCAACAGGTTGGTTTCTATCACTGCTCCAAGTTGCAATATCCTTATTTGTAGTGCATAACACCAAGTGTTCTCACACCAGAAATCGATGCACCCAAATTCAGGTAATATTTTTCGTTTTCAGAAGACTGTTGCTGTTTCTGCCTAAACATGTGAACCATTCTAGGGCAGGACCTTTGAGGGTGGTGGGGAAAGCTTTGCAAAAGACTGTGTCTTGGGACGTGTACAAGGCGACATGGGTGATGGAGACTTTAAGGTGCTCGTCAGGGTCGGTTTCGCCAGTATAGCGATCCAGGGTGAAGGGTTCCCACCGGGCTGGGAGAGGGGTGTTGGCGATAAAGTCCGTGAATGGGTGGCGGCTTCTGGGCTGGTGAGGAGGGGGCATGTGAGGTGGAACGGGGTGGTTGATCATAGCAGGAAAGGTGGAGGTGATGTTGTGAGGGGGAATGTGGGTTGTGGAAAGATATTGTGGGTTATAGGGTGGAATATGTGTGGTGTGGAGGGCGGTGGGTATGTTGTAGGGGATCTGGGTGGTAGGAAGGGTGGCAGCGGGTGTTGGGGGTGCGATAAGCCCCGGTTGACCAGATGGAAAGTGATGGGGATGGGTAGAGGTAACGGGTGTCTGCTGGGTAGTGGTGAAGGTGTGGGGGGTGGGATTGTATTCACTTTCTTCCTCTGTAGGCTGGAAAGCCGGAGACTTCACAGCTTTAGAGGTTTCTTTGGCTTTTCCCTTCAGGTTGGGATCAGCCTCGATCCTTCGCCTGAGGCGAGAGTTCTCTTGTCTCAACGCCTCCATTTCTTCAGCACTGCGCTTCTTCAGGTCTGCGAGTTCCTGTTGCATCCTTGCTTGGCCGTCTAGGATGGCGGCCAAATCAGGGGTGATGCTAGGAGGTCCAGAGGGACCAGCATCCTCTTGCTTGTTCGCTCCAGCTCTGCTGCGGGTGAAAACCATCTTCAGAGAAAAACGGATACTAAAGGAGTTCGTCTCGTGCCTCACGGTGGGCGCCAATTGTTCCTGTAGAGGACAAATAAGATAAGTTAGGCACGAGTATCACCTTACCATGTAGTCCGCTATCTCTTCAGTTGGCCTCTTCCCAGTCGATACATGTCAGCTTGAACCCAGGAGGGGTTACCTGCAGAAGAGTCTCCGAAGCTCAAGTAAGTCAAAGCTCTCAGAGAGTCAAATCAGTGATTAATGAATGCGTACCTTTAATTGCTGGGGTCCACGTATATTTATAGAGCATTAATGATGTTTGACCATCTCATGGGCTGGGCCTTGACTTGGGCTCTAGCTTGGGCTGTGAGTGGGCCTGGGCCCTAACCCAGGCCCTTAAGGTTTATTGAACGCGGGGGCTTCTATCATACTAAGTTCATTGGAGTGGTCGACCTAGGCTCTAATCTTACCGGATATGCTGGAGTAGTCGGTCTAGGCCGGCTACTTGTCTTGATGGCTTATGTTGTTGATATGAGATGCAGGTTGTTCCTTTAGATGTTTAGTTTAGGTTAAAATCGGTACAAGTTTAGGCTAACTCGGCCAAGGCTGGAAACTTGGCTGCCTTAATATACACATTGTTTACTTATTTGGTCGAGTTTGGCTAGGTGTGGTACAATCATGATTTAAACTGTTATTCTGCTTTAACATGAATATAAGTACTACACTACAACAAGATATGATGCTTCAAATATGGAAAGAGTAATCAGCAGGAGGGAGGGTCACACAAGGGACGAGAGAGTGTGGTTCTTCTAGTACACACTAGAAAAATAAATGTAAAATAAAGTTAAACTAAGCTCTGGAATTAAAACCAAACTCACAAAAACAAAGCCATCCTAAATCATATTTGAAGCTTCAACTTCAGCTTTGGAATTCTGCATGTAAGATGCGTGGTCTCTGTCTGCACGTGTCAAGAAAAAGGGAAATGATCAGTGTGCTTCATTACATTGTAATGAAAACTTCATAACATCCCCTCCTCTCTTATCTCTTAGTTTTTTACTTTTTACTATTTTTTGAGACCTTGCTTTTGTTATCTCAATCACATTTTAGCAAAAAAATTAACAATTCGATTACAATATGGCCCTAAGTGAAGTTGCTAAATAATCTATACCGTTTATGAATGCAGTTTTTGTTACTTAAAAATTAAGAATATCAACTGGGTTTTAGTGCAATTAGTAGAAACATGAAGTTCCAGCATAAGATCTCATTTGTAAAGGAATCACACATATTGTAAAATCACAAATTAGAAGTGTTTTGTGGAGAAACTTAAAAATTTCACTTTGAGCATTTTATTTATTTTTCAACTTTTTAGTAAATTATTCACCTTGATTCTATTTCTTAGGAATCAGTCATACCTATTGTAGAAGCTGTAATTTCTACTGCAGAATCAGTATAAGTCCCCTTTGAAGATAAATTATTATGAAGAATCTTTCTTCCAACGTAGAATACTGGTTTTTGAGGTAAGGAAACTATTGCACTTTTGTTTGTCAACATTGATACAATATCAGACATGTTGGGTCGATCATCTGCATAATGTTCTACACACAACAGACCAATATGAATGCATCTTTGTACTTCATCAGGATCAATCCACTCCTTTATTGATGGATCCACTAACTCTAAACTTGCACCATCTTTCCATAACTCCCATGTCTGTCAATATTTTACTCAAATTAGACACAGGAAACAATAAGAAAATAATAACTCAATATGACTTATTTTACATACATGTCCTATTAGATTTAATGGGCGATCAACATCATAGCAACCAAAGTTTCTTCTTCCACTGACAATTTCAAGTAACAACACTCCAAAACTATATACATCAGACTTTATAGAGAAAGATCCTTCCATCATATATTCTGGAGGCATGTAACCACTGCAAGAAAAACTAATTTGTAACATGTTGAAATGATTTTTATATATTCATAGAAAATGGAACCAAGAGAATTTATCAAGCTCACTGAGTTCCAACGATTCTGTTGGTATTTGAGGCTGATTCTTGTTGTGTGAATATTCTCGCCATCCCAAAATCTGAAATTTTTGGATTCATATTTTTCATCTAAAAGAATGTTGCTAGCTTAATGTCTCTGGATGACTTTGAGTCTTGAGTACTTATGAAGATAAAGTAATCCTTGAGAAATTCCTTCTATTATTTTGAAGCGCTTCTTCCAATCTAGTAATTTTCCTCTTCTACAATCTTCCAATCGTCAATATATAAATATTAATGAGTTAGTATGTGTACCAAACAAAAATTACTATTTTAGTGTGAGTATTGAGTGCCCTCAACCATCACTGAAAAACGGTAGTTAAGAAAACTAAAAGTTTCCCTCTATGTGTATTCTAATTGATACGTAACAATGAAAACAATTTTTTGTTTCTCTCCTTCGAAAGAACACATAATATACTGGACTCTTGTATATTCCTCACCGAATAGATAGAAATCCAAACTTTGATTTGGCATATACTCGTAGATTAGAATCCTCTCTTCTTCATGAATGCAACAACCAAGTAGTTGTACAAGATTCATATGCTGAAGTTCACATATTAGTGTTAGTTCATTCTTAAACTCCACAATTCCTTGTCCAGAAGTTTTTGAAAGTCTTTTTACGGCAATCTCTTGCCCTGTTGGAAGAATTCCCTGAAATGACCGTGAAATAACAAATATTCAGTACTCTAATTGACACAAACTTGTTAATGCATAACCTCACTGGTTTCAAGTGACCTTATAAAGAGGTCCAAAGCCTCCTTGTCCTAACTTATTCTCCGATGAAAATCCATTTGTTGCTTCCATAACTGATGTATAATTAAACACTGTTAGGCCATGTCCCTTTTTTAAATCATCTTCAAAATCTTCCATTGCAGATGATCGACTACAAGTTGCCAGATGTACCATCTTCATCACTATACTTTGACTTTTCTTCGCTGTTTGATGAATGTGAGAAAGATTAAAATATAGATAAATTATGAAAAGATTGTGTTTAGTGATGTACTACACTGATTTTGTGGTAGGTAACTAACTACCTTGAAACACATATTTTCGCTTCTTTAAGACTAGGCAAATAGTGAATAAGCAAATTGCAAGTAGAGCGGTTGCTGCTACTGCACCTGTCCATCTCCACTCTTTTGTACCTGCATAGATTGTTTGCATATGTAACAATTAATATGATGTTATTATAATATAACTTTTCAACAAACAAAGTAATAACTTCTTTTTGCTAGGGGGCAGACAATCTTGACTGTATGTGACTAAGTTATAAAAAACCTGATTGAATTAAAAATTATCCAAGGCGTATAAACTAAAGAAACCAATCTAATAATTAAGAAGCTTACCCTTATGATGAGTTAACATGTTCACCAGCAAGTAAAAGGTTTCACTACTACTGTCAGAAGTATAATTGTCCGCTGAATTCCAATGAAAGAATATACATCCAGTTCCATTTGGATATAATTCCTTGAATCCACTGCAAGCACAACTGCTCCAGCAACTGGCCTCACAATCACTGTGACCGTAACTTGTATTTCTTTCAACGCTTACATTCTTATAACTGGGGGAACCAATATTTTTCTGAAACACATCACCAGGATTCCTACACTTGGGTATATCCTGCCATCTTTGGCACCCTCCATCAGTGTAGTTATATCCATAACACAAATCAGCCCTTGCAACGTTTCCTTTATCATCATATAGCTGCCCAATTTCTGATAACGAGCACATTAGATCAGGCTCTTCATTTGAAGCTGTGAAAGAAAATGAGTTTTCATCCCCATTAGACACAATGGTATATTTCAACCTGCTTTGTGCATCCTCTGAAATGTACTCAAATCTATTGTTCCTTAGTTTCCCACTTCGCCAACAAACCTTTCCCCGTCT
>Ga0214543_1010260_pt1 | contig 14001 bp, 8 predicted proteins | sample CNSS2metaG_FD_160094 | JGI IMG/M metagenome (GOLD analysis project Ga0214543, IMG submission 160094) | Root nodule microbial communities from cowpea collected in UCLA plant growth center, Los Angeles, California, USA - CNSS2 | ecosystem: Host-associated > Plants > Roots > Nodule | place: USA...
CTAACTATGGTGTGTGCAAGGCTAATTTCGTTCTAGCACAAAAGGAGACAAAGAATGTGTCTCATATGTCTCCAAAAAGTGGCCAAAGTGTGCTAAAAACAAAGGAGATCAAAGGTACATAGGTACATTTGCTTCATGCCTTTTACTTTATGCTTTATGCCTTTGCTTTACTCTCTCCTCCACATCATTTATGTTCACCAATCACCATGCGCCACCTAGCATTGCTTTCTTACTCCTAATTAACCTACAAAGCAAATAAACATAGATTAGCATGTTGGCTAAAGTCAAGTCAACTATAGTCAACAAGTCAAACCTAGTCAAAGGTCAACAAGTCAACTAAAGTTAATTCAACTAAGTCAACTTTGGAAATCAAAAATAACAAACACAAATGAAAGGGATGAAGGATTAGTGAACTTCCTTTCTAAACATGCTTAGTCTTTTTAAGCATGTGCCTCCATCCTTGGTTGGGGTCAATCCTTCATCACCCCCCCCTTCTTGGCTAAAATCACCATTTCAAAACTAACAGAGGTCAAATAGATTCCAACCTTTCTGGCCAAATGGATACCCAAAAACATACATCGGCGACTGCAACTATTAAATTTGTCTCCTCCCCTATTTTGATTATGTCCATAAAACAAGGATCCTAATAATCTCAAGTGATCATAATTTTGTGTCTTCCCATGAAGAATTTCATATGGTGTCTTGTCGTTTAATACAAAAGAAAGAGTGAGATTGATCAAATATCTAACCGCTAATACACATTCCCCCTAGAATTTGATAGGAAAATTACCTTGAAACCGTAGTGAGTGAGCAACATTAAGAACATGTTGATGTTTGCATTCCACTCTACCATTTTGTTATGGTGTTCCAATATAATATGTTTGATGAATAACTCCATGTTGTAGAATATGTTGTTTTAAGCACATAAATTTAGTTTCATTATCAGATCAAACAATTTTAATGCACTTGTTGTACTGTCGCTCAACAAATGTGATAAAACATTTTACCATACCTGCAACTTCTTTCTTTTCTTTTAATAAATATATCCACACTCCCCGAGAATAATCATCCACAATTGTTACAAAATAATATGCACCGCAAGACGATGAAGTTCTACATGGTCCCCACAAGTTACAATGAATCAATTCAAAAATAGTTGTAGTGTGATGATCACTTGAACAAAACAAATTTCATGTTTGTTTTGATTTTTCACAAACTTCACAAACTGTATTCAACTCATCACTCTTACACTTATCAGATATTATGGGAAGCATCCTTACAATTTTATGTGATGGATATCCCATTCTAATGTGCCAAAGTTCTAGTTGATTCTTTATTCCCATGTGATGCGCCTCAGTCTTGTGCACCCCACAATACCAATAGAGTACATATTTCTATTCACCTACTCTAATCAACGTCCTCGAAATGTTGTCTTACATAATACATAATTTGTTAGTAAATTGTATCACACAATTTCCTTCATCAATTATCTGAGGGACAGATGTGTAACGAACATGTCATGTGGTTAGATGCACCATAATCAATAATCCATAAATCTCATATTTTCTTATTGGTCATTTTTTGTGTCATTTTTCCGAATTTATCATATTTGTCAATACTTGCCATTTTTCATTAGTGAAGCCAATCATGCCAAGAGTCTTGTCTTCCACCTTACTTATGCCAGCTTGAACCTTATATGTTCGTACAATAACTCCTTTTCCAAGATTTCTTTAGCATCCTTGGCCCTTTCTGTTGTTGCTTCCTCCATTCTTCGGACGATCCCCCCACAATAAGGATATCTTATTATTTGAAATCACTCATTTATATCGTGCCCACTTTTACCACAGTGAGAACAAGTTGTAGATTTTTCCTTACAATCATTGTGACCTCGTCCCCTAGTTCCAGCTTGTGCTAAGAAACCAATGACCATTCCTTTCTCTTCCTTTGATCGAATGATATTTTTCATTCGTTCTTCTTGGATTGCCATTGCATACATGCAGTTTAAGGGAAGTAAGGGATCTGTTGTCAGGATGTTTAATCACATTGTTTCATAACTCCCCTCATCTACACCCATCAAGAATTGATGAACCTTTTATTCTTCCCTTCGCTTCTCGAGTCTGTACTTGATTACACACGTGCATCCGCTGCATGTACACCTATGTATTTGTTCATAATTTCCAAACTCATCCCAAAGAGTTTTGATCTTCCATAATAATTCACCATGGTCAGACCATCCTATTTGCATTTCACCTTTACTTGTCGTATTCTTGTCTCGTTCGCAACTGAAAAACGTTCTTCAATTTCTTTCCATAGTGTTTGTGTATCTTAAACATACACCACCATGGACTGCAAAGTTGGTTCGATTTTATTTAGAATCCAAGAAACAATCATGGACTGAACTCTTCACCAATCCTCGAATTCGGGTTCATTTTCTCCAGGTTTCTCGTGAGTGCCATCCACAAGACCCCATTTTCGTCGAGCTCGAAGTGATATTCTCACAGCTTGAGCCCATTCGTCATAGTTTTCTCCTCTTAATTGCACTTGGATGATTATGCTTCTAAGATTATCACTTGCATGAAGATCACATGCTGAATGAATCTTCTTCAATCCTCCTCTTTCGAAGGATCCTATGTTTTCTACCATTTATGTGTTGCTTTGATACCTTGTTGAAATATTTATTTCTTCTATGTTATTTTAGGGAGACCAATATATATATATAACAATTATATATTTATTTCCCAAGATTCAATGCCTTGCATTACGGTGCTTGCCTATCTAATCATATTATATCTAATACATATAACATTAAAGTAAAAGAGGTAATCGTATCTCTTGATTTTTAGGCAATTGATTTCCAATCAGATCAATTGATTCCTAATCATATTGTTACCATTTTAATTTTCTTATTGTGTGATTTCTAGTGGTGGTAGTGTATTATATGGGTTGATTGTTGTTTTTATTTTCTCTAAACCTTAACCTAGAGAAAAAAGATATGAAAGGGGTAAGATTCCTTCCTTTAAGAAATCCAACTCATTTCATGAGACTAAGAAAATGTGATTTCTAACTTAAAAAAGAATAGGAACCTAGCTAGAGAGGAGAAAAGGAAGAAAGAGAGATAGTTATTTGCAACATGCACGTTCTTGGAGGTAAGTTATCTATACTCTTACCTCATTAGTTTTGTCATGAATATGTTTGCCTCTCCTCCAAAGCATAAAAGTATGTTTGTTGATAGTATTCGACCTTTCTTTCTTGTTTCTTCTTGCTTTCCTTTCTTATTTCTTGTAAAACAAAATTTCATTAGTAATGAAACTAGCAAAATTGTGAGAGACTGAATGTCTTTTCTTTCTTTGAGTTTTATCAGTGTGAGCTTTTAGTGGCGACTCCTCTTCATTGATCTCGGAACCTTCTTCACTTATCTCCATCTAGTTCTCATTGCAATTCGGTTTAAGTTTTCAACAACTTAAGTTTTCAATCGCATTAGTCTTCCTTTCCATTTACGTTCCAATTGTTGCCTTCTTTGAGTTTTCTTGAGGTATTATCATTGTGTCTTATTTAACTGAATAGTTTTTTATCCAAGTATATATAAATAACTTTATTGTCTTGAATAATGCAATTTTGAATCATACTTGATATCTTGCAATTAATTCATTTCAGCTCGTATCAATAGTGCCCCTTTTATTTTTGGGCTTTTACTTGAATGGATCTGTGCCAAGTAGGCTAGGCCTAGTATGAGGATGTTTAAGATGTGCTAATCTCCATATTAACCTTATTATTATCGTAATAACAACCTTAATTCCTTAACTCTGAGATGATGTTTACCCCATATGCAGTATGATCTCACTCCTCTTCCGCACACTCCCAAATATAATATTGGAGAGAACTATAAGTACATGGACATAGATGAATTATCAATATGTGAATCTAAACTCTAAATCCATTCAAATTTTTGAAAAAACATGTTAATCTAAACTCATCTAAATTCATTCAAATTTTTCTTTTTTCTTTTTAGGTCAAAACAAAAAATCGTTACGAGTGAGAATTTCTCTCATAACACTTCTTAATTAAAGGTTTAAACTTTCTTTTAACAAAATCACTAATAAAAAGACTCACTAACCATTTGAAAAATAAATCGGTATAAAATTTTATAATTCAATATTTTTTAATGTGAAATATTTATTTTAAATTGATACTGAATTAATTATAACTTTTATTATTTTCTTCTCTAAAAAAGTATATATTTACAATTCATCTTCACTGACATTTAATATAGCTATTATGTCTTCAACAAATTAATCCCTACAAGGCTTGAAAAATTGGTATATATAAAATAACTAAAATCAAAATATTTAATGGAGAAGGTAATTTTAATAATATTATCGTGTATTAAAAATTATGTAACATATAATAAGACATACAAATTAAGTAAATTTATTTTTTAATTAAAAATACTCTTAATACACAAAGAAATATTTTTTTTTAGTTATTGGCGGTTATAATACCTTTAGAGTTTTAAAAAAAATTGGCCTTTGATTTTATTTTGTTATGTCATAAATTATATAAGATTAAATTTTATTTATTTTTAATTTTTAGATTGAATTTAATTTTTTTCCCAAGTATAAAAATTCTTAATAAAATTTTATAAAAATTTTATAGTACAAAAGTTATAAAATTAAAAAAATTTAAATTTAAATTAAATATTTTTTTTTGAAGTCATTAGTTATATAAATTAAAGTTAATAATTAAAAAAATTACTTGGTAATAAAATTTTAATTTCAAAAATTTGTAATAAATGTCTAGTAAACAAAAGATAAAGTCAAAGAATGACTAAAGAAAATTGATTTAAATTAAATTTAGCTATGATTAAAAGAATTTAATTATTTGAAATTTTAGTATAATTTTTTAGAAAAATAAAATTAAATAATAAACTGATTGTAAGTGAAATCATTTGAAAAGAAAATAAAAAATTAAATATATAATAAAAATTTGAAAAAAAAAAATGAAGGTTATGTACTCTAACATTTAAAGGTTTTCTTCAATGGAATATTATTTTTAAGATCACAAATCATATATTTCATTCACAATCATTTATTTAAATATACTGATGAGAGAACTGAAAAGTATATAAAGATGGATAAAAAAAAGTAACAGAAACAAAATAACAATCTCATGTGTTTAGGATTCAAATTTTTGAAAATTCATATTTAAAATTTAACTTAAATATTTTAAAAATAATGAAAATCACAAGTTTTACGTTCAATCCATTATAAATTAGAAAAATTACACTATAAGATTCATTTTTTTTCCTTACCAAAATGTGCATATATGTACATAGTTAAGCAAATTTTAATATATAAATTTCTCTGGTTTCACTAGTGCAGTAAGGGCTTTTGGCCCCGGTTATTTTTGATATTCTGCCCCGGTTCTAGAACCGAGGCATATTGGGGTGAGGCAAAAAAGGGTGGTTTTTGGCCTCGGGTGTCAACCGAAGCCATAAGGGGTACTTTTCTGCCTCGGTTCTCTGAGGACCCGAAGCCATAGGGGTACTTTGCTCGTACCACCAATAGCACTGCTACGCTCATCCTCGCCATCGAGATCGTCAGCAAACGCTGTCGCGGCTAGACCTTCACCAGCACTGAACGAGCAACCCACAGTGATGCGCAGACCCAAACTAACACTACACGGTCTGAATGCGACAACGACAAACCACCATGAACCAGTAGAGCCAAGAGATCTAGAGATCCAGCACCTCCACCGCCGTTCGAAGCAGAACTTCAAGCCACTGTTGCGGGCAACCCTACCACTATGTCGCCATCACCACTGCAAACAAAGGAAGAGAGTGACCACCAAATCACGCCTTTGCCGTGAGCCGCGAGCACGCCTCCTTCGCCAATGACGAACCAAACACCACCACACGAGAAAACAAAGACGAGAATGCCTCCACCGCGCACAAAGTGTTAGCTCAGGGACAAAGTTGAACAGTGCGAAGTCGCGAATGTGGGAACCTAAATAGGGCATATGGCCTCGGTTCAATTAATAACCGAGGCCTAAAGTCCCTTTATGGCCTCGGTCAATAAAGACCTGAAGCCAAATGTGATGGCACTGGTGACATTTTTGAAATTAGGGTTACTGGCTGCCTTATAGGCCTCGGTTCTTTTTGAACCAAGGCCAAAAACCTCTTCATATTGCCTCGGTTCAAAAACACCCGAAGCCAAAAGTGGTGACGCTGATGGCATTTTTGAAATTTTGGTTACTGGGTTGCCTTATAGGCCTCGGTTCTTTTTTAACCGAGGCCAAAAACCTCTTCATATTGCCTCAGTTCAAAAACACCTGAAGCCAAAAGTGCTGACGCTGATGGCATTTTTGAAATTTTGGTTACTGGGCTGCCTTATAGGCTTCGGTTCTTTTGCAACCGAGGCCTAAAACCTCTTACTGCACCAGTTTTGCACACACCCGAGGCAATATAGTTGGACGAAATTGCAAAAATGCCACCGCCTCCTTATAGGCTTCAGTTCCGCTATAACCGAGGTCTATAAGGTGAAGTAAAATGTCAAATCTGCACTAGTGTTTTGTCACTTCTCGTTTTAATTTCATTGTTCGTGGTGCTTTCGGATGGACTGATGTTCCTATTTTTGTTCGGAGGGGGAGATTGGATAAGGTAATTATCAGTTATTCGTTGTATTATGTTGAGTTTGCAAATGAATGGTTGCTTGGTGCAAGGATTGGCCTTCCTGTTGTAGGTGTGATGGAATTGGAACGATAGCAGCAAAATTTTTAGGTTTTTGGTGGGTTAACAAGAGTAATTTGATATGATTTTGTCAAAGTCAATTAAATTGCCCATCCAATAGTGATAACGGCTTGATGCTTAACGGTCAAGACCAAGTCAAAACGGTTACTGCAGAATAATTTCTTTTCTGCTCTTTTGTACCAGTATATATATTTCATATACTTTTCCCTTTCAAATCACTTTTTTTGTAACGATAAAATGTTTACTTACTCATAATACAAAATTCATTTTCGTTTTCTTCTCTCTCGTGTTCATGACTCTCGTAACTTTTCAACCCTTATGCAATGTCAACCAACACCTCTATCCACAGGAATCAGGTTAAATAAGATGGTATCAGAGCTCTTCCCTTGAAGAGCTCTGCTACGCATCACTCTGATCTTTCACCCTCTCTTTCCTATTTCTTTTCTCTTTCTGGTTTACTCTGTACTTTTCGTTGTCTTTTTCTCCCTTTCTTCACCATGGCGTCGCAAGATGATTCCAAGATTGTTGTTGGAACTGGTGATTTCAATGCTCCGCACAGTTTTCTCTACCTTCATCCCAGCGAGAACCCAGCAATTTCTTTGGTTTCACCTGCCCTGGAATCTCACAACTATCATTCGTGGAGCAAGTCGTTTGCCACTGCCCTCAGTGCGAAAAATAAGGTTGAATTCATTGACGACACCACTTCTGAACCTACCAAAACAGATCCTTCACACCAAGCCTGGAAGAGATGCAACAATATGGTTATGTCTTGGTTAACCCATTCCGTTTCACCCTCTATCAGACAGAGCATACTGTGGATGGATAAATCTGAGGATATATGGAGAGATCTTAAATCCAGGTTCTTTCAAGGAAACCCCCTTCGTATATCTGAATTGCAATCGGAAGCTTCTTCCCTTAAACAAGGAAATGCCACTATGACTGAATATTTTACCAAGATGCGCTTTCTTTGGGATGAACTAGATAGCTTTCGCCCATATCTGATTTGCAGTTGTTCAACTAAGTGTTCTTGTGATCTCACTGGAATTTCTCATCAAAGGAAGACGGAGGATCACGCTATGCAATTTTTGAGAGGCTTGAACGAACAGTACAGCAACGTCACGTCTCATGTTTTACTGATGGACCCAATCCCATCTATTTCAAAGATCTTCTCCTATGTTGTTCAGCAGGAAAGGCAGATCGGAGGACATAGCTTCTTTAGTGGGGTCGAAGCCAAGATTAATAGTACCACTACTACTTGTAGCTATTGCAAGAAAGCTGGTCACACCGAGTCTGTCTGCTATAGGAAGCATGGGTTCCCTGGCAACAACAATACCGAAAACAAAAACACAAGGTATGCTAAAAAGGTTTGCTCTTTTTGTGGTCACAATGGTCATTGGGGACATACTTCCTATTTAGCTGTCGTGAGAACCCCAACCAAAGTTTGTTTTCTTCATTTGTATTTCCACACCTAGTTGTGTCTCAATTGTTGTGGAAATGATATGGAGAGGGTCATAACTTTGGTGACCTTGATCCTTAAGTTTAGGACCCTTGTGAGTGTGCATGTACTTGACGTCGAACCTCTATTAAGGCACAAAGGGAGATTACTTGGTCTCGTTAAACCTCACATTTTTGTGTGCATAATATACATGTGAATAAGTGCATATTAAGGCACTATCATGCGTAATATTTCTTATGTTATATATACTATACATGTAAATAAGTACCTATTAACGCATAATCATGCCTCTCATTATCTCAATGGCATGTCATGCATAGCATTTTTATATCATACATCATATCTCATGAAAATAAGTGGCATAAACATGCATTTCATTATGTCATTTGATTACATATCATACATGGTGTTTTTAAAAAAGTATATCATATTTTCATCTTCATATCATGTGAATAAATGCTTCTTGAGACATATGCATTACATCTCATGTAGGTTTTTTAGTTAGTTGAATATCATCCATGGTATTCTTTAATCACATTAGCATATAAGACGAATAAGTGCCTCTTAGTGCACAAATATGCATTCATTCGTAGGTTGTCTTTATTCATAGTAGCATGTACATAGTTTTTTTAATTTATAGCAAGCATCCTCACCTCAATTCGCATAATGCATTCATATGTTGATCCTATTTGCATAAGCATAGTCAGTTTCCTTGGATCACATGCATTCATTAGTCCATGTTAAGAAAAATGAGCAAAAAGAAATTAAATAAGACTATAATGTTTTGAGTCATTTGTTTTCTTACAAATCATCAAGTTCATTACTTTTCAAAAATAATAACAAAAAAAGTGAATAATAAAAAAGAAGAAAAGAATAACAAAGGATGTCATATTGTTTTGTGGTAAAATGTTTTAATATAAGATTTTGTGGTTAAAATACTCTCTTGATCCATGTTTTTGTTGAAAAATCTCAAATAGGTCCTAAGATTTTTTTTAGTCTCAATTAGGTCCATATTTTTGAAAATGTGTAACAATTAGGCCCATTCCGTTAGTATAGAGTTAACGGTGTTAAAGATGTGCCACGTGTCAACTCCACATTTTTTAAAATTTTTTTGAATTTTTTTTAAATTTTTTTAAAATTTTTTGAATTTTTTTTTTGAATTTTTTTTTTAAATTTTTTTAATTTTTTTTGAAAATGATTCATGCCACGTGTCACGTCAATATTCCGCCACGTGTCAAGTTAGTAAGGTGACACGTGTCAAATCATTGTCTGAATCTCAATTTGGTCCATATATTTGTTATTTTTATTACATTTCAATCCAGTTTTTTAAAATTTTTTAAATATAAAATTTATATAAAAGTTAAATTTGATCTCAATTTGGAGAGGATGAAATTAAAAATTTAAAAAAAAATGGACTGAAATATAATTAAAATAACAAATATATGGACCAAATTGAGATTCAAACAATGACTTGACACGTGTCACCTTACTGACTTGACACGTGGCATGAATAATTTTCAAAAAAAAAATTTAAAAAAAATTAAAAAAAAATTAAAAAATTCAAAAAAATGAGAAGTTGACACGTGGCATATCCTTAACACTGTTAACACCATACTAACGGAATGGGCCTAATTGTTACACATTTTCAAAAATATGGACCTAATTGAGACTAAAAAAAATCTTAGGACCCATTTGAGATTTTTCAACAAAAAGATGGACCAAGGGAGTATTTTAACCTAATATAAAATAATAAGTTGACTTTTATTTTAAGACATTCGCACATGTGTTGCTTGAAAACCTCCATTATTTCACTTTAACAAAATAAAAGGTTTGGTCTTAACACTGTTTGTTTGCTTGGATAATAAACATAAGTTTTTACACTGGGGTAGATTTGCCAAGGTTAACCTTGCTTGCTTTTGTTAGGGAGATCCCTGAATCCATTGGGACAAATAAAAATAATGTCCTAAAGAAGAAAAGCAAAAAGGAAGGTCTGCTAGATTGAAAATCTGAGAGGGCAGTCTAGGGAAAAAAAGGACAAAATAAAAGAAAGAAAAGAAAACGTGCTGTAGAATTAATCTTTTGGAAATAAAGTAATCAAGATTTAAAATGATGTGTGGTCATCTTTCTTCATCTAAAAAAATTAAATAAATATCCCTTGCTACCCCCTATTGAGCCAAAAAATAAACTTTTCTTTTAAAATTGTTCCTAAACAAGGGTTGTCATCATACTAGAAGTCAGTTGTAAATGAATAATGAAAGCACTCTATTAGCATTCCAATATTAAATTATTTTTTTTCCTTTCTGAAAGTTATCTTTTAGGGTTGCATCTGAGTATGAATCCAGTGGAATTGATATGTTGTTGCTGTGATTAAATTTTAAATTTGCCCAGGAGTTAAATTTTGTAGTAGTTTATGTGGAATACATAGTGGGTTCATTTTGGGATTTTGCTGTTGTCATGTGCCTAATTATTACTGTCATTCATACTCTCATCATATATCACACTCATTAGTTCAGTTCATGTTTGTATTATAGTGCTTCATGTTCAATATCAGTTTGATACATCTTGCATAACATCACATTCACATTTTGCACATAGGTTGCATAAATCACTTCGAATGCATTATCATTTCACCTCATGTTAGCTTCTTTGAAGTTGATTTACATGCATCATAGTTCTCCTTATAATTTGTTTTGGCTGTTTGAATTCATTGCTGCCACGTTCCAAATTCACCATTGTCATATAAAATTTTGGATTTTTATTCTATTTGGTTCTTATAGTAGCATTTTTTCATGACAAACCTGATCACACATGGATCATTCATTTAGGTCTTCCTTCATTCCATTCCTTTTAGGTTTATTGCATTCTATATTTTAAGTTTAATTCATCTTTTCTATAAACTTAAGCCATGCATTGCATTCATGGCATATTTTCATTCATGCATTTAGATAGTTTATATTCAAATAAATTAATTCTGCATTTTTCTTAATTTTACTTTCCCCCTTTGTTTTCTTTTATTTTTAGTTTCTTTTTAGCAAGATTAAATTATGCAAGCTAGGCTCGATATGCACCATTTCCTTGGATTTGATACCTAGGGTTTCCCTATACTTCATTAACGGGATTTTGGTTTTTCTTACTCTAAGCATCACTCTAATATGAGTTCATATACTCAATGATCAAATGAAGATAATTCATCAAGGAAAGTAAACTAGAACAAAAAGAAATCACAAAGTGATAAATGAAAAGAATGGAAAATGAAATTTGAGAAAAGGTAAAGTGTTCAAAAAGTTTTTACAAGTAGTTGATATGTTAACCCTTGTTTCAAAAAAATATATATAACAAACAAAGATTCATTTAGGCCTTTATATCCTTTATTTCAATACCTTTAAGCCCTTAGCCACGTTACAAGCTTAATAAAAGTCCATACAGATTGAATAATGATTGCTTAAATTTTCATAAAGCTTAACTTTGGGACAAGCCAACATGGCTAATGATGTGATTGTTAAAAAAATGAATGGATGAAACAAAAGAAAATAAGAAAAGAAACAAATTGAATGAAGTAAAATAAAAATGAAAGAAAAAATAATTTCTCAGGAAGAGGGGACCTCCCTACTAGCCAAAAGCAAATGAAAGAAATTCAAACCAACTGGGGAAATCCTTTAAGACAATTATTTCAATATCCATTACCTCTTTCGAATAAAACCCATATCCAAAAAAAATCGGGGCAGCTTTATGGGCTTCACTTGAATTCTTCACCGTGACATTCATAAATCCATATTCCCGTGCCTTTCCCAAAATACTAAACTAGGGCAAATTTTTTGGTATTTGGTATTTCACCTTAACATTCATAAATTTCATCTCTTATAAGGAAAGTGTGAGGAACATGCCCACATGATTATCCTAGTATCCTCTAAAAATTTTCCAAATATTTCTAGCTTTTCACTCAATTGTAAATTCAAGCACGTGTGCATGGATGTTGCAAAAGAGAAAGATAAATATATAAACATCTTAGACATTAGACTTCATGATATATGACATTCCCCACTTTTGCAAAAATATTGAAAATAACAAGGAGTTTAATGATTGTAAAGAGAAGAATTGATTGTGGCATACAAAGAAAAAAGTCAAAAGGGACAAGCGTAATAGGTTTTTCATTATTCATTCATGCATATCAGGGTTCTGATCCCTACATTAGTTTTTGACAGTTTGAGCTTCACAATAACATACTTGCTTTCTAGCGTGCATAATCATTCGCATGTCATATCATCATAACATGTGTCAACATACCATGTTCAAAAACAAAAATCTAGATATCATAACATGAGTCAGCACAATCATGCCAAATATTTTTTTCAATCCAATTGCATTTTTCAGTTGGAAGGCATTGATATTATAAGTCCAGTCTCGTACTTGCTCCCTATCCTAGTTTTGTACTGGCTCCCTAGCCTAGTTTCGTATTGGCCCTCCTAAGCCTAGCTTTGCACAAGCCCCTAAGCCCAACTTTGTTTGGCCCAAGCCTAATTTTGCACTAGCTCCTAAGCCTTAAGTTGTATTGGCCCCTTAAGCCAAGTTCTGTCTGGCCCCTAAGCCTAGTTTTAAACTGGCCCCCTAAGCTTATCTTTGCTTGGCCCCTAAGCCTAACTTTGCTTGGCCCAAGTCCAATTTCTTATTGGCACTACTCTTAGAAAAGCTTCTTCATTCCTAGAGTGAGATGTGGAAAGCTACTTTTGCAAAAATCAACTCCACTAGGAAAGTGACACATGACCACTACCTTTGGAAAATACTCTCCATTAAGAGCTTACCATGTGGCCAACACTCTCAAAATGGGATTCCCTCCACCTTGGCACCAAGCTAGGGTTACAAAACTTAATCATCCATGATTAGTCTTAAGCTAGGCGTGAATCTTAGGTCAACTCTAGGTGTTGAGTTTTGTGACCAAGTTTGACCAAAACCCTACACTACTTAGCCCATAATATAAGGTCTAAAAGGAAATCCTACACTACTTGACCCTTAATAAAAGTTACAATAATTCCTAAACAACTAAAGATGCTCCAAAAATGGCTTAAGACAAAGAGCTTTGCATCACTTTACATAAATGACTCTAACTCTTCTTGAATGTGCTTTTGCCATCAAACTAGGATGACCTAGGTGAACATGAAGGAGAGATGGAGATGATAAAGACCACGAGACATACATTTGATGCCAATCACTTATCTTAAACTCTGACCCTGTAAACAAACAAAAGTTTTGGTAAAAGAAATAATACAATCAAAAGAATGAGTTAGAGGACTAATGGATAATATTTTAAAAGGAGACCAAGGACATAAAGAACATTATCAATAGATAACAAATTAAAAATGTTATCAATCCTAACACCATGAGTTAAAACCCTAGACCTATTACCATTGTAATAGAAGGTAAATTATCTGAAGAGGATAAAAAAGAAAGCAAAGATTTGTTACTAGTAATATGATCTATCGCTCTTGAGTCGAGAACCCAAGGACCAATAGATGAAGATTGAGTCAGACCAACAAAAGATGCACCTGTGCGACAAAAGTAGTGGAACTAGAAGGATGACGATCTTCACACCATTTAAAAAATTCATTGAAGAGAGCAGATTTATTAGTAGTATCATATGGAGGAAAATCCACATTAGATGATTGTTAGGGAGGATTAGTTTGAGCAACAACAACAGATCGAGGAGTATGACCTTTCATATATATATATATATATATATATATATATATATATATATATATATATATATATATATATATATATATATATAGATATAGATAGAGAG
>Ga0214543_1010262_pt1 | contig 13998 bp, 7 predicted proteins | sample CNSS2metaG_FD_160094 | JGI IMG/M metagenome (GOLD analysis project Ga0214543, IMG submission 160094) | Root nodule microbial communities from cowpea collected in UCLA plant growth center, Los Angeles, California, USA - CNSS2 | ecosystem: Host-associated > Plants > Roots > Nodule | place: USA...
ACACCGAGTGTCTGCCGATCTAACAAATCACATTCCGCCTGCTCCATGTCAGTTGGCTTCTGCCCTGTTAAGGGTAGATACAACTTCTTCTGATACAGGTAGTCCTCTATCTGCATCTTCCAGAACCCGAAGTCACTGTCATCAAACTTCTCAATCCTCACCTTCCCTTCTTCCAATGCCATTGCTCTTGCTACTTTGACGAAAGCTCCTGCTGCTTTTGACCAAAGCTCCTGCTGCCTTTGACCAAAGCTCCTGCTGCGGCTTTTGACCAAAGCTCCTGCTTCCTTTGACCAAAGCTCATGTTGCGGCTTTTGACCAAAGCTCCTGCTGCGGCTTTTGACCAAAGCTCTTGCTGCGGCTTTGACCAAAGCTCCTACTGCCTTTGACCAAAGCTCCTGCTACTTCTCTAAACTGAGATCCCAAGAAGAAAAAATAGAAACCAAATCTTTTTTGATGTAGAAGATCAGACAATGCTGCAACCACAGAGCATACTAAGAAAAATGGCTTTTGATACCAATTGTTAGGAACAAGGCAATAAAGGAAAGAATAAAGGAGAGAAAAATAGACACAGAGGATTTAACGTGGTTCGGCGTACAATGTGTATGCCTACGTCCACGACTACACTAGGAAGTATTTGTATTTCTGGTGTATCTTAAAGCTTTACATAGAGTCTCTTATATAGTAAAATAGAGAACCACATCTCACTATTCTAAGCGATGTGGGACTAAATCAAGCACCATAATTCTAACAGTAACCTTTATGACAAGGAGAATAACCTAAAAATGTGCAGGCAATGGATCAAAACTAAAGTTTATGATTATTATATGGACAAGTATGAGGATAACAAGCACAACCAAAGGTGCGAAGAAAACTTACCACCCTAATCAATTTGAACCTCTTACATTTGTGGTTTAGTTGGAGTTCAACACTGATTTTATATTGTTTGAAGATGTTTAACGTATCAAATTTTTGTTTAAGAAAATATATCTAGGTGTATCTATTATAAGCATCAACAAATGAGGTATAGTAAGTGTACCCAAGAGATAATGAAACATGGGATGGGCTCCAAAGATCACAATAAACAAGTTGAAGAGGATGAGTACAGTAGGTCATAGATGAGTGAGAGGGAAGTTGATGAGATTTACCCATACAACATGCAACACCAAAGTCAACATGTGTTTTATTCAGTAATGAAATATTACATCATTTTAGGACAAAATTTAAAATAGTAGACGATGGATAACATAGTCTATAGTGTCATAAACTGTATAAAGTTATGGGAGGTGAGGTCGTAAGGGACTAAGACTGGTGAACTTTGAATTAAATAACAATGAGTAAAGCTGGTAGACGGTAGACGGCTATAGAGGAAGTGTAAGAAACTGATGTAAGTCATCTACGCCAAGATAACCCGTGAAAAGAACAAATTGATCAACCTGTGACTTGACAAAACAAATAAATGGGTGAAATTCAAAATAGACATGGTTGTCACAAGCAAATCCACTAACACTAACAAGATTTTTATTAATGGAGGGAACATGTAAAATATTTTTGAGATAAAACATGGTAGGAGAATTAGTAAAAGAGAAAAAAGTGGCAGAACTAATGAACTATACAAGTAGACCTTATCTATTTCCCAAAACAACATTGACATCAGTAGGTGTTGGCACAATGTCAGTAAGATTGTGAGGATCAAAGTTAACAAAAATTGTGGTGGCCCACTACGAGATGGAGGAGGCTGCATAAATGGTTACTGAGAGAGAACACTTACTATCTACAAACTTTGACATAGTATAACAATCTCAAATAAAATGTATCTCTCAAAATTCTAACGATTATATTTAGGCTTAAATACACATTTGGTTCCTATTTTTGATATTTTTGTTCAATTAGGTCCTCATTTTCGTTTTGCGTTCAATTAGATCCCCATTTTCATCAAATTTTGTTCAATTTGACGAGAATAAGAACCTAATTGAACCCACAACGAAAATGATGACCAAATTAAACAAATACAATGAAAATAGGACCAAATATGTATGTAAATCTTATTCTTAATTATAAAAACACTAATTCCTATCATATTTACCTTTTAAAATTTGAGTCCATATATTCAGTGAAACGCTATTTTAAGTGGCTGAACAACTTTTAATTTGAACAGTTTCTTAAAACTTTTTAGATGATAAAGTGATTATTCAGTTGATCATATAGAAATGATGAAGCCACAATTTTGGATACTGATCGATATAGTAAACAAAAATAACTGGCACGGTGAGAAAAATTCGTTTTCCTCATCCAAGAATTTATTTTTGCATTCAAGAGAAACAACACTTCAGCCACCAGACATAGTATACTGAAATACACAGATCAGAAAGACACAAATCTGTTTCTCACAACTTTAACTTGGCCAAAATCAAAGCAACTAATATAATTGTATTGTGTCTCCTTTCTCTAAACTAGCACGTAAGTTATTAACCCTCTCACAAATTTATGGATACCACAGAATGTAGCAGCACAAAGCCTTTCCCATTTTTGGGCTTTTGTGATCAGAATCGACGAGTTGGGATACTCTGCTCATGCCTGAAGACGTTTTGAGGATCCACTTCAGTCTTAATCCTTACCAACCTTTCGTAGTTGTTCTTGTAATAACTATAGCCCCAAGAACGTGCCTTTTCATAGGTTGTGCTGTTCTTGGTGTTTTCTCCCAAATCAAGGTCCCTGTAATTCACATATGCTTCCCTTGGGAAGCTAGAAACATAAGGATCCATGTAGTTGTAAAGCTTCCTAATCCAATCTACGTGCTTTGCAGGATTCTTGTCTCCCTCTTGCCACAAAGTCAGATACTGAATTTTATACAGTGTTCCATTTCTGTGAGGAAATGGGGTTTCAGATTCTGAGAACTGGCTCATCTTTCCACCATATGGGTTCCAAATCATCAAGGGGCTATCTTCTATCAGAAGCCTTTGCCACAGCCCTTCAAGACCCGTTTCTGGTATTGGTTTTCTCACAAAATCTGATTTGGCCTTGAAGAAGTTCTTGAATGTTGGCTTTCCTTTGAGCAGTACTTCAGGAGGGGTGCCACTTGGAAAGCCTGCAATATAGAGCACAGAATGGATCCAGCTAGTTTCCAAGCAATCCTTTCTTGTCAAATCCAACTCAGGGAAGCTTTTCTTCATGATTTGGAGCAGTGTCCTTGCCCCACCAAGAAAAAGAGCATTGTAAGAAGTTGTGACAGTCCTGTGAGTCTTATTTGCAGCACTTGATGGCTGAATGATGACTCTGATGAACAGGTTTTCATCAATATAAGGAGCCACTTCCTGCCATCTGTGAAGAATCTTGGTTGCACCTTGTTCAAGGCTTTTGGTAACTGTAAAAACAGTCACAGTTGGTGGCACAGGAACCAGCTTTAGCTTCCACCAAAGAAGGATGCCAAAGCTTCCACCTCCACCTCCTCTTATTGCCCAAAATAGGTCTTCTCCCATGGCTTTCCTGTCAAGAATTCTGCCATTGGCATCAACAATTTTAGCATCTATGACGTTATCCACCCCAAGGCCATACTTTCTCATCATGCTTCCATATGCTCCTCCTGTAATGTGCCCTCCGATGCCTAAGCTTGTGCAAAGGCCTGCAGGGAAACCATGAACTGAACTCTTTTCATATATTCTGTAGTACAGTTCACCAGTTGTGGCACCAGCTTGAACCCAAGCAGTGTTGCTTTTGATATCAACATTGATGCCACGGAGCTTGACCAGGTCAATTATTATGAAGGGGCTCTCAATTTCAGAAACATAAGAGATTCCCTCATAGTCATGGCCTCCACTTCGCACAATGAAGTGTATCCCAAGTTTCTTGGAGCAAATAACTGCTGCTTGGACAAGAGAATCAGTGTCGGGGGTGAATATAAACTCAGGTTTTGGTGCTGAAGGCACCAAACACCTTAGGTTCTGTGCGGTTGTATCAAGGATGCTGGTGAACGAAGGATTGCTTGGGGTGTAAATTAATGAATCAGGTGAATATTTTGTGCCTGAATTCAAGTTGAGACATTGGACAAAACTTTGTTTAAGTGAAGCTGAATTAGCCAATGAAAGTGGTAGAAGGAGGAGTAAAAGTGACAAGGGTATGATTGGAGAAACCATGGTTTTGTGTTCTCTGTTTTGTGGCAAAGAACTCTGTCACCAATGCTCAATATATAATGGAGCTATTGAGCCTCATTTAGTTAAGCATTACTTATAGTATTCAATTTATGCTATCCTTTTATTAATCTAACCAAATATTTCATCCTTTCATCTCCTCATCTCCTCAGTACGATGATGGAAATACAATTTTATTTATCATATTTATTCATTACATTTATTAACAAATACATTTCCTTTATTAGTAAATATATTTTTTAATTATTATGACTAGTAAAATTACAATTCAGCTTGTTTTAAAAAAATAAATAATATTTTAAAAGTAGATTTAACTAATTTTACCTATTTTTCTAAGTTTCCTTTAGTTTTTTTAAATAATTTTTAAATTATAAATAATTATTTTAGTTTAAAAGAATAGTTAAATTTTAGAAAAAAAAAATAATCATGTTGAATAAAACGGTTAAATTAGAAAAAAAAAACTGCTAAAATTTGTAAAAGAAAAATTTTAGTTTAGAAATACATTTATTTAAAAGATAAATTTGAAAAACAAATATGAACATCATAAAAAATTTCCTTTATTTATATTTATATATATACATACTTTTTTGTGATAATAAAAATAATAAAATTATTATTATTGTTATTATTATTATTATGATAATTTTGATAATTTTATTGTTAGTTTTATTTGTTTTGTAGTGTAATTAAAAAAAATTAAAAAAAATTATAATTTTAATGCTGATACTGTTGAAGGATACTTGATCTCAGACATACGTCATATATGAAGAGTGCTGGCATTGATTTGGGGTGAACGTTCTAATCTTAATTATGAAATTCGGAACATAAACTTTTTCATATTCTTTTGATTTGAAAAACATAAACCCATTATCATATACAAAAAATCTGAGAATGAGGACTTTACCTCATCCCATAAAAGGAAGAGGCATAACCCTTTAGTCATGTGCAATCCCCACATGTTTGTTAATGTTTTTGTTGTAAAGAATAAGAGACAAACATGTCTGTCTATGTATTTGAGGCATCATGCGATCATATGCACGTTAAAATTAAATGATGAATTAATACAATTATATGACTTATATGAAATATTAGGATAGATTTAAATGTGACTTAATAAAATATAAAGATTTATTCATTATTATAGAAAGTCATAATAAAAATAAAATAAAAAAGTTATCATAATTAACTTTATTTATGTTTTTGCAAATTTGTTTAGGAACTCTAATTTTAAGATTTAAGAATTTTATTATTCCGCTACCTATGATTGAAAGCATTTCTTAGCAAATTAAAATCAGTAATGCATGATGTCATGTTGTTGCGGTATCCTTATGAGGTTCAATTCCAATCGGAATTGAATAAAAAAAAAACCCTTTTATTGTTACCGCGTTAATAAGGTGTAATTGGTCTTCAATTGCGTTATAGAAAGCATTAATCGAAAATTTTGATTTCCTGTCAAATTGACATTCATTTTGGTGCATGAGTTTGAATTTCTTTTTTCAATTGGAATTCAATTAGAGTTATTTTGCTAGGTAATACGCGATTTGAAGCCGTGTTATTTGGAAAATTGTAGGTACTGTTACGGGATTTGATAACTAAATGTCTTAATTGAACGTGAATGTCTTTTCTCGTAGATTTCAATTGAATTGAAAGGAATGTGCAATTAAGTTTTATGTATTTTTGTTATGATATTAATGAAAATATTATGTATAATTTATAGTAATTAAAAGTATGTATTTATTTGAAATCAAGCATCACAAATCTTGGCAGCAATTAAAGTGAGTAAAATCTTAAAGTTATTTGATTTTAAATTACTGATGAATTGATTTCAATTACGCATAATATGGATGTTAATTAAAATTCATTATTATAATAGGTTATGAATAGCCTAATTGATTAATTATTCTTATAATTAATGAACATGATGATAGATAAGTTTGAATATATGACTAGTTTTATTTATATACCCAAAGGTAGTAAGTATTTTAGTTTATGCATATTTTAATTATCATTAATGTTATAAAATGATTAGTATAATTATGTTTCTTTTGTAGTGGATCTCCTAAAAGAAAACATTAGTCTACATAGAATGGTTAATTATGTATGAATCTGTATTTATGTTTAATTTTGGATTAAAGCATTAATGTTAGGCATGTGTTAATTACATGATTTGTTCTAGTATCTTTACATTTGTTTGCTATGTTTATTCTAGTATTTAATTGGTCGAATTTCTCTAAGTGAAGTGAACAAGTCCAATTTCACTTAAGTGGGTTGGATCTTGATTTGGCTTTTCAAGTTGAAAAGTCGCAGACTAGTATCACTAATGCTAGTAGCAATGAAGAGAAATCTCGTTTTAAAGTTTGAGAAAGGTCAAACGAACTTAACTTGATCTTTATATGAATGATCATAGCAAGTAACATTAAGTTTGTTATTTCTAAAACTAAGAATGAGCTACAGTTTATGAAATTGTGGAAGAGCTCTCTCAAACTGCTAACAAGTCCTTCATTGGGACATTAATGAGTACCTTGACAACCATGAAGTTTGATGGTTCATGTACTATACATGAGCACATGATCGAGGTGACAAACATTGCAACAAGACTCAAGTCTCTAGGAGTGGCAGTGAGTGGATGAATGTTTGCTCATGCAGTTCATTTTGAACTCACTATCGTCTAAGTATGGTCTGTTTTAGATGGAACTATAACACCATAAAAGACAAGTGGAACGTGTATGAATTGCACAATATGCAAGTTTAGGAGGAGACCAAACTTAATGACGTATGAAGCCACTTTGTTCATTATGTAAGGAATCAAGGAGTTGGAAAGAAAATTGACAAGTCTTCAACCAAATCCAGAAGAAAAATGACAAATTTCATTTTTGCGAGAAGTCTGGACATTTCCAAAGAGACTGTCTAAAGCATAGAGCTTGATTCGAAAAAAAAAAGGTGAGCATAATGTTTATGTATTCACATAGAGTAGAATGGTTCATGTGGTGAGAGTAGTAGAAAATCCTAGTCTAAGGTAGAATAATGGCCTTAGATGATCATGGATTAACTTTGTGTGTGGTAGGAGGAAACTCATTGGCAATGACACTACAGAACGGTAGAGGTCACAACAAGTGCAAGTTTCCAATAAATCCAATTTCATTACATATATCAAGATAATTGAATTAGTATATCTTCTATGTTTGGTAATACATGTTAACTTTGTTTAAAGTGGCTTGATTATTACTTGCTCATTTTATTTTCACTAGCTTATCCTTTTTTTGTGTTTTTGTTTTCTTGTTAATCTTTTCTTTTGCAATTATAATCAAAAATTTATGTGAGCAGATGGAGATACTTGTTTATCCTCATGATCAGGTGGAGGGAGATACTGCTGTTTAAAGTAGATGTTATAGATCAATCCATTTCTTTTAACATCATTTCGAGAAACTCTATATTGTTTATGTTCATAATTTACTTTTAAGGTTATTCTATGTCTTTAAACATTTTGTATAATTAAATTTTTAAATAATTGTAATAGTTGATCTTGTATCTCGTTTGCTCGTTTATATTTGAACATATAATATTTTATTTAATAATATTTTTTATTAAATGGGACATTACAAATTTTAACCTCTTAAAGTAATTTTTTGAATTAATAATAACATATAAAAACTACCACTATCTTACGATGCGTCAAAGAAAAAGAGAATTCTTGTAAATTGAATCCATTTTCTGGACCACTTTCGGGGTTATAGTCTTATGGTCCACATCGCTAATCAATTACCATGTTTTTTACTTTAGTTCATTGCGTTCCGTAACGTTTACCCATCCTCAAGTTTTCTAATACTCGTTTTCCAAGAGTAATTAAAGTAACAAATATTCCCCAGTGTTGAACCTTGAAGTCACAATTCAAGATGATATGTTGTTTTTGAACGTATACAACAAAATTTTAAGTTGCAGTGTAACTATATGAAAAACAATTTGAAAAACATGGTACTATAAATTTTTTTTTTCATTTGGAGAATTAATTACATTATGTTTCTAGTGGTAAAAACACTTTTGTTAGTAACTCAACATATCATTAAGTTTGTTTTGTTATTCAACATAAATAAAACTTATATAACTATCTCACATAACATATACGTGTTTTCAAAAAGAATTACGCAATCTAAACAAATGTTTCACATAATATTTCCTATCAAGCCTGCGTGCATCTATAACTCTTTTTTTTTTCACGTATATACAGTTAAAACATAATTTATTTAAATTAAAGACCTTTAAATTTTGGCATGTATTATAAATTACAATAGCATTAGAATGTTAAACCCCCCACACTATTTTAAACAAAACCTTTATTATTGGTTAAAATATTCTAAAAATTGCATTTCTTAGATTATGTTCGGCTTAACATGATTTTTTTTATCATCTTTATTATCTATTAATTGTATGGTTAATTTCATACTGAAAAATTTTATTTATGTCCGAAATTATTACTTTTGAATTGATGTTATGTTATAAGTAGTTGTTGTGCTGGATAAAAAAGCTATATTTAGTTTTGCTAATTGGTTATGTTTAAAATACAAATATTTCAAAATAAATTACTTCAATTTAATTTGATTTTAACCAGAGTTATTTTCATTATAAATCCACTTTACGTGCATTTACTTAAACATAATAAGACGACTTTTGACTAATGGGAGCTCGTGTTGACTGGACCCTTAATTAATACTTTCCCCAAAAGATAAAAAGTGAAAATTAGGGAGAAAATAAGAAATATAAAGGAAATTCATTGGCCCAGTGAGTTAGAAAGTAAAGAATCTATTCATTCCTTTGTAAAAGCACTCTAAAAGCAAACTTAGTTAAAAAGTAAAGCATTTATTCATTCCTTGTAAGAGAAACACTCCAAAAGCAAACTTAGATCATTTTAAGTTTATTATAGGTTTAAAAATATAAATAATGTCTTAGTGATATGATTAAATAAAATTAATTATTTATCCTATAATCCTTACAAAAACATCATGTTTTTTTAATATTATTACTTGAATCAATACAGTAGATATTAATAGGTATGATTTTCAACACTTGTGAATTTATAAATAGTCCTAGATTAAAGAAAATATCTATAGAAAAAAGAAAATATATGGCACGCTCCACAAGGCAGAAAGAATTCAACACTCCGTAGAAAAGGAAATAATAAAGAATAGAGGTAGTTGAACTACCACCCTTTACATTTCTCATCTTTATCTTTTTATAATACATAAGAAAATAAATAACTGAGTCCAATCTCATTTGGTTCATCTTGAAATTAATATAATATAAATAGGTTAGAATAGAATGATATGGCCTCTAATGATGATTGAAAATCATGTTTTAATCTGTCTAGAGATAGGTTAGCAATTAGCAGGCTAACCCTAGAAATGAAAAAAAAAAATGTTTAAGTTCTTTCTATTTCATGAAGTTAATTTTAATTGTTAACTTTAAGTAAGTTAGCTAAAATATGTTACACAATTTAGTTAAAATTTGATTTCAACATAAATTTGTCTTTTAGTATATTAGAGAATTTGAATTTATAGAAAAACTAACCACAATGATAAATTTATTTTTGAATTTGTAAAGAATACTTTAGAAAAAACATATATTTAAGTTTAAACAACTAAGAACATTTAATATTATAAAAATGAAAAAAATAATGGTTGGATGGAGTAGTTAGAAGCTTGAATTACCTATAATGTTCCATCATTTTAGAAATTAAGTAGATCAATGCAATCTATTTTGTCATCTTCAATCATGTTTTGTGGATGAAATAAGAAAGAGTGAAAATATGGATGGTGAAAATAGTGTTTATTGTTTGGTGAATTAAAAATAAAATAAAATAAGACTCACTTGTTATTATTTAATAAATTCTCATATACTTTAATTCATTTATCAATTAGTTTTTCTTTATTTTTTGAATTTCTTCTCACTCAAACACTTTTTATTCATTTTTAATCTATTCCCTTTCACATTCTCTATTTTGCATTTAATCGCTTTCTCACTGTTTAACAATTAATTGTTTTAAGAATATCTAAAATGAAATCATTCATACGTGAAAATATAAGGTTGGAAATCTTTTTGTTTATGTTTTCTTTCTTATTATTATTTTCCTCTCTAATTTTTGTTTTCTGTTTTGGAAGTCGACCATTTCTCATATTTTTACAATCAGTTCCTACCAGTTGAAAAATATTGAGAAATGGTATTTATATTAAATGAATTTATTCAATTAATTTTTTTCTCTAAAATATCTATATTCTTAATTATTTGAAGTTATCTTTCAATATCTTATAGTTTCATCAATTTTATCACTTACGAAACATTTGTGCTTTTGTTGATTTGGGTGGTTCATTAGTATTTTAGAAGTCTTGTTATATTTTCAAGTATGTTTTGTTATTACGTGGAAAACAAACAATGGTGTTTAGAACATATTAAGACAGTAAGAGGAAAGGTTTTATAATATTGCTTTATATTTTATATTATAACTGTAATTTATCAGAATATCTTTTAGAACTAAAATTTTGACGGGTTATCAAATTCTAAAAAAATATAATATTTATACAATATCCGATGTGATTATTCACCTTAATAATAATGTCTTAAAAGACTTGAGATGATTTCTTAACTCTCCACAACATCTTACATAGACTAAAATCAGACTAATATTAATCCATAGTCTAATTCATCAAGACAATTTTTAAATTAAAATCATGACATAATTGATCCTTTTATATCAGAGAACTTGATGTTTAAACAAGAATAAACATATAGAAGAAAGATTAAAACATAACTTTTTTCTACTTTTTTGGTTTAGTTTAATCACTAATTAATTTTTATATTAAATATGAAATCCCTTGTCCAGCAGTTTATTTATTATTTTTCTAAATAAATTTGCTTTAGAATTGTTTTGTTTATAATTTTAATTTTAGAAATTTCTTATTCATTATCTGTTTTTAACCTTTGTTGAATTTTAAGGACTTATAGTTATAGAGTATAAATAAACTACGTTTGATTTAAACCATTTATTTAGGCTATTAAATTTGTTAAACCATGTTCTTTTAGATTGACTCAGTCTGTTACTATCTTATACGGTAAAATGTCACTAATATTACCCAGGAACAAATACAATTATTAAGTTAACAAAAGTATATTTAAAAGAAAGCTGCCATGTTACTTTAATGTTAAATGATTCGTTTAGAACCAAAAATTAATATAGTAACTGAAAACTTCAACATAAATAAATTATTAAAAAGATAAAAGTAAGCCTTTTTTTTTATCTTAAAAGAAGAGATAATTTATACTATAGAATGGCATTGGAAGGAACAAACTCATTGCAATAAGTTTTAGTTATATTACTTTGCTCAGGACGTGATAGGGTTAATTTCTGATTTAATTTTTTTCGTTCCGTTTCTATTTGCATTTTACTATTAATGCACAGCAAGTGTTGTTGTACAATATGGAGTGTAAAAAGTAAAATAAAAAGTCCAAAAGGTTATGCATAAAACAACGAAAGGTCAAAAGTCAAAGCAAAATATAAGGTACAAAATATTATATAAATATTTATCATAAAGTAGTGATTATGGAAAATTTTTATACTATATACAAATAAGTTACATTGATTGCATTGAAATTCACTAATTTTTTATGGTATTACAATATTTATATTTATTTAAATTAATGTTAATATATAATATTAGTGTAATATATTTTTAACATTTAATCTAAATTGCTTTTAATATTTATTAAAATTGTGAGTTTAAAATAAAATTTTAAATTTTTTTATCATCATCTTCATTAACTCAAGAATGGATGAAAATTGAAAATAAAGTAAGTTTCCTTTTTGCATTGATTGATGAAAATGGAGAGAAAACTGATTTACAAGAATCTTTTATAAGAGGTACTACTTTGTTCTTTTCATACACTAATCATAAGATTAAGATCTAAGTCTTAGAAAAAAAAGTAGTTATTAAAGTATCCTATAAGATTTTTAGTATGAATGAAAAAATATTTTTTGTTTTAAAAAAATATATTTCTGCCAACAACTAAATAATTTTTATGAGATTGTGTTTCTTATAAGACTTTTGCATTGGATTAAAAATTGAAAATAAATGATATAAATAATGTGTAAAATAAAACCTATAAAACTTAAATTAAGATCTCCGCCAATGGACTTTAGATGTTAGGAAGAAATATGAATAAATTTTTTTTAGTATCTCTTTAGAAAAAACCGATCTTCCACATTCAATTTAGTTTCACTTTTCAAAGACATTTGGTAGGTAAAGCTATTAATTAATTATAATGACTGTGTGGTTTTGAGATGGTTCCCTGTTGTTCAAAGAAGGCATGCTTTAGACTTCAATTGAGTAAAAGGAGTAATTAAATGTCCCTCAAACTTTTGGATCTTTTTCTATGTAAAGTCACTTGTCATGCTCACCAACAAACAGTGAGAAAAAACATCTTCATTCATAAGAAAATATCATGTATTAGACTATTGGTGACGATTTTAATATGATGATTATTTAAATTTGTCTTTTATATATATATTTTTAAATTGTACTCATTCATTACATAGTTTAAATGAGTTCCTTAAAAATATTGGTAGTGTCATTTTTTTTTCAACAAATAAAACTCATAATTATTGAACAAACCCTAATTTAAACAATTAGAAGAGAGCTTACGTTTTATAGAGATTTTACACATGATTCTGTAAGGCCCATTTTTCTTTCTTTTCTTTTCAGCCTTGTAGTTGGGCCTAAGGCCGACCCAAACATGTAAGCCCTTAGGTCTGCCCTAAAACCTAGGGTACCCTACATTTTCAGGACACTTTGCCCTTACCTTGAGCTGCAACCGTCACCCATCTTCTGCTAGGGTTCCATTGCCGGGAAGTTTCGTTACTCCATGTAAGTACTATGCTAGCCATTCTCGTCTCCATTGTTCTTTCTCGTTTCCTTCCGTTAGGGCTTCCAAATAACCCATGTCGTGCTCCTGTTTCTCTATCCTTTCAGTTTTTCCATTCGCTCCTTGAGCTGTTGTGCTCGTGTGTTCGGTGTCGAGGGAGTGTCGGAGCGCTTTGCTAGCTTGAATCTCAGGTACGGGAAGTTAGGGTTCTAGTTTCGAGTCCCTTTTTGAACTGTTTATGAGTTAATTGTTGTTTGTACGGTTGGATCTGTCGTTTGGACGTGTGAGAGTGCTTTGCATGTGTGGTTTGGCCGGAAAACATGGTTGTACAGTGAAAAACAGTGGCGAGACCTGTTAATCTCGCCCAGGCGAGTCAGTCTCGCCTAAGCGAGATGAAACAGGGAGCTCACCTAGAGCTCTTGCGCGAAATCTCGCCCAGGCGGCTCGCTCATCTTTTGAGCGAGCAGGCAACTCGCCCAGGCGAGAGGGATCTCGCTTAAGCGAGATCCCGTGATGCCCTCACACTTGCCTTTGTGCTCTCGCCTAGGCGAGAGGGAGGCTCGCCTGAGCGAGCACGTCTCGCCTGAGTGAGACCCCTCAGCCTGAGCGAGGTGCTGGGCGAGACTGTGCTATGTATTGGATGTTTGATGTTTCCCGAGTGATCTATTTTGGTTGAGTATGATTGGATGATGGGTGATAGGTATATAATGGAGCATGAGGTATGTTTGGCATGATGCATGAGTTGAGTAGTATGATTGTATGATGGGTGATATGTATATAATGGAGCATGAGGTATGTTTGGCATGATGCGTGAGTTGGGTATGACGGGTTGAGTATGATATTGGCATGTGAAATGAATGAATGGGTTGGAACCAAAGGAACACGTGATTAATATGAGATGAGACCCCAGACTCATTGGGGTGGTGATGATCAGAGGTGCGGATTT